>Ga0335072_10001618_pt1 | contig 36332 bp, 38 predicted proteins | sample Lox_Sample_21_FD_206725 | JGI IMG/M metagenome (GOLD analysis project Ga0335072, IMG submission 206725) | Soil microbial communities from Loxahatchee National Wildlife Refuge, Florida, United States - Lox_Sample_2.1 | ecosystem: Environmental > Terrestrial > Soil > Wetlands | place: USA... | reverse complement strand
GAACCGATCCCGCGGACGACGCGGGTCGTCACCTTGGCCTCGCGTCCGGACGGGCGGCCGACGCCTGCGAACTTCGGGGTGGCAGAGCAGCCGGTCGGTACGCCCGGACCCGGCCAGCTGCTGGTCCGAAACGCCTACATGAGCGTCGACCCGGCCATGCGCGGCCGGATGGAGCCGACCGAGAAGCACTACACGACCAACTTCTCGGTCGGCGGCCCGCTCGACGGTTCGGCCATCGGGCGGGTCGTGGCCGGCCGGGCCGACGGCTTCGCGGTCGGCGACTTCGTGCGCCACCGCCTGGGCTGGCGCGACTACGCGGTAGTGGACGCGGCGGCGGCCACCGTCGTCGACCCGGCTTTGGCGCCGCTGCCCGCCTGGCTCGGCGTCCTGGGCCAGACCGGCTTCACCGCCTACGCCGGGCTGCGCCGGGCGGGCGACATCCGTCCGGACGACGTCGTGTTCGTGTCCGCGGCGGCCGGCGCGGTGGGCAGCACCGCGGGCCAGCTCGCGCGGCTGCTCGGCGCGTCGCGGGTGATCGGCAGCGCGGGCGGCGCGGAGAAGGCCCGCCTGCTGGTGGACGAGCTGGGCTTCGACGCGGGGATCGACTACCGGGCCGGCCTGCCCGAGGGCCTGGCCGCGGCCGCGCCGGACGGCATCGACCTGTACTTCGACAACGTCGGCGGCGATCATCTCGTCGCCGCCCTGTATGCGCTGCGGCTGCACGGCCGGGTCGCGCTGTGCGGGATGATCTCGACGATGGAGGACGCCTCGTCCGCTCCCGGGGTGCAGCACCTGATCCAGGCCGTGCTGAAACGGCTGACCCTGCGGGGCTTCATCGTGCGCGATCACGAGGATCTCCGCCCCGAGTTCGAAAAGCAGGTCGCTAACTGGCTGCGGACCGGGGAGCTTGTCTCGAAGCAGACCGTGGTGGACGGCCTGGAGAACGCCGTCGACGCGTTCATCGGGCTGCTGTCCGGGGCGAACGTGGGCAAGATGCTCGTCCGCCTGTCGTCCGAGGACGGTGCCTGATGGACATCACCGTGCCGCCTGCGGTCGGCGAGCTGGCGTCGCGCACGCGCGAATTCGTCGCCGAAGTCGTCATCCCCGTCGAGGAGGAGACCGCCGGGTCGATCCACGCGGCGCCGGACGAACTGCGGCGCTCGCTGCAGAAGCAGGCCCAGGCGGCCGGCCTGCTGGCGCCGCACGTGCCGGTCGAGTGGGGCGGTTGCGGGCTGGACGTGCGCGGTCAGGCGGTGGTGTTCGAGGAAGCGGGCTACTCGCTGCTCGGCCCGCTGGCGCTGAACTGCGCGGCGCCCGACGAGGGGAACATGCACCTGCTGTCGGTGGTGGCCACCCGCGAGCAGAAGGAGACGTACCTGCGCCCGCTGGCGGCGGGCGAGATCCGGTCCTGCTTCGCGATGACCGAGCCGGCGCCCGGGGCCGGGGCCGACCCGTCCATGCTGTCGGCCACCGCGACCCGTGTGACCGGTGGGTGGCGCATCGACGGGCGGAAGTGGTTCATCAGCGGCGCGCACGGCGCGGGCTTCGCGATCTGCATGGCCCGGACCAGCGGGGCGCCGGGCGAGCGCGGCGGCGCGACGATGTTCCTGGTCGACGGCGGCAACCCCGGGATGCGCGTGGTCCGGGACATCGACACCCTGGACGAGGGGCTGTTCGGCGGGCACAGCGAGGTGGTCTTCGACGGCTGCGTGGTCGGGCCGGAAGCCGTCCTGGGCGAGGTCGACCGCGGGTTCGAGTACGCCCAGGTGCGGCTGGCCCCGGCCCGGCTGACGCACTGCATGCGGTGGCTGGGCCTGGCCCGGCGGGCGCACGGCATCGCGGTGGACTGGGCCGCGACCCGCAGGTCGTTCGGCGGCCTGCTCGGCGACCTGGGCATGGTCCAGCAGCTGGTGGCCGACTCCGAGATCGACATGGCGGCCAGCCGGGCGCTCATCTGGCACACCGCCGCCGTGCTCGACAGCGGCGCCCGGGGCGGCACCGAATCCTCCATGGCCAAGACGTTCGTGGCCGAGGCGGTCAACCGGGTGGTCGACCGGTCGGTGCAGGTCTGCGGGGCGCTCGGCGTCTCCGGCGACGTGCTGCTGTCCCGCTACCTGCGCGAGGTGCGCCCGTTCCGGATCTACGACGGGCCGTCTGAGGTACACCGCTGGGCGATCGGCCGGCGGGCCATCGGCCAGCGCCGGCGCGCCATCGAGGGCGGCGAGGCGCCGCGCTTCGCCCGTTCGGCCCGGGCCGGGAAGGAGACGTCGTCATGACCGTGACCGCCGTGGACCCGGTGCTGTTCAGCTCGCTCGACCCGCCGCGGCTGGCCGGTTCCCGGTGCGCGAGCTGCGGCACCGTGACCTTCCCCGTGCAGGCGGGCTGCGCCAAGTGCACCGGTACGGACCTGGCCCGGGTAGAGCTCGCCGAGCGCGGGACGCTGTGGACCTGGACCGTGCAGGCGTTCGAGCCCAAGGCCCCCTACCGCGCGCCGGACGACGGCTTCGCCCCCTACGGCGTCGGTTACGTCGACCTCGGCGACGTGATCGTCGAGTCACGGCTGCTCGGCGATCCGGCCGGGTTCGAGATCGGGATGGCGATGCGGCTGACGCTGCTGCCGCTGTGGCCAGGGCCTGACGGTGCGGCGGTGGTCAGCTATGCGTTCGAGCCGGCGGGAGGACTTGGATGAGCGGCTCCTCGGCCGAGGTGGCCATCGTCGGCGTCGGCTTGCATCCGTTCGGCCGGCACGACCCCGGCCTGACCGGGATGGCGATGGGCGCCCAGGCGAGCAGGCGGGCGCTGGCCGACGCCGGGGTGAGCTGGGCCGACATCGGCTACGCGGTGGGCGGGAGCAACGTCTCCGGCAAGCCGGACACGCTGGTCAGCGTGCTCGGGCTGACCGGCGTCCCGTTCGTCAACGTGCGCAACGGGTGCGCCACCGGGGGCGTGGCGCTGGCCACGGCAGCCAACGCGATCCGGTCCGGCGAAACCGATCTGGCGCTCGTGGTCGGGTTCGACAAGCACGCCCGCGGCGCGTTCGCGGCGAGCCCGGCGGACTACGGCCACGCGGACTGGTACGGCGAGACCGGGCTGATGGTCACGACGCAGTTCTTCGCCATGAAGGACCGCCGGTACCTGCACACCCACGGGCTGAAGGACCGGCTGCTGGCGCAGGTGGCGGCCAAGGCGTTCCGGTGCGGCGAGCTCAACCCGGACGCCTGGCGGCGCACCCCGGTCAGCGAGGACGAGATCATGCAGGCCCGGGCGATCAACCCGCCGCTCACCCAGTACATGCTCTGCTCCCCGAGCGAAGGCGGGGCCGCGCTGGTGCTGGCCCGCGGCGACCGGGCCGCGGACCTGTGCGAGCGGCCGGTCCGGCTGGCGGCGGTGGCCAAGCGGACCCGGCAATTCGGGTCGTTCGAGGTGTTCGCGCCGTGGCTGCCGCCCGAGGCCGGGCACAGCCCGAGCGTCGACGCGGCCCGGGCCGTGTTCGCGGCCGCCGGGGTCTCGCCGCTTGACGTGCAGGTAGCCCAGCTTCAGGACACCGATTCGGGCGCGGAGATCTACCACATGGCCGAGACCGGCCTGTGCGAAGACGGCGCGCAGCAATCGCTGATCGACGCCGGCGAGACCACTCCGGGCGGGCGGCTGCCGGTCAACACCGACGGCGGCTGCCTGGCCAACGGCGAGCCGGTCGGGGCGTCCGGGCTGCGGCAGGTCATCGACATCGTGCTCCAGCTGCAGGGCCGGGCCGGCGCCCGGCAGGTGGCCGGGCCGCCGCGGGTCGGGTTCACGCACGTCTACGGCGCGCCCGGCATCAGCGCGTGCACGGTCCTGACCGCATGAGGATGACGCACAGACAGGGCGAGCGGAGAACAGAGCATGAGCGAACCCGAGATGCAGGCCTGGCGGTCCGGGGTACGCGACTGGCTGCATTCGATGCTGCCGCAGCGGTCAGAACGGCCCGAAGGGCCGGCGGATTACGCGGTGTTCCAGAACATCACCGAAGAGGCCGAGCGGGACCTGCTGGACAAGATCCGGGCCTACCGCAAGCAGCGGTACGACGCCGGGTACGGCGCGATCGCGCTGCCCGCCGAGCTGGGCGGGGCGGGCCTGTCCATGCGGCACGTGGTGGCCTTCACCGAGGAGGAGCAGGCCTTCGAGCCGCCTCAGTCGACGGAGCTGATCAGCGTCACCTGCGGGCTGGTCGGGCCGACCATCGCGACGTTCGGCACTGCCGAGCAGCGGGCCAAGTACGCCCGGGCTTTCCTGCGCTCGGACCTGCTCTGCTGCCAGCTGTTCAGCGAGCCGGGGGCCGGCTCGGACCTGGCCGCGGTGGCGACCAGCGCGGTGTTCACCGAAGGGGAAGGCTGGCTGCTCGAGGGGCAGAAGGTGTGGTCGTCGGGCGCCCGGTTCGCCGACTACGGCCTGCTGCTGGCCCGGACCGACCGGGAGGTGGCCAAGCAGGCCGGGCTGACCATGTTCCTGATCCCGATGGACGCGCCCGGGGTGGAGATCCGGCCGATCCGGCAGATGAGCGGCGCGTCGTCATTCAACGAGGTGTTCCTGTCCGGGGTGCAGGTGGGCGACGACATGCGGGTCGGGCCGGTCGGCGACGGCTGGAAGGTGGCCAACGCCACGCTCGGCTTCGAGCGCACCGCCAGCGGCCAGGGCACGCGGCGCAAGGGCGGCTCCTTCGAGGACCTGCTCCGGCTGGCTGGCGCGCTGGGCAAGTCGGGCGACCCGGTGGTCCGGCAGCAGCTGGCCGACGTGTACGTGCGGACGCAGCTCCGGGCGGCCACCACCGAGCGAGTGGCCCGGGCCGCCGCGGCCGGCGCTCCGCCGGGGCCCGCGGCGTCGATCGGCAAGCTGGTCGCGTCGGCCAACCTGATGCGGATCGCCGAGGTGGCCAGCGCACTGCTGGGCTCACGGATTGCCGCGGACACCGGGGAGCCGGAGACCTTCGCGTGGACCGAGCACGTGCTCGGGGCGCCCGGTTACCGGCTGGCGGGCGGGACCGATGAGATCCAGCGCAACATCATCGGCGAGCGGGTGCTGGGACTGCCCCGCGAACCGCGGGTGGACCAGAAGCCGAAGCCGCCGCGCAGCAGCTGACCGGCCGTTACTGGGCGCAGTAGCCGCCGTCGATGGGGAGGGTGTGGCCGGTGATCCAGCGGGCTTCGTCTGAGGCCAGGAAGGCGACGACCGCGGCCACGTCGTCGGCCTGCGGGATGCCGGGCATGGGGTTGTAGTTCTCCATCGCGGCGCGCATCGCGGCCGGGTCCGGGGCGGTCTGTGCGAACCGCTCTACCAGCGGGGTCCACACCACGGTGGGCGCGATCGCGTTGACCCGGATATTGCTCGTGGCGTACTCGATGGCCGCGCTGCGGGTCAGGCCGATGATGCCGGCCTTGGCAAAGGTGTACGGGGAGATGTTCTGCTGCCCGGTCAGGCCGGCGGTCGAGGACGTGTTGACGATGGCTCCGCCGCCGGTGCGCAGCATCTCGGCGATGCAGTACTTCATCACGTAGAACACGCCGTCGCCGTTGATGCCGCGGACCTTCTGGTAATCGTCGACGGGCAGTTCGTGCAGCGGTAGCTGGACGCCGGCGATGCCGGCGTTGTTGAACACGACGTCGATGCGGCCGTAATGGTCGACCGCGGCGCGGACCGCCGCCTGCACCGACGAGGGGTCGGCGGTGTCGACCGCGACCGCTAGGCCATCGGGCAGCGCGTTCGCCACCCGGCGGGCGCCCTCCTCGTCGACGTCGGCCACCACCACCTGTGCGCCTTCGCTGGCGAAGCGGGCAGCCGCCGCCGCACCGAGACCCGAGGCGCCACCGGTGACGAAGGCGACCTTGCCGTCGAACCGCATCTGCTCCGGCACGCCATCCTCCCGCGGCTCAGTTACTTGACGAACGCTACAGTTACCAGCCCGGCGGGCACAAGGTCAGGGATCATCGATCCTCGACCGAGCGACCGCCCTCCCGGCCGCCGCTGACCAGGATGTTCTGCCCGGTGACCCAGGAGGCGGCGGGCGAGGCGAGATAGAGGACGGCCGCGGCGATATCCTCCGGCGTGCCCAGCCGGCCCAGCGGTACGGTCGTCGCCAGCCGCGCCAGGTCCGGTTCGGTGAAGTCGAGCACCCGCATGAACGCCTCGGTGGGCACCGGGCCCGGCGAGACAGCGTTGACCCGGATACCGCGCGGCGCCAGCTCGGCCGCCATGGTCCAGGTCAGGCTCAGCATGCCGGCCTTGGCGGCGGCGTACGCGCCGGTATTGGGGGCCGCGCGCAGGCCCGCGCCGGACGCGATGTTGACAATGGAGCCGCCTGGTCCCATCCGCGCCGCTGCGGCCCGCGCGCCCTGGAACGCGACCACGAGATTGAGTTCCAGCATGGACCGGGAGGTGTCGTCGCCGGTGTCGGCGAGCTGCTGCACGGTCTTGGCATCCGAGGCGCCGGCGTTGTTGACCCAGACGCCGGTCGGGCCCAGCGCATCGGTCGCAGCCTGGGCCAGCTCGTCGGAACTCCCGGCCGCGCGCAGGTCGGCGGACCAGGCCAGGGCGCGGCGGCCGCGCTCGGTGACCTCGGCGGCCACCGCGGCCACCTCGTGAGCCCGGCGGCCGGTCACTACCACGTCCGCGCCCGCGTCGGCCAGCCCGAGGGCGATGCCGCGGCCGATCCCCCGCCCCGACCCGGTCACCACGGCGACCGTGCCATCCAGGCGGAACCGGTCAAGTAGTCCCATGCGGCGCCCGGTTAGCGGTCTGTAGTTCCTGCCGGGTCGGCCAGCCAGCGGTCGAGCAGGTGGTGGAAGTGGCGGATCTTGCTTTCCTGGTAGACGCCGAAGGTTACGCCTGGCTTCTGCGTGGTACGCAGTCCCTTCTGCACGGCCTCGAGGTTGAACTCGTCCTGGTCGAACACCCGGGCCAGCGAGCCGAGCTCGTCCACGGCGCCACGCCAGGGCTCGTCCGGTCCGAGCCGACGCACGGCTACCGGCGGCGGCCGCTCGCCTTGGAAGGGCGACAGCAGCAGCACCTCCATGAGGCAGCTGGAATGATCGTCCCCGTTAGGGCGGAAGCGGTAGGTGATCTGGTTGAACCCGCCCCACGGATGCATGTTCGGGAAGACGGTCATGTAGTAGCTGTCGACGAGCTCGGCGTCGGTCAGCGAATCCACGTAGGCCGGGTCCATCACCGAACCCAGCGAGCGGCGCGCGGCCTCGGCCAGCGTCTTGCGGGCGGTGCTTCCGTCCGGCACCTCGAGTATCGGCGGGTCGTCCATCCGCTGGTCGATCTGGCTGTTCAGCCGCTGCTGCTCATCCGGCGCCCAGGACAGGTAGGGGCTGGGCACGCCCCGGGCCGAGACGGCCCGCGACACGTTGCCGAACACGTCGTACTGGCTGTTGGCGTCGGCGAACCCCGGGAGCAGCTGGGGATGGGTCGTGATGACGTGGAAGGACTCCATGAACGCCTCTTGGGCGACCTTCCAGTTCACCTTGAGCACCTTGGAGATGTGCACCCGGGTGTAGCGGTCCTCCAGCGGCCACCGCTCGAAGAACGTCGGCAGCTCGCCGAGGAAGTCCTCGAGCGGCTCGCAGTCCGGATCCATGTTGACGAAGACGAAGCCGCCCCAGGTTCCGGTCCGCACCTCGGGCAGGCGGAACTTGCCCGGCCGTACCTGCGGGAAGTCCCAGGCGCTCGGGACGCGCTTGAGGCGCCCGCTCAGCGACCAGCAGAAGCCGTGGAACGCGCACAGCAGTTCGTCGACGTGGCCGCGCTCGTCGCGCAGCGCCCGGCCGCGGTGCAGGCACGCGTTGTAGTACGCCTTGATGCCATCCGGACCGGGGGCGGCCCGCACCAGCACGATCGATGTGTCGCAGATGTCGTAGACCTCGGTGTCGCCGACCTCCGCGAGCACCTCCTCCCGGCAGGCGAACTGCCATACCCGGCTCCAGAGCCTGGCCTTCTCCAGCTCGTGGAACTCCCGGGAGAGGTAGCGCTCGACCGGGATGTCCTCGTCCCCGAAGTAGCCGGGCTCGTCCCGGCGCAGCGAGGCCGGCACCGGCTTGCTGTCGAGGTCGAGGAGGTCTTGGTAGCTCGGGCCGTGGCCGCGGAACCCGGTCCGGCTGCTCGGCGCGGGCAGCCCGGTCATGAGAAGGTTTCCTCCGTTTCGAACCGCCGACTCCGGGCCGCGGCGCCGCCCGGCTTGCGTCCGCCGCTCTCGATCCAGCGGCACAGCTCGGGGTCGGCGACGCGGAGCTCGCCGAGCACCCAGCGCCCGTTGCGGTCGAACCGGCCCTGCCGCCCGCGCTTGTCGGTGACCTGCACGGGGCCGACGTCGTCCTCGGCCCACTCGTACACGGCACCGCTCAGGGCGTGCTGGATCCTGCGCACGGCGCTCCTCTCACTCCGCGAGGACGGACCGGACGACGGGCTCCGTCCGGCAACCTGGCTGGCTGACACCTAACTGTAGTCGGTATCTAGTTCAGGTGGCCAGGCAGGGTCCGGCCGGGGGCGGAGCGCCGAGGGTGCCGCTGGGCACGCACCACGGCCCGTTCGGGATATAGATCTTTTTGACCGAACGGCCGGTGGTGCACCTGGCCGCGCCGCGGCTACCAGCTCAGCAGGGTGGCCAGCCGTTCGCGGTGCACCGTCGCGTCGCCGAGCAGTTGTTCGTCCGCCCGGGCGCGGCGGAAGTACAGGTGCGCGTCGTGCTCCCAGGTGAACCCGATGCCCCCGTGGATCTGCACGTTCTCCGTGGCGACCGTGGTGTAGGCGTCGCTGCACCAGATCTTCGCGACCGCCGCGGCTTCGGCCAGCCGCGTCGCGTCATGCTCGGCCAGCAGCGCCCGGTCGACGGCCGAACGGCCCATCTCGACCAGCAGCAGCAGGTCAGCGAGCTTGTGCTTGATCGCCTGGAAGCTGCCGATGGGACGGCTGAACTGGTGGCGGATCTTGGCGTACTCGACGGCCAGGTCAAGACAGGCCGCAGCGCCGCCGACCTGCTCGGCCGCGAGCACCACCAGGGCGACGTCGAGTCCGGCGGCCACCGCGGCGGCGCCCGAGCCCTCGGCGGTCAGCGGAGTGCCACGCGCGCCGTCGAAGCTGACGCGGGCTTGGGCGCGGGTCGGATCCAGGGTTTCCAGCGCGCGGCGCTCGACGCCCTCGCCATCGCCCGCGACCAGGAACAGGTCGCAGCCGGCTGGCGTCCGGGCGGCCACCACGAGGTGATCGGCCGCCGCCCCGTCGAGGACGAATTCCGCCCGGCCGTACAGCCGGCCGTCAGCTTTCGCCTCGACCGGCAGGCGGTCGGGGCGCCAGCATCCGTCGGCGTCGGTGCCCGCGAACGCGGCGAGTTCGCCGCCCGCGCTGACCCGGGCCAGCACGTCGGCCCCGGTGTCCGGGCAGCGGGCCAGGATCTGGCCGGCCAGTACCGTGGCGGAGAAGAACGGGACCGGGAGCAGCGAACGGCCCAGTTCCTCGGCCACGACGGCCAGCTCGGCCAGGCCGCCGCCGACCCCGCCGAGATCCTCGGCGATGCCCAGGCCGGCCAGGCCCATCTCGCTGCCGAGCAGCCGCCAGGCTTGCTCGTCGTAGCCGGGCCCGGTGTGGCCGGGCCCGGTGTCTAGCCGACGCCGGGCCGCGGCGATGCCGCCCGATCCTTCGACGAGGTCACGGACCGCCTCGCGCAGCGCGGCCAGTTCGCCCGCGCGCTCGGCATCCTGCTGTGCGGTGGTCACGTCCGGCCGCTGACCAGGCGCTCCTCGCGGGCCTCGTCGTCCGCGCGGGTCAGGCCGAGCATCAGGATCAGCTCCTGGTGAAGCTGCATCCATACCGTGTGGTAGGAGTCCATCAGCGGGGACGCGAGCCAGGCCGACTCCCCGTCGTCGAACTTGTCGAGCGCGTCGGCCAGCCGCGGGCGGTAGCCGGCCAGCCGCGGCTCGATCGCCGCCATCCGGCGCAGGACCGGGCCGATGGCGGAGTGAACCTCGTCGAGCCGGTCCCGGACCGTGTCGTCGTAGGCGCCGTCGCTGTGGTCGTTCGGCGTGCCGTCCGGGCGGGTCTGCCAGGCGGAGCAGACGTCGCGCAGGCGCCGGTTGACGGGCAGGAAGCCGTCGAAGAGCCGGTCGAGGTCTCGCTCCTGCGGACTGCCCGGCGGGAGGCGCAGCAGCGCGGCGGCGGCGGCCGTGCCGTCCGGCGTCGGCATAGTGATGGGCCCCTTGGTCATGGCCAGGCCGCGGGCGGCCAGCGTGGCCGTCGCTTCGTCTGGCGCACCTCGCGTCATGCCGCGGATGACCAGCGAAATCAGCGCCTGCTGGATCGGGTCGAAGGGGGAGGTCGGTTCGGGCTCGGCCACGGCACCTCCTGGGGCTCGGCGGACCACGGGTACGGCCATCTTTGACCTTCCTGTGGTCAACGTCAAGAAAGTCAGGGTATATAGCGACTGGATACCGGTATCCGCGACCCGCCGGCGGGGGCAGCAGCCCGAGGCCCTGACGGCCTTCCGGGAGAAGCGCCCGGCGGCGTTCACGGGCCGCTGAGGCGAGTGGCTCGTCAGGACCCTGGTTGTGCCTTAAACTAGAGTCAAACTACAGAAAGCTGACAGGTAGGGAGGCCCACGTGACGTCAGGTGGCACGGCGGAACCAGACGGGGCGGTTTCCGGCCCGCGCAGCTCCTTGGCCCGGATCGGGGCGCTCTACAGCGGCTACTGGCGGCTGGCCGGGGACCTGGCGGGCATCGCGCTGGGTATGTCGCCGGTGAGCCCGGCCGCCGACGACTGGCGGTTCCGGGACCGGGCGTGGACCGACCATCCCTTCTACCGCAGGCTGGGGCAGGCCTATACGGCCAGCTGCGCCGTCGCCGACGAGACGCTGGACGACCTGGCCCGCACCGGGCGAGCCACGCCCGCGGCACGTTTCCTGCTCACCATCCTGGAGAGTGCGAGCGCACCGACGAACACGCTGCTCGGCAACCCGGCCGCGGTGAAACGCGCGTACGAGACCGGCGGCCTGTCCCTGCTGCGCGGCGTGCGGAACTTCGCGGGCGACGTGCGGCACAACGGCGGCATGCCGTCGACCGTCGATCGCAGCGCCTACCAGGTCGGCCGCGACTTCGCGATCACGCCCGGGGCGGTCGTGGACCGGGACCCGTACGCCGAGGTGATCCAGTACCGACCCGGCACCGAGCAGGTGCAGGCCCGCCCGGTCCTGATCGTGCCGCCGCCGATCGGCCGCTACTACTTCCTCGACCTGCGGCCCGGCCGCAGCATGGTCGAGTACGCGGTCGGCCGGGGCCTGCAGACGTTCATGCTGAGCTGGCGGAACCCCACCCGCGACCAGGCCGACTGGAACCTCGACACGTACGCGGGACGGGTGCTGACGGCCATCGACGCGGTCCGGGAGGTCACCGGAGCGCCGGACATCGACGTGATCGGTTTCTGCGCGGGCGGCATCCTGCTGACGCTGGCGCTCAACCATCTCGCCGCCCTCGGCCAGGCGCCGGTGCACTCCGCGAGCTACGCGGTGACGCTGCTCGACTGGGGGCAGGAGGTGCCGATCAAGGCGTTCTCCGCGTCCAGGCTGCTCGCCCTGGCCCGGTGGAACTCAGCGCGGGCGGGCGTGATCAGCGCCCGCGACATGGGCGGCGCGTTCACCTGGATGCGGCCCGACGACCTGGTGTGGAAGTCCTGGGTCAACAACTACCTGATGGGCGACAAGCCGCCGGCGTTCGACATCCTGGCCTGGAACGCCGACGGGACGAACCTCCCGGCCGCCCTGCACGCCCAGTTCCTGGACATCTTCGAGCACAACCCGCTGGCCACCCCGGGCAGGCTGACCTGCCTGGGCACCCCGGTGGACCTCAGCACGATCACGCTGCCGACCTACGTCACCGGCGGGGTGACGGACCACCTCACGCCGTGGACGAGCTGCTACCGGACCACGCAGCTGCTGAGCGGGCCGAGCACCTTCGTGCTCAGCAACGCCGGGCACATCCAGAGCCTGGTCAACCCGCCAGGCAACCCGAAGGCGGTGTACTACGCCGGAGCCGAGCCGGGCGCCTTGCCCGCCGACCCGCAGGCGTGGCTGGCCACGGCGGACAAGCACACCGGCACCTGGTGGACTCACTGGGCGGACTGGATCATCGCGCAGTCCAGCGGGACGCAGGCCGCGCCGGCATGGCTCGGCAGCACCGAGCACCCCCCGCTCGGCGACGCGCCGGGGTGCTACGTCAGGGATCTGGTGCCCGCCGACGCGTGAGCTTGACGGCGGTCGACCTTGACGATGGAGCCGCCGCGGACGAACATACTGAAGTCAGACTCAAGTATGCGTGGCCGTACGCCGAAGCTGGGGAGTGGCCGATGCAGCTGGACGGCAGGGTCGCGGCGATCACCGGTGGCACGGCGGGCATCGGCCGCGCGATCGCGGAGGCCTTTCTCGCCGAGGGAGCGCGGGTGGTGGTCAGCGGCCGCCACGCCGGCCGCGGCGAGCAGGTGGTGAGCGAACTCGGCGCGGACCGCGCGCTGTTCCACCAGGGTGACGCGACGACCAAGGAGGGCGTGGAGCAGACCGTCGAGGCGGCCGTGGACCACTTCGGTCACATCGACATCATGGTCAACAACGCCGGCGGGGCCGAGCGGCTGGCGCCCCTGGTCGACCTCGACGACGAGGACTGGGACCTGGTGATGAAGTGGAATCTGTACTCCACGTTCTGGGGCACCCGCGCCGCCCTGCGCCACATGCTGCCGCGCAGCTACGGGCGCATCATCAACATCTCCTCGGTCGAGGGCAAACACGGCAAGCCGGTGCTCACCGCCTACGTCGCCGCCAAGCACGCGATCAACGGGCTGACCAAGGCGGCAGCCAAGGAGGTCGGCACCCAGGGCGTCACCGTGAACGCGATCTGCCCGGGCCTGGTCATCACCGACATCATCAAGCAGAACGGCCCTAACACCGCGCAGGCGATGGGCATCACCTTCGAGGAGATGGTCGATCTATTCGCCGCCGAGTCGGCCATCAAGCGCCCCAACACCCTGGACGAGGTGGCGGCCGTCGCGGTCCTGCTCGCGTCGGATATCGGCGCGGGCATCACCGGCGCCATCTACAGCGTCGACGGCGGAACGGCGGCGTACTGAGCCATGGTCGGCACCCACTTCCCGGACGACCGCGACGTCCTGGAGTCCGCGCTGCAGCGGATGCGCGAGGCGTTCGAGGCGCTGCTGGACGGCCGGATGGCGCCGGCCCGGGCCGAGGAGGAGTTCCTGGCCGGGTATGACACGGCGCGCGATTTGGTCAGCGCCTTCTTCCTGGCGCAGCGGATGTCCACGGCCCGTGACGCGGCCGAACCCGACTAATTAGGAGTCCCCGTGGCGGACAACCGGTGCGACCTCGTGGTTCTGGGCGGCGGCAGCGGGGGGTATGCGGCTGCGCTGCGGGCGGCCGAGCTGGGCCGGTCGGTGGTGCTGGTGGAGAAGGACAAGGTCGGCGGGACGTGCCTGCACCGGGGCTGCATTCCGACCAAGGCGCTGCTGCACGCCGGGGAGATCGCCGACCAGGCGCGGGAGAGCGCGGCCTTCGGGGTGAAGACCACCTTCGACGGCATCGACATGCCCGGAGTCCACAAGTACAAGGACTCGGTGATCGCCAAGAACCACAAGGGCCTGACCGGGCTGATCAAGGGCCGCGGGATCCAGATCGTGGAGGGCGAGGGCCGGCTGACCGGGCCGCGGACAGTCCAGGTCGGCGCGGACTTTTATACCGGAACGAACGTGGTTCTCGCGACCGGCTCGTATTCGCGCACCCTGCCCGGGCTGGACCTGGACGGCGGCCGGGTCATGGCCAGTGATCACGCGCTCCAGCTCGACCGGGTGCCAGGCACCGCGATCGTGCTCGGCGGCGGGGTGATCGGGTGTGAGTTCGCCTCGGCGTGGGCGTCGTTCGGCAGCCAGGTGACCATCGTCGAGGCGCTGCCGCATCTGGTGCCGCTGGAGGAGGAGGCCAGCTCCAAGCTGCTCGAGCGGGAATTCCGCCGCCGCGGCATCGCCTTCAAGCTCGGCGCCCGGTTCGAGCGCGCCGAGCCCATCGAGGACGCGGTCCGGGTCCACCTGGAGGGCGGCCCGACGCTGGACGCGGAACTGCTGCTGGTTGCGGTGGGCCGCGGCCCCGCCTCGGCCGGGCTGGGCTACGAGTCGCACGGGGTCGGCGTGGACCGCGGGTTCGTGACCGTCGATGAGTACTGCCGCACCTCGGCGCCGGGCGTCTACGCGGTCGGCGACCTGGTCAGCGTGAACGGCGGCGCGCACCCGCAACTGGCCCACGTCGGCTTCGCCGAGGGCATCCTGGCCGCCGAGCATATGGCCGGGCTGCCGGTGACGCCCATCGACTACGCGGGCGTGCCGCGCATCACCTATAGCCGGCCCGAGGTGGCGTCGGTGGGCTACACCTACGCGCAGGCGGCCGGCCGGTACGCGCCGGAGGCCATCACCTCGGTCACCTACGATCTGTCCGGTAACGGCCGGAGCGCGATCTTGTCCACCAAGGGGGCGGTCACGGTGATCGCGGCCAAGGACGGCCCGGTCCTGGGCGTGCACATCGTGGGCGATCGGGTCGGCGAGCTGATCGCCGAGGCGCAGCTGATCTACAACTGGGAAGCCCGCCCGGATGAGGTGGCGGCGCTCATCCACCCCCATCCCACCCAGTCCGAGGCCATCGGCGAAGCGCACCTGCTGCTGGCCGGCAAGCCACTGCACGTCCACGGCTGAGCGATGGGACCCTTCGACTGCGCTTCGGTCACGCTGGCGGCCTGCCAGGTGGTGCTGCGGCGGCTCACCGAGGACGACCTGCCCCGCCCGAGCCCGTGCGCCGAGTACACGGTCGGCGAGGTCGGCCAGCACGTGACGCGGTCCATGGCGCTGCTGGCCTCCGTGGCCGGCGAGCCGGTCGGTGACCCGGCCGCGGGCCAGGCTGCGGGCTCGGCCGCAGACTTGGCTGCGGGCTCGGCTGCGGGCTCGGCTGCGGGCCTGCTCGAGGAGCAGGTGACGGTGGCCGCCGAGGCGGCGCTGGCGGCCTGGCAGCGGCGCGGGCTCGGCGGTTCGGTCGCCGTGGGGCGCAGCACGCTGCCCGCCAGCCTGGCCGTGGAGATCATCCCGCTGGAACTGCTGGTGCACGGCTGGGACATCGCCCGGGCGACCGGGTCCGGCATCGACGTCCCGCCTGAGGTCGCGGGTTACGTCCTGGGCCGCGCCCGGGAGCTCGTCACCGAGGACAAGCGCGGCCGCAGTTTCGCCGCCGAGGTGCCGGCCGGGCCGCAGGCCACGGTCCTGCAGCGGCTGATCGCGTTCACCGGCCGCGTACCCTGAAACCCGCGGTCAGCCGCCGGTCACGGTGATCGAGACGGTCGGCCGGCCCAGCTCGGCCGGATCGACGAAGAGCCCGGCGCGGCGGGCCGCGGCGGCGGCCAGGTTGACTATGCTCCCGTCGGGCCCCTCGGCATCGGTCGCCCCGGCGGTGGGGGCGGGAAGCTGGCGGAAGAAGCTGTCGGTCGCGGAGGTGGCCGTCACCGCGCCCGCACCGGGTGCCGGAACCGCCTGCCAGACCAGGATCGACGTGTTCGCCTTCCATCGCGACAGCGACGTGCTGACCGTCGTCCAGGGCCGCCACGTGCCCAGCTCGCCCAGCAGGTGGCCCAGCTCGGCCAGGCCGGGCGCGTCGGCGTCGGCGGTCACGGGGTCCCGACCCGGGGGAACCGGCACGGTCAGCGGGCAGTCGAAGCCGAGGGCGACCTGCTCGCCGTCGTGCAGGGCGTGGAAGACCGCGTCGAACAGCTCGGCCGACGAGGTGCCCGAGCTCGCGTCCGGCCGGTCATCGTCGTGACGGCGACCAGCCCAGCGCACGCTCCCGTCGGGGGTCGTCTCCATCGCGATGACCAGCATCGGGCACCTCCTGATGCGTTATGTATCGTTCCCGGCCTCGGGGCGGTAGACCGGGAGCTCGGCGGGAGCTGGCGCCCGGTGCGGCCAGCGCTTGCGCAGCCGCCAGGCCAGCCCGCCGGACGCGAGCTCGGCATGCGTCATCGCGTACAGGGTCCGCACCTGGCGGGAAGCGAAACGCCACCGTCCGTCCAGGCGGACATACTCGTCGGAGTACCGGAACGACGTGATGACGGTATGCCGGGCGGACGCCTGCTCGGAGAAGCCAAGCACCTGGCCGCGGGCGCGAGAATCGTCGAGGAAGTCCAGGGCGAAACCGCGCGCCTCGTGCAGCGTGATGGGGTACAGGTCGCCGAGGGCCCGGTAGTTCGCGACGATGGCCTCGCGGCCTACGTGCGTGCTGCCCGGTGAGCCGAACCGGGCGTCCGGCGCGAACAGCTCTCCCAGCGCGTCGAACTCGTGGTCATCGATCAGGAACGCGTACCGCGCGAGCAGCTCGGCGATCTCCGCCCGGGACTCCAGGCGGGCAATCCGCCGTTCCAGGGATTCCTGCGCCATGTCGCCGCTCCTCGAACCAGGGTCACGCCCGCATGCGGATGCCGCCCCCGGGCGGGGACGGCATCCGCATGCGGTACCGGCTAACAGCGCTAGCCTCCTACGAGCCAGAGCTTCTGGAAGTCGGCGCGGTAGTCGGCCACGCCGACGTAGTTGCCCGCCGAGTCCAAGACCAGCGAGTTGACGTTCTGCGGCGTGATCAGCTGCGTGGGCAGGGCCGCGCTGAGGATCGGCATGCCTTCGAACTTGCGGGCCATCGAGTCGACCTGGCGGTAGGCGACGATCGGCAGCGAGTACGCGGTCCAGACGGTCTCGGCCCCGGATTTCAGCCCCGCGATGTTCGGGGTGTCGGCGGTCAGGCCGCCGATGGACAGGCCGGTCAGGCCGGCCGCCTTCACCGCGGCATCCACGCCGATCTCCAGGTCGCCGAGGTCGAAGATCAGCCAGTTGGTGTCCGGATTCCGGGTCACGACGGAGGTCACCTGGCTGGTCAGGGCGCTGGTGCCGAGGCTAGCCGCCGGCACCGCGTTGGTGGTGACCTTGCAGGTCGAGCACCACTGGTGGACCGCGGCCACGAAGGCGGTGTCGAAGTCCAGCAGGATCGGGAAGGCGGTCAGCTGGAAGTCCTGGACGACGGCCTTGCCCTTGGACTGGGTGACCACGTACGCGGCGACCATCTTGCCCCACTGGGCGAGCTGAGCCGGGTTCGCGATCGAGGTGTCGAACATGGCGCCGGACGGCGGGCTGGTGTCCGCGCTGCTGTTGACCCAGATGCCCTTCTGGGCGGCCAGGGTGAGCTGCGCCTGGATCGTGGAGTTGGGGATCCCGCTGGTGAGGATGCCCGCCGGGTCCAGCTGGATGGCCGAGTTCATGGCCGCCTGCTGGGCAGCCGGCGTCGACCCGGAGATCAGGTCCTTGTACTTCCACCCGATATCCGCGGCGGCCTGCGCCCAGTACTGGGCGAGGACCTTGGCGCTGCCGAGGCCGGAGTCCAGGCCGACGAGCAGCTTCCCGGGTGTGGGCTTGGTCTTGAGCGGCGTGCTGATGCCGATCGAGGTCGGCGTGTTCAGGAACTGCTGCTGGTATGCCGCCGCCGCCGCCAGGCCGGCGTTCGTAGCACTGCCGGTGGCGCTGGCACTGGTGCCGCCGCTGCCACTGCTACTGCTACTGCTACTGCATGCGGCGATGGCCAGGACTGAGGTAGCAACCGCGATGACAGCCGCGAGTGTTCTCCTCATCCGCGCCTCCTTCTGGCAGGCGCCCGGAAATCCGGGCAGCCAAGGGTCTTCTGCGTCAAGTTAACGACAGGTTACTGAGTTGACTCTCAACCTAGGATTCCGGAGGACTAACTGTCTACACTCCGTGCACACCGAAGCGAAGTTGTTATGCGTGGGGCCTCTGCGTTGGCTAACCGGCCCTCTTACTGTGGATTCTCTGATCGTCAGCTGAACCGGACCGGCCGTTCCAGCCCTCTTTTGTAACCGGAGCCCGACCCGTTGACCTAACCGTTCACGGGGCAGTAACTTTGTACCGCCTACGGTAAGCACAACCTCGCCCGAGGCGAGGTCTGGTGCTTCCACAGGGCGAAGCCTAAGCTCCAGATAGAGAGTTCCGACTGGTACCTCTTCCAATGCCGCGCCACGAGTTACACTCGCCGCCCCAGGTCGCAGGAGGCAGCATGACGGCCGCGCTCACCGTGACCAACATGTCGAAGAGCTTTGCCGGGCCGCGGGTCCTGGACAGCGTGAGCCTGTCGGTCGAGCCGGGCGAGATCCGCGCGCTCGTGGGCGAGAACGGGTCAGGTAAGTCGACCCTGATAAAGATTCTGGCCGGGTTCCACCTGCCCGACGAGGGATCGGCCGAAGTGAACGGTGAGCCGCTGCTGCTCGGCCGCGGCGAGGCGAGCGAGGCGATCGGGCTACGGTTCGTCCACCAGGATCTCGGCCTGGTCAACAACCTCGACGCGGTGGACAACATCGCCCTGGGCGTCGGATATCCCAGTTTCCGCGGCCGGATCCGCTGGCGCCAGGAGCGCAAGCGCACCCGGGCGGCGCTGGCTGAGCTCGGCTACGAATTCGATATCCGCCGCCCGGCCGGCAGCCTGGCCATGAGCGAGCGCACGGCGCTCGCGGTGGCCCGCGCGCTGGCGCCCCGGCAGAGCACCGCCAAGGTGCTCGTCCTGGACGAGCCGACGGCCAACCTGCCCGCCGCGGAGGCCGAGCGGCTGTTCCAGCTGGCCCGGCGGGTCGCGGACTCCGGCATGGCCGTCATGTTCGTGTCGCACCACTTCGACGAGGTGTTCGGACTGGCGCAGAGCGTCACGGTGCTGCGGGATGGCAAGCACGTCATCACCCGGCCGGTGGCGGGACTGAACGAAGACCAGCTCATCGAGCTGGTCATCGGGCGCCAGCTCGAGCAGGTCACGCACGACGCCAAGGCCGCCGAGCGGCGCGACGTCGTCCTGCAGGTCAGCGGCCTGGGCTGCGACGTGCTGAACAACGTGGACATGACCGTGCACGCCGGCGAGATCGTCGGCATCGCCGGCATCACCGGCTCCGGGCGGGACGAGGTGGCCACGGCGCTGTTCGGCGGCATCGACCGGGCGGGCGAGGTCACGATCAACGGAGCCGCGGTGCCGAAGCTGCGGCCGGACCGGGCCATGGCCATGGGCATGGGACTCGTCCCGGCCGAGCGCCACGCCAACGCCGCGTTCATGACGTCAACCCTGCGCGAGAACATCACGGTGGTCGGCACCTCCCTGCACTGGCGTAAAGGAATCCTGAGCAAGGGCCGGGAGCGCTCCGATGTCGCGGTGTGGCTGGAGCGCCTGGACGTGCGGCCACGGGACAGCGAGTTCACGATGTCCGACCTGTCCGGCGGGAACCAGCAGAAGGTGGTGCTGGCCCGCTGGCTGCGAATGGGCCCCAAGGTGCTCGTCCTCAACGAGCCCACCCAGGGGGTGGACGTCGGCGCCAAGTCCGACATCCACAAGCTCATCGACGAGGCGGCCGCCGACGGCACCGCCGTGCTCGTCATCTCCACCGACCATGAGGAACTCGTCCGGCTGTGCCATCGGGTGCTGGTCCTGCGGCGCGGGAAGATCGCCGACGAGATCTCCGGTGGCCGGATGGACCACGATCTGATCACCGCGGCCACGATCGGCCGTGATCGGTCTGATGCCGCGTGAACGAGCCGTCAATGAGCCGGACCCGCCAGCCCATGAGCTCCCGGGGCGCGATCGGGAGAAGGGAACCGGAATGACCGTCAACGAACACAGGCCCCTCGAGCCGGATGAGCACGGGTCCCTCGAGACGGACGTCGAACCCGGGGCTGGCGGTCAGCACGCGCGGGGGCGGCGGAGCCTCGCCGCCACCCTCGGCCTGGACCGGTTCAGTGGCCTGTACGTGCTGGCGGCGCTGATCCTCATCTTCGCGCTGTGGGTGCCGAGCCTATTCCTCACGGCCACCAACTTCCGGATCATCGCCGGGTCGCAGGCCATCACGGCCATGGTGGCCCTGGGCCTGATCGTGCCGGTGGCCTGCGGCGCGTTCGACCTGTCCATCGGCGGCACCCTGGGCATGGGGTGCTGCATCGTCGTCTGGTTCCAGGCCAACGGCCACGGCTTCATCCTGGGCATCTTCGCCGCCGTCGCCTTCGGGCTGCTGGTCGGGCTGGTCAACGCGTTCATCGTGGTCATTCTGCACGTCGACTCGTTCATCGCCACGCTCGGGATGGGCAGCATCCTGTCGGCCGGCACGACCTGGGTCACCGGCGGATTCCAGGTGGCCAACGGCATCTCGCCGCACTTCACCGCCATCGGCCAGAAGCAGGTCCTCGGCCTGCCGCTGCCGGTCTACTACATGGTGATCCTCGCCCTCATCCTGTGGTGGCTGCTGGAGTACACCCCGGCCGGGCGGTACCTGTACAGCGTCGGCGGCAACCCGCAGGCCGCCCGGCTGGCGGGTATCCGGGTCGGCCGCATCACGACCGGCGCGTTCGTGGTCTCCGGCGTGGTGGCGGCGTTCGCTGGCGTCATGCTGGCCGCCGAGCTGGGGTCCTCAAGTCCGGATGTCGGGGTTCCCTACCTGCTGCCGGCCTTCTCCGCCGTCTTCCTGGGCGCGACGCAGATAATACCCGGCCGGGTGAACGTGCTCGGCACGCTCATCGCGATCTTCCTGCTCGCGACGGGCGTGAAGGGGCTCCAGCTGGCCGGCGCGCCCGGTTACATCAACGACCTGTTCAACGGTCTCGCCCTGATCATCGCGGTGGCCCTGGCGGTCCGCGCCACGCGGCGCAAGGCTTGACGCTGGTGACCGAGGCCGATCTGCACCGGAGCCGTATCGAGGTGGCCACCGCGCTGTTCGGCGCGTGGTCAGGCACCGACCTGGACGGGCCGCGGCGCTACTTCGCCGATGACGGGGTGCTCTACGACATCATCGGCGGCGAGCACCGCGGCTGGCCCGCGATCCGCGCCTATTTCGGTCATGGCCGGCAGCGCTACCCGGACCTGGTGCTGGAGCCGACCGGGGATTTCTGGTCGCGCCCGGACGGGCTGGCCATGCTCTGGACGATGAGCGCCACCCAGGTCTCGGACCACCTCGGCCCGGAGCTGGTCGGAAAGCGCTGGACGGTCGAGGGCATGTCGTACCTGATCTTCGACGGGCTGACCGTGGTCCGCGAGGCCGACTACCACGACGGCGGGTCCCGGGAGCGCTCGCTGCGCGGCGGCCCCTGAGCGTCATGCCTATCCCGGCCGCGAGTGCAGACCTTCTGGGCCTGCGCGAGCGGTCGGCGCAAGTTGCGGGCAGCAACCATAGCGCGTTCTTTCCATAACGCGACTCTGGGGTATGCAGTCAGCCGGAGTGGGTCGGGCAGGGCGCGGTTCTGCCGGACAAAAGCCGCAATCCGGTCTCTTGTTCAGGGATTCGAATTATCGTGGACAGTTAACGTCGTCATGGCATGGGTAACTGTCCACGATCACGGGAACCCTCGCCGCGGGCTCATCAGCAGCCCCAGCGCGGACTAGGCCACTGGGGCACGCGGGACTCAACGAGACAGGCGGGTCAGGCAGCGGTCTACTTCAATCCCCACTCCGGTCGACTGCATACCCGGACGCGACTTTCGCTCAAGACACGGTGAGCTCGACGGCGCGGCGCAGGAAACGCAGGTGCACGGCCACCCCGATGGCCAGCAGATCCGGGGTGGGACGGGAGGTGCGGCCGAAGACGTCCAGGGCGGTCAGGTTCACGCAGGCGCCCTTGACCGAGTTGAACGCCTCCCAGGCGCGCCAGGTCGGCTCGTCGTACTCGATGCCCACCGTCGCGGCCAACCGGGCCTTCCACGACTGCGGGGAGCCCAGCCTCCGGCCGCGGATCAGGGCGAGATACGCCCAGTCCTCGGCCGCGTCGCCGGCGTGAGCGAGCTCCCAGTCGATGACCGCGACCACCTCGGTAGCGTCCTGCAGCGCGTTCCCCGGTCCGGGGTCGCCGTGCACGACGACCGACGGCCCGGTGGCGCGCAGGTGGGTGCGCAGCCACGCGAAGCCCCGCTCAAGCAGCGGGATCGGGTAGGCCACGGCCGAGCGGTACACCTCGTACCAGTGCCGCAGCTGCGCGTCGATGGCCTGCTCCGGCCCGCCGCCGGCCGCGAGGCCGTCCAGGGCCGCTACCTCGTCCGCCGCCTCCTGGCCGAGGTCGTGCAGCCGGCGCAGCGCCCGCAGCACGTCATCGAGGCCCTTGTCGTCGGTCCGGGCGCGGCCGTCGACGAAGTCCATCACGAAGAACGGGTGGCCGACCGCGCCCGGATCGGGCTCCTCCCACAGGACGGCGGGTACCGGATACCCGCGCTGCCGCAGGATCCGCATAATGGACGCCTCGCGGCGGCCCTCGGTGCCGAACATGCCGTCCTGCTCGATCCGCACTACGCCGCGGCCGCCGGTCCAGCGCACGTCCAGCATGAGCCGACTGAACCCGCCGGAGATGACCGTGGCGCGTTGCAGCAGAACGCCCCGCTTCTCCAGCCACCGTGCGAGCCGGTCCACCAGGTCCGGGTCGGCCGCCGGCGGGCCGCCCTCGGGGTCGCGGTGATGGCCGGTGAACAGCTCGAGCAGTGGAGCGGCCGCCTTGACATCCTCGTCGAACCACCGCAGGCACAGCGCCTGCACCTCATCGGCCCGGGATCGCACGTCGCCGGTCACCGCGTCGCTGAGCAGCCGGCCCGCCGCGTCCAGTACCTGGCGGTCGTCAGCGCCGGGCAGACCGAGCAGGTCGCGCAGCACCGCCGCGCGTTCGGGGTTGGGGTCGGGCAGGCGGGCCGCGCGGTAGGCGGCCACCTCCTGCCAGCGCCGCTGCTCGGCGGGACTGAGCGGGAGCCGCTCCGCGCGCTGCTGCGCGTCGACCAGGACGGTGTCCGCCACGAAGACGGTCATAGCAGGGCCACGGCCTTCGCCTCGGCCGCGAAGTCGTACCCGGCGCCCCAGACCGGATCGGACATCGCATCCGGCGCGTCAGCCAGCGGCGACGAGCAGAACCACTCGTAGGTCTGCCGGTGTCCTTCTACGAAGCCGCGCTCGTCCGGCAGGCCGAGCCGACGGGCCTTCTCGGTCGAGATCACCGCGTGGTGCCGGGCGCCGAACAGGTGACCGAACAGCGGGCCGGGCACCTTTCCCAGCAGCTCGTCGGGAAGCAAGTGGATCTCCGGTTCCACTCCCGCGATCTCGGCCAGGGCCTGCACGTAGCCGGCCGTGGTGATGGCCTGCCCGGTGGCGTTGACCACCTCCCCCGCGACGGCCTGCGGGGCCTGCGCCATGGCCAGCAGCAGCGCGCACAGGTCGTCCACGTGGCCGTAGTTCCCGGTGACCAGCCCGCCGTGCGGCAGCAGCACCGGCAGCCCGCGCCGCAGGCGCAGGAACATGGCGGTCTCCATGTCCAGGATGTTGTTGTCCGGGCCGTAGATCGCGGCCGGGCGGGCGATGCTCCCCGGGAACCCGGTTTGCTCGTGCCGCTTGCGGACCTCCCCCTCGGCGTACGCCTTGAAGCCGCCGTAGCTGCTGACCGGGTCGGCCGAGGTCGGCTGGTCCTCGGTCCACGGCATCAGGGGGCTGGGCCGGTAGGCCATGACCGAGGAGACGAAGACGTAGGCGGCGGTCCGTCCGTCGAACAGCGCGAGCAGGTCGGCGACGGGCGAGCCGCCGGCCACCATCACGAATCCGGACACGTCGAAGACGGCGTCCCACTCGGTCCCGGCCAGCGCCGAGCTCATCGAGGCGACATCGGTGCGGTCGGCGACGTACCGGGGGACGTCGGGCGGCAGGTCGCTGGGGGTCCGGCCCCGGTTGAGGACGCTGACCTCGTGGCCGTGCGCGGTCAGGTAGTGCACGAGGCGACGGCCGACGAACGTCGAGCCGCCGAGGACGAGCGAGCGCATCGGGGCCTCCGGATGGGTGGGAAGGGGTGCCGGTCAGGTCGGTGCCGGTCAGGTCGGTGCCGGTCAGGTCAGTGCCGACCAGGTCAGTGCCGGTCAGGTCAGTGCCGGTCAGGTCAGTGCCGGTCAGGTCGGGGCGCCGGAGGCGCGGCCCAGCGGCGGTAGTTCACGGTCGTCCCGGCCGACGGCACCCGCCGCCCGGAGCTCGCGCTCGGCTAGCCGCCAGCCCGCCGCGGTCCGCGTCCAGCGATCGACGTACCGGCCGTAGAGGGTCCACTCGGACCCGTCGCGCCGGCGATGCCAGGCGATCACCGCGCTCTGGGCGGTGGCGATGTCGGGGCCGTCGAAATCGATCTCGATGTTGTTCACGTGGTGGCTGGTCTTCGCGTACCCGGCCAGCGCGGCGCGCAACTTCTCGGTCAGGGCCGCGCGTCCGGCGATCCAGTCACCGGGGTGATAGCTGACCCGGCAGTCCTCGACGAAGGTCGCCGCCTGCTGCTCGGGCTGGTTCAGGTCGGCCCAGCGGGCGTAGGCGGCCATCACGGCCGTGATCTCCTGGCGGTCCAGCAGTTGTCTCAGGGGCGACGGATCAGGCACCGCGAACCTCCGAACCGTACCGGGAAGCCGCTCCCAGCATCCCTAGAAACTATAGTGGGTCAACAGTTTGTATCGATACCCGATGGTCCGCCCGGCGATCCCAGTGAGGCCCCGCACATGACGCTCTTCGGTGTTCCCGGCCAGGGACTGGAGCTCTACCACATCGGCCTGACCGTGCCGGATCTGGGCGCGGCCATGGAGCAGTACACCGCGACGTTCGGGTTCACCTGGGCCACGATCCACGAGAGCGCCCCCGAGGTGATCGTCGACGGCCGGCGGCGCCAGGCCGAGATCGCCGTGACTTACTCCCTACAGGGTCCGCCCTACCTGGAGCTGGTCCAGGAGCGCCGCGGCTCGATCTGGGGTGCGGACGGGCTCGCGCTCACCCACGTCGGCTTCTGGACCGAGGACCTCAGCGCCGGGCAGCGTGCGCTGGCCGAGTCCGGCCTGGCCGACCGGGTCCGCGAGGCCGTCCCGGACGGGCGCCCGGCCCGGTTCAGCTACCACCCGTTCGCGGGCGGCCTGTGGATCGAGCTGGTCCACACGTCGTTCAAGGCCCAGCTGGCGGACTGGATCGCCGATACCCTCGCCGGGTCCGGCTGAGCTGCGCTGCCTGCTGGGGCCGTCTGCATAGTTTCTGGTGATCCGTTTCGGTAAGGTTGCTCGCAGAGACGGGAGGGGACAGCGTGCTTCTTCGGTTCGACGAGTACCCGTACCACCAGATCACCGCGTCGTTCGCGGGCGTCGCGGGGAGCGACCCCCAGTGGAACGACGGGCACTACGTCTGCCTGAGCGACCAGGCCGGGCAGGTCGGCCTGACCTCCTCACTGCGGCTCTACCACAACAACGACGTCCTGGACGGGTTCGTGTGCCTGCGGCACGCGGGCCGGCAGCACAACATCCGGCTGTCCCGGCGGCTGCGCCCGGCCATGGACGAGCTGGCGGTGGGCCCGCTGCGGCTGGAGATCCTGGAGCCGATGCGGACCGTGCGGCTGGTCTTGGAGGACAACGAGTTCGGCTTCGCGCTGGACGTGACCTGCCGCAGCGGCACGGTGCCGTACGAGGATCCCGCCGAGGTGACGCGCGTCGACGGCCGGCTGATCAGCGAGCGGATGACGTACGAACTCACCGGTAAGTGCGAGGGATGGGTCCGGGCCGGCGACGAGCGGTTCGAGCTGCACGCCACGACGGATTCGTTCTTCCGAAATCATTCATGGGGATCCCAGGCTGGCCGAGGCGGCCCCCGGCTGTACGCCGCGCCGACCATCGGCGCGAAGCGGCGGGTGCCCGGGGTCCGGCAGTGGGTGCTGTTCGACATGCCCGACCATGGTGGTTTCTACTTCATCGACCCGAGCGGCCGCAAGGCGTCCGGCCAAGGGGCCATCATGCTGGCCGACCGCAGCGTCCCGGTCACCTCGGTGCAGCACGACCTGCAGTTCTACGAGGGCGGGCGGCGGCTGCGGGGCGGCATGTTCGAGCTGACCGACGCCGAGGGCACGGTCCGCCGGTACCAGGTCGAGGATCTGGGCTGGGTGTACTGCCAGGGCGGCGGATACTTCGGCGGCTTCGACGACGGCCTGGGCCAGGGCGTGTACCGCGGCGACTATCACGTCGAAGGAGAGGTCTGGGACGTGTCGCATCCGACGCAGATCACCGACAGCAGCGGGCGGACGTTCGAGTTCGATCACGCGTGGGCGGAGAACTTCACCCGGCTGACCAGCGACGGCCAGGCCGGGCTGGCCCACTTCGAGTGCGTGGTCATCACCCAGCCGCAGGAATGGTCCGCCCAGCAAGGAAAGACACAGCAAGGAAAGACACAGCAGGGAAAGACACAGCAGGGAAAGACCAGCGCGGATGCCTGACGCCACGGACCAGATCACCGCGATGGCGCACGGGCTGCCCCGGACCAGGCACCTGACCACCAACCTGACCGTGGAGGTCGACGAGGAGGCCGGCGCGGCCGTCGCCCGGTCGTACGTCACCGTCCTGCAGGCGCTGCCGGACTTCGCGCCGCAGCCGATCTTCACCGGGCGGGTCCGGGCCTGCCTCTGGCGCGACGGCAACCGCGCCGTGGCGGCCCGGTGAGCGCGATGGACTTCGGCGTCGTCTTCCCCACCACGGCGATCGGGACCGATCCCGCGGTGATCCGCGACTTCGCGCAGACCGCGGAGGGGCTGGGTTACCGGCGGCTGCTCACCTACGACCACGTCCTGGGCGCCGTGCACGCCGATCGCGACCCGCCGCTGATCGGGCCGTACACGCAGGATGACCCGTTCCACGAGCCGTTCGTCCTGCTCGGTTTCCTGGCCGCCTGCACCACGACTATCGGGCTCGGCGTGGCGGTCCTGGTGCTGCCGCAGCGCCAGACCGCCCTGGTGGCCAAGCAGGCGGCCGAGGTGGACGTGCTGTCGGGCGGGCGGCTCGCGCTGGCCGTCGGCACCGGGTGGAACCCGGTGGAGTACGAGAGCCTCGGCATGCCGTTCACCGCCCGCGGACGGCGGCTCGACGAGCAGGTCGAGCTGCTGCGCCGGCTCTGGCGCGAACCCGTGCTGGACTACCGCGGCGAGTTCCACCGCATCGACCGGGCGGGCATCCTGCCGCGGCCCGCGCGCGGCGCCATCCCGGTGTGGTTCGGCGGCGGCTCCGAGGCGTCGCTGGCCCGGGCCGCGCGGACCGGGGACGGCTTCGTGTTCGGTTCGGCGGGCCCGCGTACCCACCGGCGGGCGGCCCGGCTGCGCGAGCTGCTGACCGAGCAGGGCCGCGATCCCGGCGCGTTCCCGATGGACGCCATGATCGACTACGCGCTCGGACCGCAGGCCTGGGCGGACGAGGTTCCCGCCTGGCAGGCGGCCGGCGGGACCATCCTGTCCGTCCAGACCATGCAGTCCGGGACCGGCTACCAGCGCGTCATGCACGATAAGCTGGCCAGCCCGGCGGAGCACATCGCCGCCCTCGATGAGTTCGCACGAGTGATGCGCGGCGGCTGAGGACCCGGTCAGCGACCCGGTGCGGCCTGGTCCCGGAAGGTCGCGCGCACGGCGGTCATGACCTGTCTCGGCTCGTCGAGCAGAGTGCGGTAGGGCTCGCCTACGGTGTCGCGGACCAGTTCGGCGAAGCGATCCGGCCAGATCGTGTGCTGGCCGGACAGCCAGCCATCCAGGGAGAGCGCGGCGATCTGCGCCGGGCTGGCCTTGGCGGTGCTGCCGAACGCGGCGCCCATGTCAGTGTCGATGAACCCGGGCAGGACGACCGTTACCGTCGCCCCGCTATCGCGCAGTTCCTCGCGCAGGTCGAGGGCGAGCATCAGGCAGGCGGCCTTGCTGGCGCTGTAGACCGGGGCGCTGCGCGACAGCGCCACCGCGCTGACGGACAGGATGAAGATCACGCCGGACCCGGGCCGGCGCAGGGCGGGCGCGAAGGCCCGGGCCAGGTGCAGCGGGCCGAAGAAGTTCACCTCCATGACCTCGCGGAGCGCCGCGTCGGTGACGTCGCTCAGCAGGGGCCGCTGGCAGGTGACGCCGGCGTTGCAGACGAGCAGGTCGACGTCGGGGTGTTCCTCGGCTACCGCGGTGACCTGGTACCGGTCGGTGACGTCGAGCCGGGCCGGCACGACACGGGCAGGATCTGCGGGCGGGGGGAGCGACGCGGGCTCGCGCGCGGCGGCGACGACGGTCGCGGCCTGGCGGCTCAGCGCGGCGCCGATGAAGGCGGCGCCCACTCCGCGGTTGGCCCCCGTGATCAGCACCTTGCGTCCGGTCAGGTCCATGGCAGCAGGGTGTCACGAGGGGGCGGAGGCCCGGTCGAGCAGGTCGGCGATGGTGCGGTGGAAGGCGGTGATCTTGCACTCGCGGTTGTTCAGGATGTTGCGGCGGTAGGCCGACGAGTCGCGGGTCGCGGCGACTTCGTCCCAGATCTCGACGTCTTCGGCGACGACCTTCTGCAACCGCCCCCAGTGTTCGTTAACCGAGTCCTGGTAGTCCTGGTCGTCGCTGGCGTACTGCAGTTCCCAGGTTTCGAACCGGGTGCGGTCCACAGCCAGCGGCACCGCCCGGAACAGCTGGATGTGCGTGGGGTTGCAGTTGAACACCGCGGTCGGGAAGACGGTGTAGTGACAGATCGCGGTGCCCTGATGGTCGAGGGTCTCGCTCAGCCGGGCAAGCACGCCCTTGTACGGGATGACCATCATGGCGTGGCGGTCGAAGACGAAGTAGGTGCTGAACCGGCCGTCCTTGACGTCCTGCGGCGTGGTGTTCTTGGCGTGCAGGTGGGCGGCGTGGTAGTTCTCGTTGAACGCGTCGACGACGACCTTCCAGTTGACCGGCACCTCCCAGGTCAGCTTGCCGGCCAGGCGCATGTCCTGCATCTGGTACACGCCGAGATCGGAAATGATCTCCGGGCCGAGCCAGTCGAGCAGCGGCGGCGCCGTGCCGGGCCCGGCCAGCACGGCCCAGACCCAGCCGCCCCACTCGGCGCACGCCACGGCCGGCGCGGCCAGCCCGTCCAGAGCGGCCGGGTCGAAGTCCTCCCGGTCGGGGACGCCGACGACCGCGCCCTGCAGGTCGTACACCCAGTTGTGCCAGCGGCAGCTGAACCTGCGGGCGCACCCGGACGGCTCGCTCACGATGCGCGCTCCGCGGTGCTGACAGACGTTGTGGAAGCCGCTCACGCCGCCGTCGCGGCGCCGGGTGACGACGATCGTCTCGCCCTGCCCGGCCCAGGTGAGGAAGTCGCCGGAATTCGCGATTTCCGCTGACCGGCAGATGACCTGCCAGCTCGGCGCGAGAACCGCGGTCCGCTCCCGGTGGTAGCGCTCGGGATCGGTATAGACGCTGGCCTCGAGGATCCCGGTCCCGATGTCCGGAATCAGCGGCACGTCCGGGCCGAACCGGGCCGGCGCATCGCCGCGGGTGGGAGTGAAGACCATGACGTTCCTTCCGGGCCGGGCAGGCAAGTCTCACTCATCATCACATGACATCCGTCAGATGACAATTGTCATGTGACAGTTGTCATCGGAACGGCGGTAGGGCATCCTGGCCGCATGCCCATCCAGGTTGACCGCGAGAGCCAGCGGGAACACGTCACCTCGCTGGCCGCCCGTCTCGTCGCGCAGGAGGGCGTGGCCGGCTTGACGTTCCGGCGGGTCGCGGAGGCGGCCGGCTCCAGCACGGCCATCGTGAGTACCTACTTCACCGACAAGCGCGACCTGCTGCTGTCCACGTTCCGCGCCGCGGCGAGCCGGACCACGGTCCGGTTCGAGGCCGCGATCAACGCGGGCGGCAGCCTGCAGGACTGCCTGGAGGCCTGGCTCCCGCTGGATGAGGAGCGGCTGACCGACTGGCGGGTCATCCTGGCGTTCTGGGGGGTGGCGGTCACGGACCCCGACCTAGCCGCGGTCCAGGACGGCCACGTCGGCCGGGCCCGGGCCCGGGTGGAGAAGCTGCTCCGCGCCGACGGTACCGATTCCCGGCGGCCGCCGCCCGAACTGGAGCGGCTGGCCCAGCAGATCCTCGCGCTGATGCTCGGCATCGCGCTGCAGGCGGTCTTCGAACCGGCCGCCTCGGCCTCGCTGCCACAACGGGCCCTGCTCGCCGACGGGCTGGCCCGGCTGACTCAGCGGCCCGGCTGACTCAGCGGCCCGGCTGATTTAACCGTCCGGCTGCGTTACCGGTAGGTGATCAGCGACCGGTCACGCTCCAGGTGCGCATGGTCGTTGAAGGTCAGCAGGTTGGTCCCGGTCGAGCCGGTGATGACCTTGGTGATGCTCGCGTTCACGACCACCCGGGCCAGCGCCGGCCACCGGTCGGCGGGCAGGCCGGTGAGCTGGGCACAGGCCACCGCGATGACCCCGGCCGAGGTGACGGCGAGCGTCGTGCCGGGCCGGGCGGCCAGGTCCGCCACTGCCGCCTCGATCCGGGCCGCGAAGTCACGGTGCGGCTCCGGGTAGCCGGCGCCGCCCTGGATCCACCGGCCGAGTGCCTCGTCCAGCGCCACCTGCAGGGCGCGGCCCGACTCCGGCGTGCTGGCCGCGGCGAACGGGTCGGTTGCGCCGTCCCCGGCCAGGATCCCGGCGGGGTCGTACTCGTCCAGCCGGGCATCGGTGCGCAGGTCGCCCGGCAGGCGGCCCAGTTCGGCCAGGAGCACACGGCCGGTCTCCTGCTGGCGGACCAGGCCGCCGGACCAGACCTGGTTGATGCTTAGCTCGGCGCGGGCCAGCCGGGCCCCGGCCGCCTGAGCCTGCCGGCGGCCGGGCTCGGAGAGCCGGTCGTAGTCGGACGTGCCCACCGAGGCCTGGCCGTGCCGGACCAGCAGCAGCACCCCCACGTCAGGCCTCCCCCGACGGCATCCAGTCGGTCTGGGCCGTCATCTGCCAGGTCAGCGGGGTGACCGAGGCCACCTGGTCGCGGACGACGGCGTGGATGTCGGTGCCGGGCTCCAGCCGGTCCCAGTCGACGGCGACCTCGACGGCGAACTGGTACGGCTGGCCGAGCGGCCGAGCGGAATCCGGCCCGCGGCGGACGTAGTAGGGCTGCTGGCTCTGCACCGTCCGGCGCAGCTCGGTTCGGGTCGTGGCGCCGCGGGGGACGTTGAGGTTGAGCACCGACACCCCCTCGGGCAGGCCGTGATCCAGGACCTGCCGGGCCAGTATCCGGGTGAAGTGCCGGGCGGCGGTCCAGTCGACGGTATCGAACGTGCGCCACTCGCTGACCTGCGCGGTGATCGCCGTGGCGATGGCCGGGATGCCGTGGGCGGCGGCCTCGAACGCGGCGCCGACCGTCCCGCTCACGCCAATAGAGCCGCCGATGTTCTCGCCGTAGTTGATCCCGCTGACGCACAGCCGGATGGGCCGTCCGGCCAGTTCGAGCACCGCGTGCGTCACGGCCATCACCGGTGACCCAGAGACGGCGTAACCAGGCAGGGCACGCCCGGCGACCTGGAGCGTGACACGCTCGACGACTCCGGCGCCAGCGTCGGTCACGAAGGCCCGGCTCATGGCGGTCTGCTGGGTGGCGGGTGCCACCAGGAGCAGGTCGCCGAGGTCCGCGACGGCCTCGGCGGCCGCGTGCAGTCCGGGCGAGTGCATCCCATCGTCGTTGGTGACCAGGATCAGCGGCGGTTCCGGCACGAGCGCAGCCTATGCCGGCGCGGCGGCGGCCCCGGACGTCAGGCCCCACATCAGGACCCCGGGCCGCGGGGCGGGAGCGGCACCACCACGCCGCGGTCCATGGCGCCGCGGTAGATCATGTGCATGGCACGTGACGCGAACCGCCAGCCGTCGGGCGTGCGCACGTACTCGTCGTCGTAGTGCCCGAGGTGCAAGGTTCCGTCGCCCTGCGCGCGGTGGTTGAACTCGATCAGGTACCACGAGCCGCGGCCGCGGTCTCCGTCGACCTCGACCAGCCCGGTGGTCACCACCTGCCCGACCCAGTCGTACTTCGCGATGGCCGAACGCCACAGGCCGAGGGTCTGCGCCCGGCCGGAGGTAACCCGGCCGCCGCCGAGATCCCAGCGGCAGTCCTCGGCCCACGTCGCCGCCCAGGCGTCCGGGTCGCGCCGGCAGACCGCGTCGGCGTACCGGGCGACCAGCGCTCTGATGGCCAGTTCGTCTGCTACGTTCACTGCCACCTCCTCAGTTCAGGTCATGGATGCTGCCGCCACGACGGCGCGGGTGGCGTCGGCCAGCAGGCGGGCGACCTCGCCGGGCGGCCGGGTCTGGAGGCCGACCGACATCACCTCGACCGAGAGCGGAAGCCGCACGCCCATCTCGCCCACCAGGCGCAGGAAGCCGGCCAGGTCGAAGTCGCCGTCCCCGGGTACCTCCCGGTACCGCGTGCAGTCGGTGTAGTAGTCCGGGTCGACGCGCTGCCGCGGCCCGTCGTCGAACTGCACGGTGAAGATCCGCTCGGCCGGGATGGCACGCAGCATGTCGTCGTCGTTCGCGCCGCGGAAGTGATGCCAGCAGTCCAGGCAGATGCCGCCGTTGGCCCGGCCGGCCCGGGTCACGATCTGCATCGCGGTGGCGGCGTCCGGGATGTTGGACATCTCGGGCAGGAACTCGATCGCCGCGGCGAGCCCGTGCTCGGCAGCGCGGTCGCACAGGCCGGCGAACGCCTGCGCCGCATCGTCCAGGGTGCCGGCGTAGGGCCCGATGACCTGGACGTGGTGGCCCGGACCGAGCGCGTCGCTCATGGCGAACACGGATCGTTCGGTCGCCAGGTAGGCGTCTGCCTCGGCGCCGGTGGCCGCCCAGCCGCGCAGCGCCTCGATCTCGACCACTCGCATCCCGTACTGCCCGAGCACCGCCCGCAGGTCGGCGTCCCGCGCACCTTCTGCCCGCAGCCGCTCGTAGTCGCCCACGTACAGCCCCATGGCGGCGAAGCCGGCCTCGGCGGCGGCCCGGACCCGCTCCTCGAACGGGCGGTACCGGCCCAGGCTGAAGTGGCTGAGGATCAGGTCGTCCGGGCCCAGGCCGGCGTATCCGGGCAGTGCGGCCAGCGCGTCCGCGGCGGCGCTCACCGGCGCACCGCGCTCACCGTTCGGCGCCGGCCGGGATGCCGCTGCGGCCCGCCTCGCGGACCAGATCGCGCCGGTGCGCCCACCGGCCGTGCTCGCCCGGGGCCATGTTCTCCTTCGTCCCGGTGGTCAGGCCGCCGTCGACGACCAGCACGTGTCCGCTGACGAACCCGGCGTCGTCGCTGGCCAGCCACAAGGCGGCGTGCGCGATGTCGTCGGCCCCGCCGATCCGGCCGCGCAGCGGGGTCCGGGTCGCGAACGCCTCCCGGGCCTCGTCCATGGCATCGGGGTCGCCGACGATGGTCGCCGCGTTCATCGGGGTGAGGATCTTGCCCGGGGCGATCGCGTTCACCCGGATCGACCAGGCGCCGAGTTCGGCCGCGACGTTCTTGGTCAGCGCGATGACCGCGCCCTTGGCCGCGCCGTAGACGTGCGGGCCGAGCCCCCCTTGCAGGCCGCCGATGCTGGTGGTGTTCAGGATCACGCCGCTGTGCTGCGGCTTCATGACCCGGGCGGCGTGCTTCAGGCCGAGAAAGACCGACCGCAGCAGTACGGCCATGGTGAACTCGTACTCCTCGAGCGGGATCTCGTCGATCCCGCCGTGCGCGCCGATGATCCCGGCGTTGTTGAACATGCAGTCCAGCCGGCCGAACTCGCGCACCGCCGTGTCGACCGCGGCGGCCACGTCCGGTTCGGCTGTCACGTCGCAGTGCAGGAAGCGGGCCCGGTCGCCCAGTTCGGCGGCCACCCGGTGCCCCCGGTCGTCCTGGATGTCGGTAAGGACGACGCTGGCGCCCTCGGCGTGCATCAGCCGGGCGGTGGCCTCCCCCAGCCCGCTGGCGGCGCCGGTGATGACGGCCACCTGGCCCGAAACCCGTCCTGCCACGGCTGTCCCTCCGAGGTGTGTGCGGCCACGCCGGCGCGACTATCTTGTCACGGACTACAATAACCATTGACCTCGGGGCAGGACAGGAGGAGCCAGTGAGCGACGGAAGAACCCGCCCGTTCCGGTTCTCGGTGCAGGCGTTCGAGGCTCAGTCGGGGCCGCAGTGGACCGGCCTGGCCCGCCAGGCCGAAGAGCTGGGTTACTCCACACTGTTTACAACCGACCACTACTTCGGCCCGGGAGACATCTCCGACGCGTCCGGGCACCGCCCGGTCGACGTCGCGCCGCTGACCGCGATGACGGCGGCCGCGCTGTCCACCACCAGGTTGCGGGTGGGCTGCCGGGTGTTCTGCGTGGACTACCACCATCCGGTCGTGCTGGCCAAGGAGCTCGCGACACTGGACATGCTGTCACAGGGCCGCGTGGAGGCCGGCCTGGGCGCCGGCTGGGTGAGCGCCGAGTACGACGGGCTCGGCATCGCGATGGACCGCCCGGGCGTGCGGATCGAACGGCTGGCCGAAACCATCGAGCTGCTCAAGGCGCACTGGGCCGGCGAACCGCTCGCGGTCAAGGGCACGTTCGTCCGGGCGTCCGGCTTCGCCGGGCGGCCGCAGCCGGTGCAGCAGCCGCACCCTCCGATCTTCATCGGCGGCGGCGCGCCGCGGGTGCTGAAGCTGGCCGGCCGGCTGGCGGACATCGTGAGCATCAACTTCAACAACGCGGCCGGGAAGCTCGGTCCGGGCAGCGTGGCCAGCTCCACCCGGGACGCCACCACGGAAAAGATCGGCTGGGTCCGGGCGGGAGCCGGCGACCGTTTCGGCGACATCGAGCTCGAGCTCGCCGCCTACTTCATCGCGATCAGCGAGGATCCCGGCGAGGCCGTGGCGGCCATGGCGCGGCGGTTCGGCGTCGCACCGGAGGTGCTGGCCGAGCATCCGCACGCGCTGATCGGCTCGGTCTCGCAGATCTGCGACACGCTCGAGCAGCGGCGCAGCGAGCTCGGCATCAGCTACGTCAACGTCGCGCAGCGCTCGATGGAGCCGTTCGCGCCGGTGGTGGCCCGGCTGGCGGGCCGGTAACCGGCCGGCCGGATCCGCGCCCGGGGTACCCGTTACGGCGAGACCAGCCCGGAGCTGTGCCCGTGGGTCTATGCCACCATTATCGAGACCATGCTTGACCGCCTCGGTATCGCTCTCCTGGACCTGGCCCGGTAATGCCGACCGCCGCGTTTGTTGTCAACCGGAACCGGATCCGGAACTTCGCGCGGCTGGACCGCAGGTGCGCGGCGGCCGCGGCGGCCTGCGGCTGGGAGATCGAGCTGGTGGAGACGCGGTCGGCCGACGCGGGCGGCGGCGCAACAGGGCAGGCGGTCGCCGCGGGCGCGCAGCTGGTGTTCGCGGTGGGCGGCGACGGAACGGTCCGGGCCTGCGCGCAGGCCCTGGGCGGCAGCCAGGTCCCGCTGGCCATCGTGCCGCGCGGCACCGCGAACCTGGTGGCGACGGCGCTGGGCATACCGTCTTCGCTCGACGCCGCGCTGGCCGTGGGTTTCGGGCCGCACCAGCGGCGCATCGACCTGGCCGTGGCCGATCGCGTCACCTTTGCCGCGATGGCGGGCATCGGGCTGGACGCCGCGGTGGTGGGCGCGACCGCGGCCGGGCTGAAGGGAGCGGCCGGCTGGCTGGGCTACGCCGTAACCGGGGCTGGGCGGCTGGCCGGGGCGCGGACCGGATTCGAGATCCGCCTGGACGGCGGCGAGCCGATGGGGCGCCAGGCCCGGTGCGTGGTGGTCGGGAACGTCGGCCTGCTGCCCGGCGGTTTCGTCCTGCTCCCGGCGGCCAGGCCCGATGACGGCCTGCTCGACGTGGGGATCCTCGCGCCCGCCGGGCCGTTCGGGTGGCCGCGGGTGGCCTGGCGGGTGCTGAGCCGCAGCCGCCGCGACGACGCCGTGCTCGAGCGCCACCAGGCCCGGCGGGTGGAGATCGTGGCCGAGGCTCAGTTGCCGCGGCAGGCCGACGGGGAGCTCATCGGGGCGGGGGCCTCGCTGAGTGTGGCGATCGCGCCCGGCGGCCTGCTGGTGCGGGTGCCGGCCGCGCATCGGCGCTGCTAACCGGATATTCCGTGGGGGTGGTGAGGTAGATCCGCCCGGATGGGGTGCGCCAGATCAGGACCCCTGGTTCGGGCTGCTCGAGCCGCCAGCCTTCCGACTGCGTAAGGCGATGATGGTGGCGCCACGATGGACTACGGATGCTCCGCAGACATGTGCCGAAACAGCCATGTTGCACCGAATCGCCAATGCAACGGGGCATCCATCATGATCGTGGCCAGTTCGGGGCGGTATCTGGCGGTTTCTGGCCATGATCATGGTCCCGGCTCGGTGGGCTAGGAGGCGCCCGGTGCGGCGGGTCGTGCGGGCCGTCTGACGTTACGCCATG
>Ga0335072_10001617_pt1 | contig 36338 bp, 26 predicted proteins | sample Lox_Sample_21_FD_206725 | JGI IMG/M metagenome (GOLD analysis project Ga0335072, IMG submission 206725) | Soil microbial communities from Loxahatchee National Wildlife Refuge, Florida, United States - Lox_Sample_2.1 | ecosystem: Environmental > Terrestrial > Soil > Wetlands | place: USA... | reverse complement strand
TCCACTTGCCCTGGATCTTCGTTCCGATCAGCGCCCCCAGCGTGTCCATCGGGATCGCCGTGCCCGCGATGTTATGCAGGTCAATGTCGTAGGGCGCGAGATATCCCTTGCCGCCCGACATAAATCCATGCCCGGCAAAATAAATCAGCACCCGATCGTTCGGCTGGGTGACCGAGGGCAGCCACGTCTCCAGCTCTTGCAGAATATTCGCTTGGGTCGCCTGCGCATCCGTCAGCACGTGCACGTGGTTGGCGGGGAACTCGCCGCCCTGCTGGCTGATCAGCGTTGTGTAGATCGACTCCGCATCGCGATCCGGATACTGAAGCTGGGCCGACTGCGGCAGATTCTCGTAGTGCGCGATCCCCACCACCAGCGCATAGCTCTCCGGCACCGCGCCCGATGCTGGACCGCTCTCCGGCGGATGCACCGGTTTGAGATCGCGCGCCCCGCTGCTCGGGTTCTGCGGAGCCGTCTGCGTTGTCTGTGCAGGGAGGGGAAGCGAGACCAACAGCAGGATCGCCGCTGCCCACGCGTATGCAGAGTTGCGCAGCATGCGCTCGTCTCCTTTGTCTTATTCCCGGTGCGCCAGCCGGAAGGTATAGATCAGCGGCAGCTTCGCCTGGGCCGCTGCCTTCACCACCGTGCCGTCGCCGTCATCGGTAAGAATGATATCCCGGGAAGCCGTCTTCGCGAGCGGAACCAGCTCCCGCGGCATGGGCGCTCCGGGCACCAGCGGAGCCACCCCGGCCGAGGCATCGATGCAGTCTCCGCGCGCTTTGAAGATGGCATCATCGCAGCGCGGCAGCAGCCCCGCGGGGAGCGCTTCCGGTTTCGGCTGATTCTGGCCGCCCGGCGCCGCTGCGGGCGGCAGCTCGATTGGCGTCGCGCTTACCAGGAAATAAAGGATGTCGAATCCCGTCGGCCCGCTCACCTCAAACCATCCGTCGCCGCTCACCGGGACCAGATAGCTTTTCTCCGGCTCGATCCGGTTATCGCCCGCCAGTGCGTTCGACCCTGGAAACAGCGTGTCGACCCCGCCCGTGGTCCCCTTGTCCACGACGTATAGATAGCCCGCGATGTGGCTGGTGATCTGAAAGCGCAGAATGTCGCCGTTCCGGAAAACCGTGTTCTGCGGAACCGCTTTGCTGGCTTCGCCTGCCTTCTGCTCCAGGCGAATCGAAATCAGCCCCGCGGAATTGGCGCTTTGCGCGCGCAGAGCACCCGCCGCCACCATCAGCCCCGCGGCGATCGTCCAGCGAACCCCCAACCGTTTGCGCAAATCCCGATCCCTCATTGCTCCGGCTGTCAGTGATGCCGTCCATGCAGCGGAATCGTCAGGCTGCCGCCCGCGACCGTGGGCGCTCCCACCGTCGGCGTCCCCGGCGTAATCGTGGTTGAGCTACCACCCCGCGTCGCCAGAACCACGCCAACCGCCCCCGCTGCCGCAGCCGCTCCCACAATAATCAGAATCGACTTCATCGACAGCCCGTGCGCTACCTGCTCCGTCGTAGTGCTCGACGACTGCCCCGACACATTCTTCTGGTGGATCGTCGTCTGTGCCGTCGCACCCTGGTAGTGCACCGTCACGTGAATGTCATACGAGCCCTGCACGCCATTGGGCCTCAGTCCCGTCGCCGCTGCGTGTCCCGCTTCATCCGTCAGCGTCGAGAGCGTCTCGGCTCCATTGGCAAACGCGCCGCCCGGCCCGGAACTCGGGAGGCTGAACAGCACCGCCGCGCCCGCAACCGGCTTGTGGTTTTCGTCCTGCACTTCCACAATCGGCTCGCGCGCCGTGCGTGCACGAATGTCGTTGAGCGCTCCCTCCCCGTCCAGAATGGTGATCACCAGCTTTGGAGTCGCAGCGGCCGCTTCCTGCGCTCCCGCTCTCGGGCAGGCCAAAAGAACCAACAGGCAGCACAATCCAGTCACAAATTGCAGCCCGGCTTTTCTTGCCCACATACGCCATCCCCTCTCGTTCTTCATTGTGCTGTCCCCGGCTGTGAGTCACCCTGCGAATTTGTCAGCGTCACCGTTACACTTCCCACCGTGCTCGCGTCGGAATCGAGCGTAAAGGGCTGCGTGTACAGGAATGTCGTCCCGTACTGGCTCGAATTGTCCGACCCGTACCATGTCCCGAACGGCGTCGTCAGATCCACCGTCACGTCCGTCGTCTTCAGGCTCTGCCCGCTCGCCGGAGTGAAGTGGAAATGCGCCTGCGTCATGTCCCGCGTCGACGACAGCCCCAGGATAGCCACTGTCATCGAGCTCCCGCTGCGCGTCAGCGTCACCGAGTTGATCACCGGCGGCGAGGCCGGAACTGTAACCGCCACCGGCACCAAAGTCGCCGGCGTGATGTTCGCTCCACCCGATGTCAGCACAATCGTTATCGTGATGGTTCCCGCTGTCGATCCCGACGAGAAGTTGATCGCCGGAATCGCCGCCGTGCTGTTCGCAGGAATCTGAATCACGTCCGTTGTCGTGTTGTTGGGGAAGAGCACCGCCGGATCCGTCACCGTGTTCGGTGGATTCGGCGTAAAACTCAATGTCAGCGTCGCTGTGATCGCCGCCGGGTAGGGACTTACCGTCAGCGTCACCGAAGCGTTCTGCCCCGCTTCCGCCGTGGCGGAAGCGCTCGCCGACGCTGTTGCCGAACCCGCCAGAATCGTGAACGTCGCCGATCCACCCACCGCTACGCCGTTGGGATCGGCCACCGTAATCGTCGCAGTTCCCGCCGTGGCCAGCAGCGACGCCGGAACCACTGCCGTCACATGGTTCTGATCGACCCACGTGGTCGCCAGCAGCGTCTTGTTCCAGTACGCTGTCGCCCCGGTTACAAATCCCTGGCCCGTGATCGTCACCGTGGTGTTGCCGTCACCCAGCTTCGCACTCGACGGCGCGATGCTCGCCAGCGTCGGTGCCGGCAGGCTGAAGGTCGCCGATCCGCCCACCGCCACGCCATTCGGATCGGCCACCGTAATCGTCGCCGTCCCCGGAGTCGTCAGCAGAGCCGCCGGGATCACCGCAGTTACCTGGTTTACGCTCACCCACGTGGTCGCCAGTGCCGTCTTGTTCCAGTAGACAGTTGCTCCGTTGACCAGGCCCTGGCCTGCCACCTCGATCGTCGTGTTCGGGCTCCCCAGCTCCGCAGTCGAAGGCGAAATGCCGGTCAGGGTCGCGCCCGCCAGACTAAAGGGCGCCGATCCTCCCACCGCTACGCCGTTGGGGTCGGCCACCGTGATCGTCGCCGTCCCCGGAGTTGTCAGCAGCGTCGCCGGAATCACCGCCGTGAGCTCGTTCAGGCTCACCCACGTGGTCGCCAGCGCTGTCTTGTTCCAGTAGACCGTCGCGCCTGTGACCAGGCCCTGTCCTGCCACCGTGATCGTCGTGCTTGCGCTTCCCAGTTCGGCAGCCGAGGGAGAGATGCCCGTCATGCTCGGTGCCGTCACCGTGATCGTCTGCGTCGCCGTTCCCGGCGCATAGTCGAAGCTGTCCGTTGGCGCAAACGTCGCCGTCACCCTCGTCCCTCCGGGTGGCAGCACCGTTCCCGCTGGTGACGAATACGTGATGCTTCCCGGCAAGCTCGCCGTCGCATCGAGCTGTGTCGCACTCAGCGGCACGCCATACTCCATCGCAGCTGGCGGGGCCCACGTCAGCGTCGTCGGGGATTGCGTAACCGTAATCGCCAATCCCGTCGACGTGCTTGCGGCGAAATTATTGTCTCCCGGAAAACTCGCAGTCAGCGTATCGGTGCCGGCCGGCAGCGTCTGCGGCGCGGTTGTCAGCGTCGCTTGCGCCGAGGCCGAGTTCAGAACCTCCGATGCCGTCGATAGCGTCGTCGAGTCGCTGATCGGATAGTCCGTTATCTCGGCAACATCCTGCATTCCATCCCCGTTGAAGTCGCCGATCGTCGGCTGCGATGTGATCCCCGTCGTCGTCCCGATCGGCGTAACCGTGCTGAACTTTCCCGTGCCGTCGTTCAACAACACATTCAGTGAGCCGTCGCTGCCCACCACCAGAATGTCGGGAAAGCCGTCGTTGTTGAAATCGGCGACCCTCACGCAGGAGGGATACACGTTGAGCGTCACGGTCGACGAAGTCGTGAGATTCCCATTCCCGTCGCCCCACAGAACCTGGATGCTGTTCGTGGTCGAGAAGGCCGGGGTCACGGCCGTCCGTGCACCACCCGAGCTCGTTGCCCCGTTGCCCACCACCACATCGGTCATGCCGTTTTGGCGAAAATCGGCCGTTGCCACCTCGGTGGGCAAGTTCTGCGCGGCAAAAATCGCCGGTGTTCCAAAGGTCCCGTCGCCGTTGCCCGGTAACAGAGCCACGTCATAACTCGGAATCGCGCCAGTTACCGCAAAGAAGTACCCCCCTACCACCAGATCCGCGTGTCCGCTGGCGGTGAAGTGCCCTGAACTGATTGCGGTGGGCTGGAACGTGTCGCCGGCTGTGCCATCGCTCACAGTCGGAGCGGCATGGAAGCTCTGGAAACTTCCCGGAGCCGTCGCGCCTGCGTTCAGAGCTACTCCGATCGGATTCGTGCTTCCATAACTCGTGGCTGCGTACGCCACATCCGGATAGCCGTCTCCGTTGAAGTCATCTACCCTCACCACTTCGGTGGGATTGCTGCAGTCGCACCCTATCCCCGAATTATCGGGACTGATCACGCTCGCGGTTTGATCGAATCCTCCAGCTGCTGTTCCCGGCAGCAAGTAATACTGGTTCCCGTTGCCGTTGTAGCCGTGCAGCAACACATCGGTTGTGCCGTCCTTGTTGAAATCGGCCACGGCGTAGGCATCGATGCCCGGATACGTCCCAATAATGTTGCTGTTGGTGATCTGGTATGCGGTCGCGCTGGACGCCTGGAAGAGATTGGCTCCCTGTCCTGAATAGACCGTGAGCTCCGGGATGTAGGCCTCGTCTGAGGTGAAGTACCAGTCCAGCACACCCAGCGTCGAATATTTCGAGGTGCCTGAGTTCAGGGCGAAAATGCCGAAGGGGTAGTACCCAAAGGTTCCGGTAATGGCAGGTGCCGGAAAACTCTCAGTCCCGGGTAGGAACGCGAGCGGCCCGGTCCCCAGCGACGTCTTCCCATTCAGAAAAGTGACGCTGCCGGTGGGCATCCCGGCTGTCGCCGCCGGAGGCGCCACTGTGGCCGTCAACTTTACGCTTCCGGGAAGTTGGAGAGTCGTGCCGCTGCTGGTCAACGTGGTCGTCGGCGTGGGAATGGAGGTCTGCGCCAGCACCGGCAGCCAGAACGAAAGCATCAGCAGTCCAGCGAAGCTCTTTCTCATGGCCGGGCTCCTTGTGCTGCGCTTTGCTGGGCCGGGAGAAAGACGAAGCGCGGGGTTACCGCGTCTCCGTCAAAAGCCCACACCGTGCCCGCGCCCGTGTCATTCACCCGGAACACCAAATTCCCCGCAAGCCCCACCAGGGTGGTCGGCGTGCAGTGGCACAGCGCCCGTGCCGCCGGAGTCTGGCCGGTGAGATCGATGCGCACAATACTCGAATCTTTCCGATTGGCTATCGCCGCCCGATGGCCATCGCTCGAAACTGCGACGGCTATCGGCTCCGCCAGCCCGTCCGCGGGACCCGCAATGTGGGTCAGGCTCGGATTGCCGCTCATTTGCGCGGCCTCTGTTACCGTGCTCGCGCCCGCATCGGCCACCAGAGCGGTGTCGGCGCCAGGCAGGAAAGCCATACCTCCGAACTTCGCCACCGCAGTCACCGCGTGAGGCGCTGTAGCGCTCGTGGATACAAACTCAATCGCGGCTCCGCCGCCGCTCTGCGGCACCTCTGTCAGCACCGAGCCGGAATCTGCAACAGCCGCTGTTGCTGTTCCGGCCGGCAAAGCAATGCTGCCCGAATGTGGAGTCGACGGCAGTCCCCCCAGCAGCAAAGCGGCGCTTTGTCCGGGCGAATAGGCCAGCGCTGCGCTGCACGAAGGGCTGAAGACGATCTGCGCCTGCAGGCTCGCCTCATTCCCAACGGCTACGGGCACGCCCTGGGGCAAACCAGTCAGGAACAGCGCTCCCCGGCTCGTCGCCAGCAGCGCAATCCTCTGCTGCATGCAGACGATCGCGCTCGCATAGGTTCCGTCGTTATAGGTGGGCTTCGCCTGCCACGCGGCTCCTGGGACCCCGTATACGGCACGCAGGCCGCCGGAGGAGGTGTCCCACCACGCGCCCAGCATTGGACCGGTGGCCACAGTTTCGGTCGCGGGCATGGTCGAAGGCGATTTGCCCGGCGATCCCGACGTTCCGCACGCCGTCATCACAAGGACGGACAGTGCAGGTCCGAGCCTCCACACGATTCTGTAAACTCTCTCTCGCATACAGCAATCTCGTCGAATGGGAAGTCAGCAATGAGGACAGCGGGAAGAAAATCCCATGATGGTGAACGATCGTTAAACCGTTGTCAATTGAAAAACGTGATGTGTCGGCTTTGGAGGTCGCGTAGCAGCAGGTGCGCGAATCAAACCGTTATATCATCGAATTCGCGTTTGACCATTGCCTCTTTTCCGGCCTTTTCGCAACATCGCGAAGATTTGAAGAGCTCCCTCGCAGCCGCATCGATTGCAAAACTTGATAAGTACCCAACTTCAGATCCGGATTATGAAAGCTGATTTGAGAGCCGAAGTTGAGAATCGGGCCTCAAACGAGGCATCAAATTAGCACTCCGGTAATGGCACACATGGCACCGGCGCCGCCTCGCAAAAAGCAATCGTCTCCGGAACATCGCGGTCATCGCGACCGCGAACGTACCGTCACTGCAGCGAGCCGTCGTCGATCGTGGCTCACCGCGAACCCCTCCGCCAGCTTTGAGAAGCCGCGGACGATTCTGGCCGCGGCCCTCGCGCTCATCGCCGTCACTTTCTGCGTCTGGGCGCCCGCGCTCCATTTCGGCTTCATTTATGACGACCACCTCCAGATCGAATCGAACCCATGGATTCAATCCTGGTCCCACCTCGGCCCTCTGCTCCGACAGCCGCTCTGGTCGCAGCTTGGCCCTGAGCACGCGTCTCCTTACTACCGTCCGCTCTTCTCGCTGCTGCTGCTCGTGCAGTACTCGCTCTTCGGCGCCGATCCTGCGCTCTGGCACCTGGTCAGCATCGCGCTCGAATCGATAGTGACGCTCGCCCTGTTTGCGTTTCTCCTGATTCATTTGCGCCGCCGGCTGCCGGCATTTCTGGCCGCGCTCTTATTCGCGACATCGCCGCTCGCAGCGGAAGTCGTTGTATGGGCCTCTGCCTCGGACGAACTACTCTGCACTCTGTTCATCCTTCTTGGGCTTTGTGCGCTGGTGCTTGCTGCGCGCACAGAGGAGGGCCGGCGCGCGATTCTGCTGCGCTGGATCTCAGTCGGGCTGCTCGTTCTTGCCGTCCTTGCTAAAGAAACCGGGGTTGTCGGCGTGCTCTTTGCGCTCGCCTATGACCTGTTGTTCATTCCTCCGCGCGCCTCCAGATCCGCTCTCGCTCGCGGCTGGATATTCTCGATTCCCATCGGCGTGTTTCTGCTCACGCATCACGCTCTGCACACGCCCGGCGCGTCTCCGCACCCACTCTCTGAAATCGTCGCAACCATGCTTTCCGCTGCGGCGCTCGGGCTCCGCAAGCTCCTGTGGCCTCTGCCGGTCAGCGAATTTTACGATCTCTGGTTCGCGCAGCCCCGTTCGGAGGCGTTCCTGCTTCTCTGTGGTGGGGTGCTCGCAGGGATTCTCGTCGCCGTTGTCTGGACCGCCTTCCGTTCTCGCTTTGGTGGGTGGAGTCTTGTGGTTGTCCTGCTCCCATTAGCCGCTGCAGTTGCCGGCATCGAGCTCTTCCGTGACTACGACCTCTTCCACGACCGCTATCTCTATCTCCCACTTGCCGGTGTCGCGATACTGCTGGCCATGGCGGTGGCGCGGCTGGAAGTGCGCCCGCGGATTCATACGCCGGTCGTTGCCGTGCTTGTGCTGGTCGCTGGCGTCCAGGGTTGGGCAGCCCGCTCGGTTTCGCGCCAATTTAGCAGCGATCTCGCTCTCGCGTCGCATGCGGTTCAGGTCGCACCGCACAACATCGCTGCCTGGCAGTTGCTGGCCGATACGCAGTTAAAGATGAGAGACTGCCGCACCGCTCTCGACAGCCAACAGCGGGCCGAACAGCTGCGTCCCGATCTCTGGCAGACGGCATTTTTTCTGGGAGTCACCCAATTCCGCTGTGGCAGCGGCGCTGAAGCGGAGGAATCTTTCAGCCTTGCGGCCGCGATTCCTGCGGCGACCACCGAGCAGGCAGCCCTGGGCTGGTATGAGCTGGGCCGCGTCCGCATCGCGCGGGGAAATATTCGCGCCGCTCAGGAGGCTCTGCGTCAGGCCGCGAGGAGCGATCCCTCCTCGCGGAGAATTCGTAAGCTTCTGGAGCACATTTCTTCGCCGCAGCGTAGCCCCTGAACCAAAACGGTATCAATGGCGGGATATGATGTTCCCCTCGGAGGAGACGCTCGTGAAGCTGCTGACGAAATTCAACCTGGTGCTCATTGTGGTGTTTGGACTTGGTCTCTACCTCATCGCCTACAATGCGTGGAACTTCCTCATGGAGGATGCCCGACAGCAGGTCCTCCGCGAAGCTCAGCTGATGTCGGCGAGCGCCAGCGCCACCAAGGACTACACGGATCAGCAGGTCAGCCCGATTCTCGAGACCACCGCTCAGCACAATTCTGACTTCCTGCCCCAGACCATTCCCTTCTACGCCGCAAACACCACCTTCAAATTTCTGCGCAATTCGCACCCCGACTACACCTTGCGCGAGGCCGCCCTCAACCCCACCAACCTCGATGACCGCGCGACTGAGTGGGAAGCGGACCTCATCAACTACTTCCGCGATCATCCCTCCGATACCGAACGCGTCGGCCGGCGCAACACACCCGTGGGTCCGGTGCTCTATGTAGCCAATCCCATCGTCGCCGCCGCCGGATGCCTGCCCTGTCACAGCCAGCCAACCGCCGCGCCGCGCTCCATGATCCACCACTATGGCCGCGACCACGGCTTTGGCTGGACGGCGAATCAAATTGTGGGCGCCCAGATCGTCTCCGTCCCCATGTCCGTGCCGATCGCCATGGCGACCAAGGGCTTCCGCATCCTGCTCATTAGCCTCGGAGCCATTTTCCTGCTGACGATCATCCTGATCGATCTCGCGATGTACTTCATCGTCATTCGTCCGCTGCGCCGGGTGTCAAAAAACGCTGACGTGATCAGCAAGGGGGAGATCGACATGCCGCCGCTCGAGATCAATGGCAAAGATGAGATCGCGGAGGTCACCGCGTCCTTCAACCGCATGCACACTAGCCTGATCAAGGCCTTCGAGATGCTGAACAGCTGAAGGCTAGTGGATCTGAGCAGCTATTTGTTTCTGGATCGAAGGAATGCCGCTCGGTCCGCATCGGAGCTGATTTGTTTGGCTGCTTCGCGATAGATGTGGTCCAGGTCATCCGACTGGGCGGCCAGCTTCTTTACCACGAACTTCGCCACCGGGCCGATATAGGTCGCCAGCTTGCGGCTCAGCTCTTCGAGAGGCAGGCTCTGCAGCCCGCTGCCCGACCCGGCACTCGCCTGCCGCGCCTCAGTCGTCGATCGAGGCACTGGTTCAGATCGCGCTCCGGTCCCCGGGCGCAGCGCTGCCGTCGCCGGCGGCTTTGCCATGGGCAGAGTCAGCACCGGCTGATGGCGGGTCGCCATGGTCGCCGACTCGATCGCCTGGAGAAATTCCTCCGCTGTGGCAAACCGCTTTGCCGGATCCTTTTCAAGAGCCAGCATGACCGCCCGAGACAGTGCCTCCGACACGATCGGCGCAATCTGGTGCGGAGCCGCAGGGACCTGCTGCATGTGCCCCACCATGATCTCGTAATCGCTGGCCCCGGTAATCGGCAGCCGCCCGGTCAGCAGCTCGTACAGCGTCACGCCCACGGCGTAGATATCCGACCGCGCCGTCGCCTTTTGCCCGCTCACCTGCTCCGGCGACATATAGTTCAGGGAGCCCATCAGAAATCCCGCATGGGTCAAGTCGGTCGAGTGGTCGGTGATGGCGATGCCGAAGTCCAGCAGCTTGACCACGCCTTCCTGCGTGATCATGATGTTCGAGGGCTTGATGTCCCGGTGCACCACGCCGAGACCATGCGCGTAGATCAGGGCCCGCAGTATCTGCTCCACGTAGTCCAACGCCCGCGGCAGCGTGACCGCCACCCGGAGCCTGCGATCCCGGAGCGTCTCGCCATGGATCAGCTCCATCACCATCACCAGCTGGTTGTCGTGGTAGAACGCGTTGTGCAGCGACGCGATGTTCAGGTGGTTCAGCGTGGCCAGCGTCTGCACTTCGCGGCGGAAGCGCTCCACCATCTCCGGCGTGCCGGACTGCGTCGGGAGCAGGATCTTCAGGGCCTCCCGCCGCTGCGAGATCAGATGCTGCACCTCATAGACCTCGCCGAGCCCGCCAGCCCCCAGCCTGGCCACAATCTCGTAGTCGCCGATTTTTTGCCCCGGTTCAAATGCCATGACTTGGAAGCGATGATGCTGCGTTCGCCGGCCGGCCCGACCCTGCGCCGGTCACGTACCTCTGCATCATAGCCCGCGTTCCTGATCCTCGTCTGCGCAGAATTAGGCCTGCGGCTCGATCCGCACCATCTTCATGAACGCCTCGAAGGCCGGGCGAACCTGCATCAGCTCCGGCTCGACTGTTGTGAGCGTTGCGATCCCGATCCATTTGCCGCTGCGCACGTAGTGCTGCACCTGGAACACCGTCGTTCCGTTGAGTGGCCGGTGCTTCAGCATCAGCATGGCGGCCTCGGTCGCATCGGGAAACTCCAGCGGCGCGGGGCCGGCAATCAGCGGCTCCTCAAAGGTTCGCTTCATGAGCGTCACCTGTGCCTGGATATAGAGTTTCAGCTGATTGCCCGCCAGCAGTTCGTCTTCCTTCAGGCACACGTTGCTCGGCGCCGATCCGGGCTCCTGCCGCTGGATGCCGAAGTCCGGAATCCAGGCCCACCCTGACGGCACTCCGGCAACGATCCAACGCCCGATCCGCGCGGTGTGCGCCGGGGTTCCTGTTGCGGCCTGGGCATCGGGAGTCATGGCAATCTCTTGAAGAGAATTCAGACAGCTCCTGCGGCCTGGCCCACCTGCCAGGCTGCGTACACCACCAGCCGCCGCCGTTCCTCATATTGGCGCGCGGCGTCGGCACCGGCGAAGTCCATCGAGTAGCCGTCCAGATCGCGAGCCAGGAAGCGCAGCGGCAGCGCCGCATCCAGCAGCGGCTGCTCGTCACCGATGGCAAAGTGCGCCACGGCTGTTTTCGCTGAGGCCAGGCGTCCCTCCAGCGGCGGCAGAACCTTGCGCCGCCATAGCGCAGCCTGCGCCGAATCGCTGCCGGCAATGGTGGCCTGCACCGTCTCGACCAGCGCGGTCAGAGTCATGACAAAACGCTCGGCGGTGGCTTCCGGAATCGCCTGCGTCGCGGTCATTCTCAACCCTTCTTTGGAACGAAGCTCTGGATGGTCTGTGCGGCCGTCGACGCCGCCGTGGTGCACACCTGGGTCGCTGTGTTCTGCGCCTGGCCCGCCGCCTGCTTCCCTTGTTGCGCCGCCTGCTGGGCCTGTTTTTCAGCCTGCTGCAGCTGTTGCTGCGCCTGCTGCACAGCGGCCGCGCCCTTCGCCTCAGTTTGCTGCGCCGTCTGCCGGGCCTGATTCAGCGCCTGCTGGGCTGCTGCCTTTCCCTGCGCTGTCGCCTGATTCACCTGTTGCTGCGCCTGCACCACCGCCGCCTCTGCGGCCTGGTTCGCCGCGTGTGCCTGCTGGATGGCCTGGTTTAAATTCTGCTGCGCCTGCTGCACCGCCTGCTGCGCCTGTTGTTCGGCTTGCGACATTTGCCCTGCCGCCTGTCCCGCCCACGCCTTCATGCCGTCGGGAGCGGTCACCGTAAGCACCTTCACCACATCCTTCGCCGGATCGGTCATGGCGGGCGCGGCCGTCGACCAGAAATTGGTTGGGGCGTCGCTTTCAGAATCTCCTGCGGCAAACAACTGCGTGCCCTGGGGCAGCGTTACCGGCGCCACGCTCTGGAAGTTCGCGGTCATCTCCGCGGGCAGATCGGGCCAGCCGGGCTGGCCCAGTTGAATTGGGGGCAGAGGTCCGCCTCCCGGCGACCACGTGTTCACCGTCCCGTCGTACTGCACCACGGCCTGCGTCGAGTTGGCCCCTGCCGGCGGCGGCTGCATGGGGACCGCCGCACCCATCGCCCCAATCCCGGCGGCCGCTCCGGCCGCGCCGGCCGCTCCGGCCATGCCCACCAGCACTGTCTCGCAGCCCATCACCGCGACGTCCGGAGGCCCCACGCATGTCAGCTGATCCGTCACCCGCGACTGCGGCATCTCGCTCACCAGCACCGTTGGCGAGCCAAGTATGAACGGGCCGCCCACATGCGGAACGATCCCCGTCACCATCGGGCACACATGGTTGTCGCCGATGCGGGAGGCCGGCATCATCCCGATCAGCACCGTGGGGCAGCCGAGAATGACCACGCCTCCGTGCGCGGTCTGGCTGGTAATGGTGCACGCCGGCATGCCCATCTCAGAATCCTCGTCCCGCCTGGCTGATTGCCTGGCTCGCTGATTGCTGTGCCGCCTGCGCGCCCTGCCTGGCCTGATTCAGCGCCGGCCCGGCTGCCTGCTGCACCTGCTGCGCGGCCTGCTGTGCCTGTTGCTGCGCCTGCTGGGCCGCCTTTTGCGCACCGGCTGCTGCCTGCTGCGCCTGCTGGACAGCTTGTTGGGCCTGTTGCTGGGCCTGCTGCGCTGCCTGCTGTCCCTGCTTCGCCGCGTTCTGCGCCTGCTGCTCTGCCTGCTGCGCGGCTTGTTGCGCCTGCTGGGCCTGTTGCTGCGCCTGCGCCGCTGCCTGTTGTGCCTGTTGCTGCACCTGCTGCGCTTGTTGTTGTGCCTGCTGTACGGCCTGGGCGGCCTGCTGGGCCGTCTGCTGCGCTTGTTGCTGTGCCTGCGCCAGAGCCTGCTGCGCTGCCGCTTTGCCCTGGGCCGTTGCCTGATTGACCGCGTTCTGCGCCTGCTGCACAGCCTGGTTCGCCTGCTGATACTCCTGGCGCGCCTGCTGCGTCACCTGCTGCACCGCCTGCTGGGCTTGCTGCTCGGCTTGCTGGGCGGCCTGCTCCGCCACGTTGGCCGCCTGCTCCGCCTGGTTTGCAGCCTGATTTGCCGCCTGCGCCGCTTCCTGGGTAGCCTGCTGCGCTGCCTGATTTGCCGCATCAGCCGCGCCGCCCGCTCCCGCAGCCCGACCTGGAGGGCTCGGGCTCTTCGATCCGCCACCCCCGGCTGAGCTTGATCCCGATGCCAGCGAAGGCGTCGCCGGCGCCGATCCTGTTTGGCTGGTCTTCGCCTGCGAGGGCGGATTATCTCCCGGGAACCCCGGCGCTGTCGGTGCTGTGGGCGCGCTGGGCGACTGCGGGCTCTGCGGCATCCCCGGCGAACCTGGAATCGCCGCTCCTCCGCTGTTGATCATCACCAGCGTTCCCTGAATCACCACGCCTTCCGGTCCCACCGAAACAAAGCCGCCCGGCCCCGAGAGACAAACACCCATGCCTCCCTCGATGACCACATTCATCCCGCCCTTAATGTGGACTTCCTGGCCCGAATCCACCACATACAGCATGCCCGCCTTGTTGAACTGGTTCTGCCCCACCTGCAGCGAGTAGTTCATCCCCACCTTCTCGTTCAGGTTCTGGCCCACGCTGATGTTCGAATCCTGTCCGATGCTCTCCTTCAGGTTCCCACTGAGCTTGTGCTGCCGGTCGCCGCCCACCTGCACGATCTGGTTGCTCTTCACATTCAGGTGCGCTTCGCCGTCGACTTCCTGCAATTCCTTGCCTTTCACGAGACGATGCGCATCGCCATCCACTTCTTCAAACTGGTTCTTCGTGATGGTGGTGTGCTGCTCGTTGCCCACCATGGTGTGCCAGTCGTGCTCGACGTGCAGATCGTAGTCGCGCTCGGCATTCATGAAGATCTGCTCTTTGCCCTGCAGGTCTTCAAAGCGCAGCTCGTTCGCATTGGCCGCGCCGCCATTCTTCGAGCTGCGCGTCAGCACGCCTGAGAGCGTGTACTGCCCCGCCGGATCATATTTCGGCATGTTGATGCCGTTGTAGACCGATCCCACCACGATGGGCTGATCCGGATCGCCCTCAATGAAGTCGATCAGCACCTCATCGCCGACGCGCGGCCAGAAATACGTCCCCCATCCTTTGCCGGCCCACGATTGCGCGACCCGCAGCAGGGTGTTGTCCGGTGTGTTCGCTTTGCGCAGCCGGTCCCACCAGAACTGCACGTTGACCCGCCCGTACTTATCCATGTACGAGTCTTCACCGGAAGGGGTCACTACCTGCCCGGTGTGCATCCCGTGCACCACCGGCTTCTCCGTCGTGAACGGCGGCCGGTACGGAATCGAGGACGGGATCGCAGTAAATGTATTTGTATAGGGGGCTGCTACATTTTTGCTGCGGGTTCGATACGACGGCGTCTGCTTTACATCGTGTTCTACCCGGGTCAGCAAATATTTGGCGTTTAAGCTGCTCTGCGGATGCTCGGTCATGGTGAACGTGAATCCAGTGGTCAGGGGAATCGCATTTGATTTGCCTTCCACCACCACCGTGCCCGCGTCACTCACGTCCCGCCGCACGTTCATAAAGAAGCTCGCCAGATCGCCGATCTTTCCATCCGATTCCGGCTTCTTCAGGTAGGCTGCCGCGCTGTCGGCGTAGTCGTACTGCTCATTGCCGTTGGCTCCCAGCGGGCCTTTAGTAGCCGCGCTGGTCCCCGCATCCGGAACCACCTTCTCGCGGATAAAGCTGTAGTCCCAGATGCTGTGCTTCCCGCCCACGATCGTGGACTTCGACGCAAAATCCTGGACTACGAAGTCGTAGAAACCCTCGAACTTCCCGGTCTGGGGCGCATAGCGAAAGGAGTTCTGGATCGCGCAGTCCGCCAGCTTGCTCGAGACATCCTGGAGCGTGAAGACGTGATCGTCCTGGCTGTGCTTGAAGTAGTAGAGGATCCCGTGCTGTTCCATCAGCCGCGAAATGAAATCGAAATCCGTTTCGCGGTACTGCGTGCAGTACTCCATGGGCGTAAACGTCGACGACGTCTCTACCGACGGGCTGATTTTGTACGGGCTCAGCACCGCCTTGATCACGTCCGTGACGGTTTGGTTCTGAAAGACCCTTGTGTTCTTATTCAGCGTCAGGATCCAGAGGCTGGGGACGATATACGCGCGGTAATTGTTGAACTCATCGTCGCCTCCTCCGCACAGCTCAAAGCTCGCCACCACGCCGTTGATATAGCGCAGCGTGCCCGAGTCATCCGTGTTGATCCCCACCGTCACTGTCTTCCCGATGATGTTCTTCGGATCGATGGTGGTATCGGCCGCCGCTACCAGATCCACCTGGAAACGGAACAGCTCCGACACGCCCTCCACGCCGGACAAATGCTCCGGCAGAAGCACGTTGTCGCCCAGCGGACTGGTGAAGTGAAGCAGCCGGTCATCCTGCCCAAATGCGCCCATAGCGTTCAGTCGCAGCTTTCCTCAGGTGCTCGCCACTCTACGCAGCCAGCATCAGACCTGCGCCGTCTCCTCCATCAGAACCGCCGGCGAAGACCAGTCATAAGTGAACTGGCCTTCCGGTGATACGCTGATCTGGACCCGCTCGGTCGGCGCTTCTTCCGCCATGCGCGACAGCACCTCACGGGAAATCTCCGGCAGCATGGTGTTGGAGAGGATGTTGTCCACGTTGCGCGCGCCGCTCTCCACCTCCGTGCAGCGCTTCGCCACCTCTTCCAGAAGCTTGTCGTCATAGGTCATCGCGATCTTATGGTTCTCCTGGATGCGCCGCTGAATCTTGCCGATCTTGAGCCGGATGATTTGCTTCAGCGCTTCGTCGCGCACCGGGAAATACGGCACGATCATCATGCGACCGAGGAACGCCGGCTTGAAGATCTTGTTCAGCTCCGGCTTGATCGCGGAGGCCAGCCCCTCGCTGTCCGGCATCGTCTCCTTGTCGGCGGTCAGCTTCATCAGCGTGTCCGTCGCCGCATTACTGGTCAGGATGATGATGGTGTTCTTGAAGTCAATCGAGCGTCCCTCGCCGTCCTCCATGTTGCCCTTATCGAAGACCTGGAAGAACAGCTCCAGCACATCGGGATGCGCCTTCTCCACCTCGTCCAGCAGCACTACTGAATAGGGCCGCCGGCGCACCGCCTCGGTCAGCACGCCGCCTTCGCCGTAGCCCACGTATCCCGGAGGCGATCCCTTCAGCGTGGAGACGGTATGCGCCTCCTGAAACTCCGACATGTTGATGGTGATCACGTTCCGTTCCCCGCCGTACAGCAAGTCCGAAAGCGCCAGCGCGGTCTCCGTTTTGCCCACGCCACTCGGCCCCACCAGCATGAAGACGCCCACCGGCTTGCCCGGATCGTCCATCCGCGCCCGCGAAGTAATAATGCGCTGCGCAATGAGCGCCAGCGCATGATCCTGCCCGATGACGCGCTTCTTCAGCTGGCCGTCCAGCTGCAGCACCGCGGCGATCTCGTCCTTCACCATCTTGCCCAGCGGAATTCCCGTCCAGGCCGCGATCACTTCGCCCACGATGCGCTCGTTCACGCACACCTGCAGCAGCGGATTCTCGCCCTGCACCTTCTCCAGCTCTTCTTCCAGTGCCTGCAGCGCCGCGAGGGAGGGCTTCTCCTGCGCATTGCCGTTGCCTTCCACCTTGACGGTCTCCGCGCCGCTCTCCAGGGCTTCGCGCATGGCGCGGATATGCCGCACCAGCTCGACTTCCTTTTCCCACTGGGCCTTCACCTTCTCTACCGAAGTCGCGGCTGCCGCCAGCTGATCCTCGATGATCGCGAGGCGTTCTGCATGATCCTCGCCCACCGTCGTCTCGCGCTCGAGGATCTGCTTCTGCACCGTCAGGTCATCGATGCGCCGTTGGGCGTCTTCGAGGGCCGGCGGCGTCGTGTTCTGTCCCAGAGCCAGCCGCGCACATGCGGTGTCCAGCACGCTCACTGCCTTGTCCGGCAGCTGCCGCCCTGCCAGATACCGGTGCGACAGCCGCACCGTCGCCGTCACGGCTTCATCCATAATCCGCAGCTGATGATGTTTCTCGAGCGCCTTCACCATGCCGCGCAGCATGGTGTCGCACTGCGTCTCCGACGGCTCCTCCACCTTCACCACCTGGAAGCGCCGCGCCAGCGCAGCATCCTTCTCGAAATACTTCTTGTATTCCGACCACGTGGTCGCCGCGATGGTCCGCAGCTCGCCGCGCGCCAGTGCCGGCTTCAGCAGGTTTGCCGCGTCGTTTTGTCCCGCCTGACCGCCGGCGCCGATCATGGTGTGCGCTTCGTCGATGAAGAGCACAATCGGATGGGGCGAAGACTTCACTTCGTTGATGAGCCCCTTCAACCGATTCTCAAACTCCCCCTTCACGCCCGCGCCGGCCTGGAGCAAAGCCATGTCGAGGCTGTGGAGCTGCACGTTCTTCAGCGCCGGGGGCACATCGCCGGCGCTCAGCCGCAGCGCGAATCCTTCCACCACCGCGGTCTTGCCCACGCCGGCTTCGCCGGTCATGATCGGATTGTTCTGGCGGCGCCGCATCAGAATGTCCACTACCTGGCGGATCTCCGCATCGCGTCCCAGCACCGGATCGATCTTGCCGGCTTTGGCCTTGGCCGTCAGGTTCTCGGTGTACTGATCCAGATGCGGTGTTTTGCCCGAGCCTGCCGGCCGCGGTGCTTCGCCTTCGCCCGCCGCCGCTGTGCCCCGCGCCGCTACTGACTCTTCGCGCGACTTCTCCGTCACCGTGAAGAAGTCTTTGCGCAGCGCCTCCACCGGAATCAGCTGGAGCTCCTTGCTCACATCGCGAATCAGCCGCGACAGCTCCTCACTCGAGAGCAGCGCCAGCAGCGTGTAGCCGGTTCGCACCTGGTTCGTGTCGTACTCGATGGTGGCGACGGTCCAGGCTTCGGTCAGCATCTTTACCAGCAGCGGGCTGAACGCCGGGCTGCGCGGATTGCCCGTCTTCAGCCGGTCGAGGCTCCGCTGCAGCTCCGCGGTGAGGCGCGACTTGTCCACGCCATACTGCCGCAGGATGAAAGCGATGTCGTTGTCCGAGCTGTCGATCGCCTTCATCAGATAATGTTCGATCTCGATATCGTAGTGCGTGCGCGAAACGCACAGTCCCGCCGCGGCTTCCAGCGCGCTGCGCGTGGCATCGTCCAGTTTTCCGATCAGCGACTTCAGGTTCAGGCTCATCTCTCTCGCTCCTCAAATCGACTTTGCCGGCTCACCACAGCCGGTATGTAGCTTCATCCGGATCCCGCTCCAGCGGCCGGTTCTTCACCCAGCTCACCAGCCCCAGCCGCGACGCTCCTGCGCCGGTCGCGCCCAGTTCCATTGGTGGCGCTTCGCTGCGTTCCAGCACCAGCTGGATGATGAAATCGAACTCCCGATTCGTATACAGCCGCAGCCATGAGCGCAGCTCGCGATGCGCCTGTGCTCCGGGTAAAAACTCCTGATAGCGCGCGAAGCCCATGGGGCCCAGCCGCAGCGTGATCGTGCCATGCTGGTCGTAGACTTCATCGCCGACAATGGTTCCCATCCCCAGCCGCTCACAGAATGCTCCGCTGTCGCGCAGAAACGTCAGATTGCCAGGCGGCAGCCGGTTCCACGTTCCCGTGAACTGCTCGACGGCCACCGGAATCCCGAAGTAGTCCTCCAGCAGCTGTTTCAGTCCCTGTGCGGTCGGCCGCCTCTGCGAGACCAGGCTTGCATAATACAGGCAAGCCTCATCGGCAATCTCCATCCGGTGCGTGAGGCCCTTCGTGCCCAGTCCCACCAGGTCCAGCAGCTTCTCGCTGATCAGGTCATCGCTGGCGCCGGTTCGCTCGTAGGCGACGTAGAAGCGGTACTTCTGCCAGCCGCGGTAAAACAGCGAAATGATGCGGTGATTGAACAAGTCGAAGAAATCCCGGGGTCCACGATCCTTCGCCTTGGCCCGTTCCAGCAGAAACTCCGTATAGGGATCAGGCAGCGCCCCGACCGCGGCGCAGAGCCCCATGAAGTTCACCTGCATCACCGGCTGGCCTTCCTCGGGCGTATCCAGCGCGGCAATTTCGCTCGCTGGAAACGTCAGGGTCGGCAGCGAAGAGAAGCGCACCACCTCGGAGGACGGGGTGACAAAGAGACCCACCGGATTCCGCTCCGGATAGAGGCGCTCGAGCAGCCGCACGGCCTGGAAGAACTGCACCGTGTACGGCTCCGCTTCCAGCATCTTCCGGATCGGATCGAATCGGCTTGGCTCGAATTTCAGATCAGCGGCTCGTAGCCCGCTTTCGGTGGCCATTCGCCCAGCGGCTCCTTTCTCTGGTTGGTGCGCGCCGCCAGCTGGCAGAAGCTGTTGATCGACGTGTACGCCCCCAGGAATCGGTCCAGCACATTGGCGAAGAGGTAGGCCCCGCCACCCACAAACTGGCGCTCATCCAGCTCGATCTCCACCCGCGTGCCCCGCGCCGGCAAATTGCCGTAGACCGATTCCATGATGGCGAAGTGCGGACGCGAGCTGAGCCGGGTAAGGCCGCCGATCTGGTTCTCCAGGTAGGAGGAGTCGGTGAAGTTGTGCAGCCGCAGGATCTCCCGGAGCGCGCCCACTCCCTCCTCAGTCAGCGACAGGTAATTGAGCGACAGCTGCGATACCAGCCGCCAGAGTTGCCCCTTTGCATCCGGCGGATGATAGCTGGGTGTTGGGCGCCGGAGTGCGGTAATCTGGCGCACCGCCGGATATTCCTCGGCCATGAAATCGCCGTCTTCGAGGCCGAAGGGCAGGCGCGACGGCAAATCGAAGTTCGAGCACGAGCAGCGCACCGTCAGCACTTCGGCATTCGGCTCAGTCAGCACTCCGTCCACATCCACCAGCGACAGGTGCATTGTCGAAGGCTCGCGCTCGCCGAGCACGCTCATGCGCCGCATCGCGTGCCAGAAGACCCGGGCGCTGTCTCGCCGCGCCTGGAAGCGGTATGCATAGAGAGGATCGAGGGCGATGCTTTCGCGGCGCGCCGTGTTCGACGCCATTACCTCGTCGATGGAGAAAATCTCCGTCGTCTCCTGGTGCCGCACGTCGGGGATGACCCGGTACTCATGCTTCGTCTGCGTGATCAGAATCGGCTCGGCTACCTGCGAATGCAGATTGATGACCGGCGTGCAGCCCAGCCGCAGTGTGCGCGCCGAAACGCCGGTCTCGAGATCCTGGTGCCGCTCCGGACGGTCGAATCGCGAGACGCAGAAGAGGATCTCCGCCTGCTCCGCACATCCGGCCTCCGCGATTGCCTCCAGCCCGTTCAGTTCGAAGAAGAGAAACTTCTCTGAGAAGGTGAAGTACTCCTGCAGCAGCCGATAGCCGTCGAAGGAGCGCTTTGGATAAGGCAGCAGCGCCTCGTCTTCCTCAAATCCCATGGCACGCAGCCGCGACGGCTGCAGGCTCGCCACCTTGCTTCCACGCTGCGCCGGATTCCGCACCAGCACCGCAAGGCAGTTGCGGCACAACAGCTCGTAGAGCGTGTGCACCACGTTGGTCTCACCGGTCAGGTGAAAGACCAGGCGCCGCATGCTGAGCTGATCGAAGGTCACATCGCGCGCGCACTGCAGCCGCATCCGTACCACGCCCACCGCACCCGGCACGCGCACCGGATCGGTCAGCCGTTCCGGCTGCCGCCATTCGCATTCGCTCACCGTGACCGGCCAGAGTTCCACCGGATAGGCGGTCTGGAAACGGCAGACCTGGCCGTCGACTGCGCGCTTGGTCGCCAGCGGCGTGTGCGCGGGCATGACCAGCCCAGCCGTCTGCTTGCCCTGCTCCGGATCCACCTGGCATTCGACCACCGACATCGATGGAATGGGCCGCAGATAATGTGGCGAAACCAGCCCCAGCAGCGCCGAGGTGATCTCCGGAAAGTCATCGTCGACGCGCAGATGGACGCGCGCCGCCATAAAGGCGAAGCCCTCCAGCAGCCGCTCCACGTGCGGATCGTCGCAGCGGTCCGGCTCCAGCAGAAGCCGGCTGGCCACCCGCGGATACTTCTTCGCGAACTCGCCGCCCAACTGGCGCAGGTAGCCCAGTTCGCGTTCGTAGTATTCGAGCAGCTCTTCGCGCATCTCTTACTTCACCTTGTACTCGCCGCTGGAAAGCTCCAGCACCGTGTCGAACGCAATCTCCTCGGGCGCCGGGTCGAGCCGCATATTGCCTTCGATATGAAAGCGCAGCCGCCGATCCACCTTGTCCGAGTCCTCCACCGACACCCGCACATCCATCAGCCTCGGCTCAAAGTTCCTCAGGCAGGCCTCGATCGCCAGGCGCAGCTGGCGATGATCCGAAGCCGAAGCCAGCCCCATGGCCGTGATATCCGGCAATCCAAAGTTCACAATGGATGCCCGCGCGGCCGGATACCCCACTACCTCGGGCAGCGGAGGCTGGCGCGTATTCAGCAGCCATTCCAGATCCCGCTTCAGCGCTTCCTTAAAAAAGCGCACCGACTGCGAACGTGTGGCGGGCCACTCCTCCACCGCCGTCAGCCGATCCAGCACCGACTGCGTCACCAGCGTCTCTGTGGTCGCGCGCGCCACTCCGCCGGACTCCTTTCACTCTCAGTGTGAGAAATTCATTGCTGCGATCGGATCGATGCGGCACAGCCTTGAAAACAGCGCTTCCCGCGCTCCGTTGTCGTTGCCGGCGGCCTCCAGGCATTGCAGCAACAGCGCCAGGGGCGGCGAAATCATCTCCGTCTCTTCCCACTCCTCCAGCCGCCGCGCCTCGATCTCCTTCACCAGTTCTTCCAGAACCGGATAGGCGACTTTGCCCTGCCCCGAGCTCATGCACAGCTGCGCCATCTGCAGTCTCCGCTGGAAGCGCGCCCGCCCGCTCGGCTGCTGCGCCGCATCGCGCATCAGCAGCTGAATCGCCTGAGGCAGCTGTCCGCGCCGGATGAAATCCCGCGCCAGATCCATCGCATCCGGCGGAGCCCCTTCCTCTGCCGACTCCGTCACAACCGGTGCTACATATATCGGCTGTGGCGCTGCCGCCGCTTCTGCCACCGCCGCGTCCGGCGGTTTTGCGATCACCATCTCCTCCAGCCAGCGCTGCGTCTCCGGATTCGCCGCCGGCGTATCGTCGTCCAGCGTCCAGGTGGGCAGCTCGGGAAGATCGCGAAGCAGCGCCTGTACCGTCGAAATCACCGCCGCCGACACTGCCGAATAACCCGCCTCGCAGCTCGCCTTCCACACATAGCGGTGCACATCGAGCCAGGCCCGCCCGCACGGCTCGCCAGCCGCGGCTACTGCCGTTCGCAGCAGTTCTTCCCAGTTACTCTCCGACGCCAGCCGCTTCAGCGTCTGCCGCGTCTCGGTCGGCGGCGAAACCAGAAAGTCGTAGGTCGGCCAGCTTCCCTGTTCCCGCATCTCGCCCAGCCGGAGGGAGGCATTCACCAGATACGCCACCGGGCTTCCGGCGCGATCCGTGGCGAGAAACTGCGCTGCTGCCTGGATGCGGCGCACGGCGTCTCCCCAGTCCACCGGCTCTGCCGAGATCGCCTTCGCAGCCCTCGGTCTTGGCGCAGTCACCACCGCGGGAGCAGCAGCCGTCTCTTCGACCGCAGCAGCCTCGGCCTCCGCTTCCGCATCTTCCGGAGCAGCTTCCTCTGCCGCCTCATCCGGTTCGAGCTTCCGCTTTTCGTTGAGCAGGCTGGCGATAACCTGCCCGACTTCCTCAAGCGACGTCCTTAGCTTGCCGAATCCCGGAGCGTCGTCGCGGTACTTTTCCTCGCAGTAAACCTGCAGGCCATCCAGGGTCTCGGTCGCCGACCGGATCGACTCCTCCAGGTTCACATAAAAGGTCTTCGGCGTGGCGGCGAACGCCTTGTCGAAATCCTCTGCCGTCGCCTTGCCTTCGCTGATCGCCTGCTCGCGCGCCTCGCGTTTCGCGTCGTTGTACTCGGCATCGGACTCGTAGCCGATCGTTCGCGATTCCCGATACTCGAAGAAATTCAGCCCATCGCGCGTGATCGGCGCCTGGCGCAGGACGGTCGCGGTCCGGTTCGCCGCCCACTCCATGGGCACCGCGCGCATCCCGGCATCGCCTTCCTCAATCTCCGGATACAGCGTCTCCCAGAATTGTTCCTGCAGATCCTGCATCAGCCGCAGGGACGGCTGGATGAGCGCGATGCCTTCGCGCCGCACGTGCGCTTCCATCAGCCACGCGGCCAGCTGCAGATCTTTGCTTTTAGTGGCGAGCGCTTCGCCCGCCAGCCTGATCACGAGCGCATGGTCGGCCTTCTTGGGCGCGCGTTCCCATGCGCCGCCTGGAATCGAGTCGTCGTCTTCGGTCCGCGCTTCCTTGATCTGGTCGTAGACTCGGTCGTATCGCAGGCTGACCCCTGACGGATTGTCCCCGGGGATCGGATTCAGCAGATCATCACGGAGTGGCACTTGCGGCTGTCTCCCCGGCGTGATGGAAACTCAGTCGCCGCATCTCGAGAAAGGGCTGCTCTTCGTCTCCATAGCGCAGCATCTTCTGTCCCAGCGGAACTTCCCCGTACTTTGCGTCGTCCTGCCACACCGTCTCTCGCCCCAGCCGCACCGTATCATCCGGATGTTTCCAGGAAAGCGGCGCGATCACCGGCAGCAGCACCTCACCCAGATCCTGCAGACGAAAATCGGCCGTCGTATGCAGTACGGCGGGAATCCACAGCAGGTCGCGCAGCCGCCTGGGAGCTTCGGTCTCGATGGATTCGATATAGCCGTAGGGGATCCAGGTGTAGCTGCCCGCGATGAAAGCCTCAAGATTCGCGCCGATGCGCGGGTCGGCGTCGCTCAGCTCGGCGAAATCCGTTCCATTCAGCTGCCCCGAAGATGACGGATGCTCGGTCCCCATGGGCAGTTCGTCCTTCGCGAACATCTCCTGCCGCGTTCTTTCAGCATGCAGGGCTGAGCGGTAGAGCATCGCCCCCGCTGCCGCTTCCTTGCTCGCATCAGACAAAATGTCCAGCTGCTTCGCCGCGCGGTCGTACTCCCCGGCGAAACACAATAACTCGAAGAGAAAAGTACGGCGCCTGGTGTCGAGCGGCTGTTTCCTCAGCTCGCCACCAAGCGCTTCAATTGCCGGCTGCAGCTGCCCGGCGCGATACAGAGAGAGCGCGTCCATCCCGGGCCGCCTAGGTAAGTTTGTTTTCCTTCAGGTTGTAGGTGACCGGTCCGGTGCTGGTCAGGTTCCCCTTCTCATCCTGCACCGAGTAGTCGATCTTGATGGTGTTGTAGGTGAAGGAAAGGCTGACGGAGGGAATTTCGCTGGACCCCGAGATCTGCAGGCTGCTTACGAACAGCTCTGTGAAATCCACCTTCAGATACGGCTTTCCGTTGGCTCCCGATTTGACGGCTGACATGGTTCCGGACTTGATGTGCGTCCCCGAGCCAATCGACTTGAAGAACTTCGGAGTGGCCTTATCGAAGTAGGTCATCACGCTGAAGTCGCTCAGATCGGCCTTGCCTGCGCCCGATCCGCCTGTGCCCGACACCGACGACACCTGCGAAGCTCCCCAGCTCCAGCTCATCAGCTGAATCTCGTTTTTGTGATTCGCATCCGCGGACTCACCATCGATTCCGTCCAGCTTCAAAAAATAATCAACCGCCATGCATAGCTCCTTTCAGTCGGCAATCGTGCCGCTGGTCGAGTGATCCTGGTTGTACGGCTCCCGGCCCGTTGTGCTGCGCTACTTCCGCGCCGATGCCGGCAGGTCGGCCACCAGACGAAGTGAAACGGAAAGTTCGTCCAGCTGGAAATGCGGCTTCAAAAACGCTACCGCGCGATAGGCTCCCGGTTTTCCTGGTATTTCGGAAACCTGGATCGCTGCTTCGCGCAGCGGCAGCTTCGCCTTCGCTGCCTGTGACGCATTGTCATCGGCGCAAACATAGTTGCTGATCCACTGATTGAGGAACTTCTCGGTGTCCTGACGCGTCATGAAGCTGCCGATCTTATCGCGCATCATCGCCTTCAGATAGTGCGCAAAACGCGACATGGCCAACATATAGGGCAGCTGCGCCGAAATGCGCGCATTCGCGTTCGCTGCGTCCTTGTCGTACAGTTTCGGCTTGTTGGCCGTCTGCACGCTGAAGAATGCCGCGTAATCCGTCCCCTTGCAGTGCACCAGCGGCACCAGTCCCTGATCCGCCAGCTCCTTCTCGCGCCGGTCGGTGACGGCGACTTCGGTCGGACACTTCAGCGCGATATCCCCCTCATCCGTCCTGAAGGTGTGCGCCGGCAGCCCTTCCACCAGCCCGCCCCCTTCCACTCCGCGGATCGCCGCGCACCAGCCGTACTTGGCAAACGAATTCGTCAGCCGTGCCGCCAGCCCGTACGCTGCATTCCCCCACAGATACTTCGAGTGCTCCGTGCCGTCCACCGCCTCCTCGTAGTCGAAGGCGTCCAGCTGCTTCGTGTCCTTCCCATAGGGAAGCCGCATCAGGATATGCGGCAGCGTCAGCGCTACGTAGCGGGAATCCTCCGACTGCCGGAATGACTTCCACTTCGCGTATTCCGTCGAATCGAAGATCTTTCCGATGTCCCGCGGCGCTCCCAGCTGCGTATAGCTGCTCAGGTTAAGCAGATCCGAGCTGGCTGCCGACAGGAACGGCGCGTGAGCCGATGCCGCCACCTGCGAGATGCGCTCCAGCAGTTCCACGTCTTCAGGCCCCTTGCCGAATTCGTAGTCGCCCACCATCGCCGCGAATGGCGCTCCGCCGAAGACCCCAAACTCCTCTTCGTATACCTTCTTGAACAGTGCGCTCTGATCGAACTCCGGTGCCCGCTGCAGATCCTTCAGCAGCTCCCGCTTCGAAGCGTTCAGCACCTTGATCTTCAGCATGTCGTTGGTTTCCGACTGATCGATCAGGTACTTGATCCCTCGCCATGTCCCTTCCAGCTTCTGGAACGCCGGATAATGCAGAATCTCATTCAGCTGCAGCGAGATCAGCCGGTCGATCTGCGCGATGCGCGCCTGGATCGTCGCCTCTGCATCCCGTGTCAGCGTCATGTGCCCCTGCAGCACCTGGGCGACGAATTCCTTCACCATGTCGCGTCCCCGCTCCATGGTGGCCGCATCGCGGTTGAAGCGTCCCTGCGAAACGATCTGATCCAGAAGACTCGCTTCCGCGGTCTGCTCTACGGTTGCTGTTGCTGCAGCAGTCTCCATCTTCTCCGCACTCATTCCGCACCCCCGTTCTTGCCAAGTTCCGTGCGCAGCTTCTCGCGGCTCTCCGTGTTCGACACGGCCTCGAACAACGCTTCATCCAGCTTGTCGTTGCCCTGCAGGCTGCCCCGCAGATCCGAAAGCCGCGTGCGCAGATCCAGCAGCTCCTTCAGCGGACCCACCTGCTTGGCCACATTTTCCGGAGAGAAATCGTCCAGGCTCTCGAAGTGCAGATCCACCTTCAGCTGCCCCGCGTTCGGATCGTCGCTCAGCTTATTCGCCACCGAATAAGCCAGGTGCGGCTGCATGCCCTTCAGCACGCTGTCGAAGTTGTCAGGGTTGATCTCCACAAACTTCCGGTCCTTCAGCGCCGCCAGCGGCTGCTCCGGCTGCCCTGTCAAATCGCCCAGAACGCCCATCACGAAAGGCAGTTCCTTCATCTCGATCGCATCGCCGATTTCTACGTCGTACGTTATGTGCACACGTGGCGAGCGGACGCGGTCGAGCTTATGCTGCGTACTCTCTTTTGCCATGCTTTCCTCCGGGGGACCTGTACGCGCTCGTCGCGCGCTCCTCTGAAAATGACAACACTACTGGACGCCCTTCCGGATATCCACGGTATCTGTTCAGCAGGGGTCGATACGGTCGCGCAGACGATCAGGATTGGGGGCTGTCTTTGCGTTCGTCCAGGAGCGCACTGATTATTGCCTGAGCAATAGTGCGTGTCAAGCCTGGTTTGTTTCATCTCCGCGTCATACTCTGAGCCCGCCTGGAGGGCGGATTTGCTGGTGTATACTCATCCCCCGAACGGGGGTCCTTTTTTCATGCGTCAGTTGCAGCCTGTGGTTTGGTCGAGGGGTGTCTTTCTGTCTCCGCAGCACCTCCAGGCCCAGGACCGTTTCTTCGAAGACAACCTCCGCTTCCTCTCCGGCGCCCTCGCCTTTCGTAACTGGGGATTCTCCTCGCTGCAGATCGATGCCGCCGGCCTCAGCCAGGGCCGCCTCGCCGTCACCCAGGCATCCGGCCTCTTCCCCGATGGCCTCATGCTCGACATGCCCGCCTCCGATGCTCCTCCCGGCGCGCGCACCCTCGACGAGTGCTTTCACCCCGGCATGAATTCCTGCTCCTTCTTTCTAGCCGTTCCTCAGGAGCGCCCTGGCGGCATCAACGTTGCTCTGCAGCGCGGCAGCGTCAGCACCCGCTTTTACGCCGACCTCCAGATGCTGCGCGACGAAAACAGCTCCGGCGTCGAAAAGCCCGTCTCCCTCGCCCGCAAGAATCTCCAGATCCTCGCCGAAGGCGAAAACCTGGAAGGCTCCGTCCTGCTTCCCCTCGCCCGCATCGAGCGCACCGAGGCCGGCGGCTTTCGCCACGACCCGCAGTACGTCCCGCCTCTGCTCAACCTCAAAGCCAGTGAACTGCTCACCGGCATCCTGCGCGGCCTCATGGAAACGCTCACCTCTCGCAGCAGCCAGCTCGCCGGCTCGCGCCGCCAGCGCAACGAGTCCCTCGCCGACTTCAGTGCCTCCGACATTGCGAATTTCTGGCTCCTCTACACCATCAACTCCCACCTGCCCGTCACCCGTCATCTCCTCGAAGCCGAGCAGGTGCACCCCGAAGCGCTCTTTCTGGAAATGCTCTCCCTGGCCGGATCGCTGACTACCTTTTCATCGAGGATTCAGCCGCGCGACCTGCCCAAATACGAGCATGAACAGCTCGGCCCCTGCTTCATGGCTCTGGACGCGGCCATCGCCGAACTGCTCGAGACGGTCGTTCCCAGCAACTTCGTCGCTCTCCCGCTGAAGCCTCTGCGCGACTCCATCTACGCGACGGCCATCGATAAAGATCAGTACTTCGAAAACTCCCGTCTCTACCTGGCCATCTCCTCGGATCTGCGGGAGGCCGATCTCATCAGCCGCACTCCGGCTCTGATCAAGACCTGCTCAGCCACTCACATCGAACAACTTATCCGGCAGGCTCTTCCGGGGCTCAAGCTGACGCACGTCCCCGTGCCCCCGCGCGCCATTCCGGTCAAGCTGCGGTACCAGTACTTCAGCATCGACCGCACCGGCGCTGTTTGGGACGCCGTCGCGCGCGCCCGCAACTTCGCGGCCTATGTGCCGGGTGACATTCCCAACCCCGAAATGGAACTCATCTTCCTCTTCGCCAACCCCGACTGAAGCGACCTCGCCTACCGCCAGGCGATCCTCCGCTGCTTCGCAGCACCAGGTGCTGGGTTCAGACATCAGCGCCAACCCAAACATCCTGGCGCCCCGTTTGCATGCGATCACAAACCAGGAAACGATCAGCTTGACGACTCAACAGATCGCAGATTATGCTCGATGGTCGATAGATCGATCATCGACTACTCTTTGCCCAAACGCAGACTCGATCCCTTACCCTCGGCCGCCTTCCAGATCCTGCTCTCGCTCACCGATGAGGACCTGCACGGCTACGGCATCATGCGCCAGGTGGAGCAGCAGACCAGCGGCCGGATGAGACTCGGCCCAGGGACGCTCTACAGCTCGATTCAGGCGCTGCTCGAAGACGGGCTGATCGAGGAACTGGATCGCAGCGGCGAGCGGTCGGCGGCCGATGAGCGGCGCCGATACTACCGGCTGACTACCGCCGGGCGAAAGGTGGCGCGATCCGAAGCCGAACGGCTGGCGGACCTGCTTCGCGTGGCGCGAGCCAAGAGGATTCTAAGGGGGGATTATGTCTGAAAAGATATACGCCTGCCTGCTGCGCATCTTCCCGCCTGCTTTCCGCAGACGTTACCAGCAGGAAGCGCTACGCCTGCTGCGCGACCGGCTCGGTGAGGAGAAGGGTGTCTTCCGCCGGCTGCGTCTCAGTTTCGACCTGCTGGCAGATCTGCTCGGAGCCCTGCCCCAGGCCTACAGAAACTCGTATCCGCAAGCTGCGCATGCCGCGCCTGAACCCCACCTCGCGGGAGCCCCTGCTTTCGAGGTCCTGCAGAAAGAGCCGATGCGGCGCGCAGCCCTGGTCGCCGGCGGCCTGGTTTCACTCACAGCGATGGCCGCATTCATCTACATCATGCAGGGACCGATTGGCTTCCACCCTGCCGAGCGAAAAGGCCACAGGTCTCCCATTGAAATGGTGATGGAGCATCTGAACCAGCCGGTGTCGGATAACCTTCCCGCCGATGCTGCGCGGCCTGTTGCCGCCGGAGTTGCACCAGCTGCCATGGCGGCTGCTCAGAACCCGGGCATTGCTGCGCGCGCAACTTTGCGTGCAGGCGCCACACAGTCATCCCCGGCCTCCGATCGATCCGCGCAAACGGCGCTCATCCGCGTTCCGGCTGGGAGCGGGAACCCTTTGGCTGGGCAGGCGCCCGCGACCGCGGCGTCCAGTTTGCCCCCGGTCTGGACCGGATCATGGCGAGCCGTGGATGGACCTGCCGATCTGCCGATCTGGTTCAGTCTGAGGCAGGACAGCGCGAAGCTCAGTGGCGCCGGTGCGTCGGATTCCGCTACTCAATATCCCGTCCTCCATGGGCAGGTGTTCGGCGATTCCGTACGCTTCGAGCTGCAGGACGGGCAGAGAACACTCCTCTACGACCTGAGAGCCGAGGGCAACGGACTCCGCGGTACGGTGACGGTTAGCAGTGCGAATGTAACAAGGACAGTGGCGATACGGTTCGAGCGCGCTCACTAACGTGGTGGCCCGAAAGTTCATATCCGATAAGCGGAAAGACAACCGAAGATTCTTCGCTGACCACCCGCCAACTGAAGGGCGTTTGGGGCCTTGTGCGCTCAGAACGACAGGCTCGATTATTTCAGGAATTTCCGGGATACTACACCAGCTCCAAAGCCTCATTCATGCAGTAGCGGCTCCCCGGACACGGTCGGCACCCGCGCTACCGGTGCCGGAGCACGAACACCAGAATCAGCACGATCACCACCAGCAGAAACACATTCACCAGCAGGATCAGCGGCAGATACTTCTGGAGCGCGCTCTGCGGTGGAGCGGCCGCGGCGGGCGGAGGTCCAGCTTGCGCCGCTGCCGGTGGCGGGAATGCAAAGGCCGGGGGCGCGAGATGCGGAGCGGGGGCTTTGGGAGCAGCCATGGGAGGCATCGCCACGGGCAGGGGGAGACCTGGCCGCCCCGCAGCCGGAGCCGCCGACGGTGGGGGCGCAGCCGCAGCTCCGGCCTGTGCCTCCCGAAACGCCGACCCGGAAATCACCCGCGTAAACTCTCCCGGCCCGCTCGATCCCGGTCCGCTCAACGCTGGTCCGCTGGGCGCCGGCCCAGCCGCTGCCGGAAAAGCCGCCGCCGGGAAACTCACTACCGGCGCCGCGGCCGGCCTCGCCTGCGGAACTCCCGTTTGCGGAATCCCCACTGCCGGAGATGCAGGTGGAGGAGCCTGGGCTGGCGGCGCTGATAGCGACTGCAGCAGCTGCGTGAACCCTCCGGCTGCTGCCGAAGTTTGCGGAGCCGCCTGCATCGGCGGAAGAGGCGCTTCCGCTGCCCGGGCCCTGGCTTCTTCCTGATTGAGGGCCTGAAATAGCTGGGTGAATCCACCCTGCGCCGCCAGGGGAGGTTCGGGCGCGCGCCCGGGGGCACCCTTCAATCCAAAATCGCTTTCCGGCCGCGGCTGCTCTGTCCTCAGCGATGGAAAGGCTTCCCGCTCGGCAGGCGGGGCCGGCGCCTCCGGCCTGGAAAACATCTGCGTGAAGGTCCCGGGCTCATCGCGCCGTGTTACGTCTGCGGGGACGGCCGGCTTCGAGAACATCTGCGTGAACGCGCCTGGCTCGCTGATGCCCGCGCTGCTCCGGGATGCTTCCGGAGGCGGCCCGGCAACAGCAGGTGTACTCCCCGCTGCGCCACCCGGCGCCTGCACCGACTGAAAGAGCCTCGTAAACTCTCCCGGCTCGCCTGGTGCTGCCCCGGACGCCTGCACCGACGGCTGCGCGAATGGCTGGCCTGGCGCCGGCGCAACTGGCTGTACGGCTGGCTGTGCTGGCGGAGGGGGCGCGGCCGTCACCGGCGTCCAGGCCGAGGTTGCCGTTTCGGGCGGGCTCGCCGATTTCTCCTGGAGCGCGCTGAACATCTGCGTAAAGGTCGACGGTATAGCACCAGGCCCCGCCGCACCCGCGTTCTGGCCCGGCCCGGCGGCGTTCTCCATCGCACCTGCTTTTTCAGGCGCTGCGAACGGCGTTTCCGCGCGCTCCGGCCTCTCTACCGAAACCTGTTTGAAGATGCTGGCCAGCTCCTGCGCCGGCTTGGCGCCCGGAGCCGATCCTCCCGGAGCCTTCAGCGTCTGCAGCATGCGGGTGAATTCACCAGGATCGCTCGCATTGGCGGCCTCGTTTGAAGGGCCGGCCGAAACGGGTGGCGACGATCGCGATTCCGCTCCGGCTCCTGAACCAGGCCCGCTCGTCTCGCGCCTGAGCGATGCCAGCACATCCTCTCCCGCGGCTGGGCTCTGCGGCTTAGCCACGGTCCCGAAAACCCCCGTCGCGCTGGCCGCCTCACGCGGTTCAGATTCTTCTTTGCCGGAACTTTCCAGGGGATTTTTGAAATCACTCATACCGGGTCACCGTGCCGCTCGAAAGTCGCCTCGCTCAGGACCCTCAGACTACATGCCCGTAGCTTGACAGTAAAGAGTCGTGCGCCTAGGATTCACACACACCTGGCGGCAGTCATCCTCAGTCTCAGCAGCAAAGCGAAGACGCGCTGCTCGCCTTCGCGTTGCGCCTGCCCCACCGCGAATCAGCCCGTGTACCATACTCTTCGATCGCTATGAGATTCCTGTCACGCGTCGTGTGGTCTGAGGGGATGTACCTGAGCCCTCACCATTTCCAGACGCAGAGCCGTTACTTCGAGGACTCCCTCGCCTTCCTTGCCTCAAGCCTCTGGCCGCAGCCGTGGGGGCTGCTGCATGCTGAGCTCGATCAGAAGGCGATCCGCAACGGGAGCGCTGTTCTGCTGCACGCCTCCGGCATCTTTCCCGACGGCCTCACCTTCGAGCTACCCAACTCCGACCCTCCGGCCCCGGCGCGTAATCTGCTCGAGCTCTTTCCACCCACCGACGCCGCGCTTCCGCTCTATCTGACCGTACCCGCGCGCCGTGACAATGGCTTTGACCTTGATCCTGCTGCTGCTCCCAACAGCTCCCGATTCTCCATCATGCAGCGGACTCTGCGCGACGAAACGAACGGCGTCGATGAGCGCGAAATCGAACTGGGCCAGAAGAATATCCGCGTCAGCACCGAGGCCGAGCTCAATCCCAGCCTGCTGTCCATCCCCATCGCGCGCGTTCTTCGGGATGGGCGCGGACACCTCATTTACGACGAAGAATTCATCCCGGCCTGCCTGCGGCTCAGCGCGAGTGAACCGCTCATGTTGCTGGTGAAGCGCCTGCTGGACGCCATCGGAGAAAAAAGCGCCACCGTCAGCCGCAGCGCTCGACGCCAGGGCCGTTTCGAGGCGGGCACCGCCGCTCTTGATGTCGCGAATTACTGGTTCCTCCACGCTCTGCACAGCGCTATCCCGCCGCTGCAGCACCTCAGCGCCACCCGGCATGCCCATCCGGAAGATGTCTTCGTCGAGTTGTCCCGCCTGGCCGGCGCACTCTGCACCTTTTCCTTCGAATCCGATCCGCGCCAGCTTCCCGCGTATGACCATCGCGACCCCGGCCCAGCCTTTCGCGGGCTCGATGCCCACATCCGTCGCCATCTCGAAATCGTTGTTCCCTCCAACACCGTCACACTCGACTTCCATCCCGTCGAGCCCTACATCCAGGCCGCTGATGTGCGCGACGAGCGCTGTCTCCGCCGCGCCCGCTGGATTTTCGGCGTCCGCTCCTCGCTCGGCGAGTCGGATCTTCTGCGGCAGGTCCCGCGCCTGGTGAAGGTCTGCTCATCGAAATTCGTCCCTGAACTGGTCAGGCGCGCTCTTCCCGGCATGGTCCTTACGCATCTCCCTTTGCCGCCCGCAGCGCTTCGCGCCGAAGCCGACATGCAGTACTTTTCCATCGAAACCTCCGGCCCCTGCTGGGAACACGTCCTGCAAACCCGCTCCGTCGGCGTCTACATTCCCGGCGAAATCTCCCACCCCGTCTTCGAAGTCACCGTCATCGTGGAGCCATCGGCATGAGCGCCCCTCGCGTCAACGACCTCGCCCTGTGCTTTCAGGAAGTCCTCACCGCCATCCTGCGCGTCCGCTTCCAGCGCCAGCAGGTGCAGGATGCGGAAAGCTTCCGCGCCCAGATGCGCCGCTCGCTGCAGTCGGCCATGCAGGAAGGCCGCGGGCTTGGCTACTCCAGCGACACCGTGCAGATGGGCGTCTTCGCCGTCGTCGCCTTCATGGATGAGAGCGTCCTTAACCTGCAAAGCCCGGTCTTTGCCGAGTGGGCCCGGCGCCCGCTGCAGGAAGAGCTCTTCGGCGGCCACCTCGCCGGCGAAACCTTCTTCCGCAATCTGCGCGCGCTGCTTACCCAGCAGGATTCTTCCGAAGTCGCCGACGCCCTCAAAGTCCACTGTCTCTGCCTGCAAATGGGTTACCGCGGCCGTTACGCATTAGGCGACTCCGGCGAACTGCATCAGCTCCTCCGCCAGGCGCTCGCGAAAATCCAGCGGGTTCGCGGCGAAGCGCGCCTTCTGCCCCTTGCTCCCGCTCCTGACGTCCGCGCCGCCCGCGCCAGAGATACGTGGAGCCGCGCCCTGATGATCACTGCCTGTGTGCTGGCTGTCCTCACCGTCGCTGCCTTCGGCGGCTACGAACTCCTCCTCGGTTCCGGCGTGTCGCAGGTACAGACCGCCGGAATGTCCGCGCAATAGGAGCCGCACGTGCTACCCATTCTGATCGCTGCCCTCATCTTCATCCTTTCCGTCCTGCTCGCCTGGATCGTCGGCCCCTTCCTCGGCATCGTCGGAACGTCGCTGCTCGTTCTGCGCATATCGCTGCTTGCCATTGGCATCATCATCGCGGTCATCATCCTGGTGATGCACTTCCGCCAGAAGAAGCGCGAATCCGCAACCAGCGGCCTGCCCGGCGGCACGGATCTCGACACCCTGCTGCGCGACGCGGAGAAACGCCTCGCCACTGCACAGCGCGCCGGACCCAAATCCCTCGACACTCTTCCCCTGCTCTACATCCTTGGCGACGCCAACTCCGCCAAGACCACCACCGTTCTTAAGTCCGGACTCGACCCTGAGCTCATTGCCGGCCAGCTTTACCGCGATCAGGATGTCGTCCCCACTCCGGTCGTCAATCTCTGGTACACCCGCTCCTGTGTGCTGGTCGAAGCCGGCGACGCCATCCGCAAAAATCCGGCGCTCTGGGGCAAGCTCATCCGCCGTACCCGCCCGCGCGTGGTTCGCTCCGCGGTCGGCAAGCAGGCGCCCATTCGCGCCGCTGTGCTGTGCGTTAGCTGCGAGCAGTTCCTCGGCGCCTCTGCGTCAGAAGCGATCCTCGCCGCCGCCCGCGCCAGCAACCAGATGCTGCGCGAACTGGCCCATCAGCTGGGCACCGACATTCCCGTCTACGTCCTCTTCACCAAGCTCGACCGCATCCCCAACTTCGCCGAATACGTCCGCAACCTCACCAGCGAAGAAGCGTCCCAGCCCCTCGGCCTGGCTCTCGAGCGCGGCGAAGTCTCCAGCGGCCTCTACGCCGAAAAAGCCACCGCCGCGGTTACAACTTCTCTCGACCAGCTGCTCTTCTCGCTCGGCGAATACCGTCTCGAGCTGCTCACCCGCGAATCCGATCAGCGCAACGTCGATCCGGTCTATGAATTTCCCCGCGAGCTGCGCAAGCTGCGGAACAATCTGGCCTCCGCGTTGGTCGAAGTCGCTCGCCCCAGCCACCTCAATGCGAATCCGTATTTACGCGGCTACTGGTTCACTGGCGTCCGTGCCCAAATTGTCGAGCAGATGGTCACCGCCCCTGCTGCGACGCCCTACGCCCAGCCCGCCGACGCGGGTGCAACGCGCATGTTCTCCGCTGCGCAGGTCCGCGCCGCCGCCAGCGCACCCGCTCCGCAGGTCGTCTCGCAGAAGATCGCACAATGGTGTTTCCTGCCGCACCTCTTTCCCACCGTCATCCTTGAAGACCGCACCGCGCTTGCCGCCACCAGCTCGAGCGGCCGTACCCACGTCTTCCGCCGCATCGTCTTCGCCTGCATCTCGCTTCTTCTGCTGATAGTGCTCGGCTGCTTCACCATCTCCTGGGCTAACAACGCGCGGCTTGAACGCTCCATCGCCTCCGCTGCCGGCGCGTTGCCCTCCGCCACCATACCCCCCAGCAGCCTGGCAACCACGCAGGAACTATCCGCCCTCGACGGCCTCCGCTCTGCTCTTGTCCAACTTGAAGACTTCCAGAGCAACGGTCCGCCCCTGAGCTATCGCTGGGGCCTCTACCACGGCAACCAGCTCCTCGCCCCGGCGCGCCAGATCTACTTCGACCGCTTCCGCCGCCTGCTGCTCACCAACACCCAGGCGAACCTGGTCGCCGCTCTTGAAGCGTTGCCCGCCACGCCTGCACTAGGCGCCGAGTACTCCGCCGCCTACAATCCGCTGAAGGCCTACCTCATCACCACCAGCAATTCCGACAAAAGCACCGCGGAATTTCTGACGCCGGTTCTGATGCAGTATTGGCAAAACGGCCGCACCCTCGAGACCGATCAGCAGCGCCAGCTGGCCCTGCGCCAGTTCGACTTCTACGCTGCCGAATTGCCGCGCAACAATCCCTACACCATCACGCCCGAAGCGCCCGCCGTCACCCACGCGCGCAGCTACCTCGCCAACTTCGGCGGCTTCGAGCGCATTTATCAGCAAATGCTCACCGCCGCCGGCAAAACCGCGCATCCCGTCGACTTCAATCGCGACTATCCAGGGTCGGGCTCCACTGTCGTCGATCCCCACATCGTTCCCGCCGCCTTCACCCGCGCCGGCTTCACCTTCATGCAGGGCGCCATCCAGCACCCCGACCGCTACTTCAGCGGCGAAGCCTGGGTGCTCGGCGACCAGGCTCCGCCCTCGCTCGATCGCTCCAGCCTCACGCAGCA
>Ga0335072_10001616_pt1 | contig 36355 bp, 33 predicted proteins | sample Lox_Sample_21_FD_206725 | JGI IMG/M metagenome (GOLD analysis project Ga0335072, IMG submission 206725) | Soil microbial communities from Loxahatchee National Wildlife Refuge, Florida, United States - Lox_Sample_2.1 | ecosystem: Environmental > Terrestrial > Soil > Wetlands | place: USA... | reverse complement strand
AGCTTATGGTCGGCCGAAGATGACTGTGTCGCCTTAGCTATAGCTGTTATGTCGTCCTAAACGAACCCAAAAGGGCGATAATGGCTAGCCCGTTCAACCACAAGCCGCCTAAGTTTTCATGAAATTTAACATATGGACATAGCTCCGGGTCTTGATAATGATATATGTCTTTGTTGAGGTGATAATTTGCATCTTCACCAGACAATGGTAGCCCCGTAACACAATCTGATGGAGAGGACCATGACTTTTAATCAACTCCACGCTTTCCAAGCAGCAAAAAAGCAGCCATATCCTTCGCACGCCGCATCCCTCCGCGCAGCGCGCGCACACACCCCCTCTCCCTCCGCCCCCCTTACCCCGGCCCAATCCGCGGCATATCATGGTGCTCGCTGAGCGCCGCCAAGCGCGCATTGAACTCCTCAACACGCTCCTTATGGGTCTTCGTGCCCTCGCGGCGCACACGGTCCTCGATGCGCCGCCGCCGCCGCTCCTCCGCCCGCCGCTCCGCCTCCGTCTCAGCGCGCCAGCCCGCGCTGCGCAGCGCCCCCGCCAGCGACCGCTCGCTCCCGTTCTCCTCTTCGCGCGCTGTGTCCGCCCGCCGCGGTGGCGTGGCGTGCCACGCGCGCTCGCCGTAGCGCGCGTCCGGCGACGCGATGCGCTCGCGCGACGGCGGGTCTGCGGCCGGCGGCGAGCCGTCGAGCGTGGCGCGCCGGCGCGGCGTGCCGTCGGCGTCGGTCTGGCTGCTTGTGCGGCGGGTGGTGGGTGGTTTCTCGGGGGTCGCGGTGGTGGTGGTGGTGGCCGCGTCGGTGGGATCGTCGCCGTCGGGCTCGGTGTTCACGTCGAAGGCGCTGGTGTCGCACGCGGTGCCGTTGTCGGCTTGCTCAGGCTTCGGTCGTACCTTCTTGCGCACTTTGGTGATTTTCGAGCCGCCTTTGAATTTCAGCGCTCCGCCTACGGCGCTGGCGTAGTCGGAGGCGGGCATTGTGGAGAGTGATGGTGCTGAGATGTTGGGTTGTGGATGGGATTGCAGATATCGAGAAAGTCGGTGGTCGGTGCTTGGCACTCTGCAATTGCGATGTCGGGATCATAGACAACTTTTCTGAACGACTTTGGAATAACTTCAATCCCATCTCAAAATTAAATATCATAATCTGAAAATCAATTGACTGTACGCTTATCTCATGCTCTATCTGTTACGAATGTTTGCGTTTCTCCGTACTGCTTTTCCATTCATACCTTAAGCCAATTCCAGGCTTCGGATAGGTGATTAAAGAAATCACTACTAGATCACAGTGAGCGTCTGCAAAGCTTCTTCAACTTCTTTCGGTTGAATAGATGGTAATGTATATCCTCGTGTATAGTATGAAGAATCAACAACCGTAGCCAAGACGCTCATCGTGTTGAGTCCATACTTCATAGCAAGGCTACTCTAATTGTCGAAACTCTGACCAATGTCGGCGTCTGCAGGTGCTGGACGTTCAGTGACAGTGATACTCTTGCACCAATAGGTTCCGAGCTGAAAGCGCCTACCACGGAGGAGTTTACGACCAAATAGAGCATCATTTGACGAAGAAGACTGTACAGATTTGAGACTGAAAGACAGCCACACAGTTGTAGCACGTGGGTTGGCCAGATGGCTGCAGAAAATGTTTCAAGGCACCAAATTCTTGATACTGACGTCGAAACACCGGGCATAATTACGTCGCTTCCAAGTTTGAAGACTAGCAACTCCATCCCGAGGAACGGCATGTCATCGTAGGCGAGTCGAATGACAAGCCACGCGGACACCGAGGCCCACAATGATATTCGTCTTGAAAAGATGACAAGTCACAAAAGTTACCTGGTTGCATTGTGTTTCACCGGTTCCATTTGAAGTTGATATGTGAGTTTGGGCCGTTCATCTCGTATATGGAGGCCCTAGCGGATCATGTAACTTGTACCTCATTAAAGTCCATTGCCCTGAGAATAATGCTTAATTTAGCCAATAACGTGTGCGCTTGATAGGTATGGACATGATAGCGAGGAAGTGCTTATGATGGTGCTCTGAGTTGCATTGAGTGAATGCCCCTTTTCGGTGACGACGGCATGCACAGAAGTCTAAAATTAGGGAAGTTTTGGACTTGGGTAAAATCTTGGCTGAGGGAGAAGAAAGGAAACAGTGCATCGATATTCTGGCTCGGAATAAACGCCGTTGGTTGCGGCTCTGAATGATTGACGGGACATGGCTGTGGGTCGTGCATGTTTCATCTTTCTCGCTGAGAGACAGAGCTTCATCTCGAAACCAGGAGCAGACAAGAGAAGTAGTAGATTATCGGTGGATTCGTGTAGTCCTGCATAGCGGAATACACAGAATGCATATGGAAGGACTGAAGTGTTAGTGAATTGCTTGTCGAAAGTTGAGAATGTTAGATTGAATAGGACGATTTGCAAAGTATTTTCGATGGAGTTGACGTATCCTGAGACGCAGCCAACCTGTTTTGCGGCTCTTGAGACGAACGGGAAAGCCGGATCGACCCGTGGCACGAGCTGTGTCAATTGAGGAGGATTGTCAGGGGAGACTTGATGGCAATGGAAGAAAAGCGATAGTCCTTTGTAGTATGCAGAATTGCGTCGCAACTCCAAGCGGCTGTTTCTCCCGATAGCTGATGCGTCGGTCGTCTCGGTCACGGACTGCTTACTGTCAAATACGGAAGGGTATTGAGCTTAGCTTTAATAAAGCTTGATAAAGAGCGCCACACACTCGTTCGTATAGGGGATCTTGGGATTGCAGTTGTGACAGTGGACAAGGAGTACGAATTGCACGGCATCCCTTATCCGCCATGCTTCAGCTCTGCACCCTTCATTGAACTTATCGTCACTCGTTTCCGATAAGGGCGAGAAAGAAGGTCGGCTCTGGGAGCCGTTTCATTCGCTGTCACTATCACAAAGCTGTGATATATCTTTGTTGGTTTCCGGATTGCTGTTTCTGCAAGCTCTCGTCACTCGTCACGGCTAGTCCGCGAAGTGCAGTCCAGTAGAGGTAGAGCAACAACAGCCACGCACATCTCTGATCACGGCTTCATATTCAGCACAATCCAAAACGCTTTTGTATATATCTGTCACAGTCGATACATATACCGGATTGATCGTGGATACAGCAGCATCGTCTACCCAACTTGAAGGCCAACGGAATATTCTAAACATCGACGGAAATCGAATACGCTACGGCTTCAAGCTAGCCTGAGCAGGATAGAGTACGTTGAGTGCACTAGCTTGGTACCAGGTCCGACCTAGCACGAAGGAAGAGTAAAGAGACGGAGAAGAGAAGCGAATACCAAGGAAGTGTCGGAAGCTTTGAGAGCTTTTCACAGTGTGATCATCAAATTTGGTTCGGTCAGGCTCTGCAACCACAGAAAGCGGGCGATCCACAATCCACAGACGCAAAGCGAACGCCAAAGCCAACGCCGCGCGGGGAAATCGGCTGTCAGTTCAAAGCCACAAAATGATTTCAAAGTCCGACGACCAGCATCTCATCGACCAGGGCCTACCCGCTTCCGTATTTACGACGGATATTCCACACTTCAATCCCACTACAAATGCCGATTACTCACCCTCAAACCACTCCCGTCTTCGTTCGCAATCTGCTTCATGCAAAACTGCTGTTGTAGAACCCGATCACCATGGATCATCCACCCGTTTAGATTCTGCTGGCCCCAACCTTCTCGTTACCGCCGACCACAAATCCAACCCCTCCGACTCACACGAGCAGGGCGACAATCTCACCGCTACGTCAGTCAGGCAACAGCTAGCTCCCATCAATACCTCGTCGCAATCACTCCCTCCTCTACCGGCTGCTCCGGACTCATTTTCTCACCCGGCGAGTTCCTTCTCACGCAATCGCCAGCACCGCAGAAACATTGTCTCCATAGATTCGATCCCGAGGCAAACAATTATGAAAGCTCTCGTGTCGCGGCCTCCGCCCACTTCAAATCAATCCATCGCTTCCACTATCCAATCGCTGCTTGCGGGTGGTGGCTGCGCCATCGAGGACGGATCTGTTCACGTTAATGGAGCTTCAGCTCGCTCGCGTCGCATGTCGGAAGCGTATGACGATCTCCACCTCGAGAGGCAAGACCAAAGACATCGCCTGGCGGCTCTGCACTCACCGTGCTTCTTTCACCGTCGCTTTGACGATGCCGTCGATATCCCAGCCGTACTCTCCAGCCTCGAGGAAGATGAAGGCCTCTCGCACAGCCGGCTCGTGCAGACCGCGACTGGTGTGCGCGAGGTCTCCAAACAGCTGCAGCGGAGGCCCATCAAAACCAAGGTTCGAAACGTCATGATCGTGACCAAGGCCCGAGACAACAGCCTCGTCGACCTGACACGCAACTTGGCCGAATTCCTGCTTACCACGCCGCGTTACGGCAGCGATGTTGGTGTGAACGTCTACGTTGATGCCAAGCTGAAGCGTTCCAAGCGTTTCGGCGCGCAAGAGCTGCTGGATAAGAACCCAAAATTCGAGACGATGCTAGGCTACTGGACGCCGGATCTGTGCTGGACCTCACCGGAGAAATTCGACCTGGTACTGACTCTTGGTGGCGATGGAACGGTGTTGTACACGTCGTGGCTCTTCCAACGCATCGTACCGCCCATTCTGTCTTTCTCGCTCGGTAGTCTCGGCTTCCTGACCAACTTCGAGTTCGCATCGTTCCGCGAGAGTCTCAACGCCGTCATGGGCGACGAGGGTATGCGAGTCAACCTGCGCATGCGCTTCACCTGCACCGTCTACCGCGCCAACCAGTCGTCCACGCGCGCACCCGGTGAACCAGACGATGGCATCGAAGCCGAGCAATTCGAGGTACTCAACGAGCTGACCATCGACCGCGGACCGAGCCCATACGTCTCGAACCTGGAGATCTACGGCGACAACCACCTCCTGACGGTAGCCCAAGCCGACGGCCTGATCTTCAGCACGCCGACGGGCTCCACCGCCTATAGCCTGTCGGCAGGCGGATCGCTGGTGCACCCAGACATTCCCGCGATCCTGCTGACGCCGATCTGCCCGCACACGCTGTCGTTCCGGCCGATGCTGCTGAACGATAGCATGGCGCTGACGGTGCAGGTGCCGGGGCGGAGCCGCGCGACGGCCCACTGCGCCTTCGACGGCCGCGGCCGCGTCGAGCTGCGCCAGGGCGACTACGTGACGATCGCGGCGTCGCAGTACCCCTTCCCGACGGTACTATCGCGCCCCACCGAGTGGTTCGACTCGCTATCGCGCACGCTGCGCTGGAACTCGCGCGGCGCCACGCAGAAGGGATGGTCTGGCGCTGACAACCAGGTCGCTGCCGACGCCGACGGCCGCGCCGCCCGCGATGATGCCAAGGACGAGGACAAGTTCGACATCGACATCGACGACGACGAGAGCAGGGACTCCGGGTACAGCGCCGAGGGGAGCAGCGCCGGCGGCGTCTGCGGCGGGAGCAGCAGCCCGCGCAGCAGGCGCGGCTTCGCGGCCATGTGGTGAGCGAGCAGGGAGGGTTCGGTTTCTTTCATTTCCGTTTTTCCGCTTGTCTTTGGGCTTTGGGAGTGGCGGCTTGGGCGGGCTTTTGCTGGCCGGTTTCGGCTTCGGGCTGGTGTTGCGCTGGGCTGGCTCCCAAGGCTTTTTACTTTTCGTTTCCGTCAACGCATCCGCAGCGAGCGAGCATTGCATCGCACGTAGACCTCGGCCCTAGTGCGAGGATACCCACACCACTACCTACAAATAGATACTAGAAAACTTTGAGACGGAGAGAAGCGCTCGTTTCCGTCTTAGGATTGGAGTTTGGGTGGAGTTTGCCTCAGGTTATTATTTAAGACGTAGAGATTACTCTACCTAGTGAAAAATTAAAAGGTCACTATCCACTGACTCACGTTGGTGGACGGTGAAATTCGGTGTGCTTAAGAGACTCTCGAACCGTCTTGTTCGTTTGCCGTGACTTTCTTTGTTGCTAAGTCGTTACCTTGTCGTGCCGTTGCCCAGAAGCCCGGAAGGTGTAATCAAAAGGAAGAGTAGAATTGGAGATTCGAAGTGGAGATTCGAAGCTTTGAATGTGCCATTTTCGAATGATAGAAACTGAGAGTCCATAGACGAGAGCTGTTTCCTCACGGAAACTCTAGTCCAGAACTACGCCTCGAAGCGTCTTTGCTCCTATGTCATCTCATTCGAAAACTCCAGCTAAAATGCGATCCTCGATGCAATTGTATCGACCGCTCAGAAACCAAAGGGCGAAAACAAAGCCATAAACAAGACGCAAGCTAAGCAATATTCAAACATGCGCACGCGATCTTCATTCATCGCAGTGTTCGCTCAGGCAAATGCCTCCCTCTTTCGAATGACTCTCGCTACCATCGCCCACCCGCCAAACAACATGCGAATCAACAAACCGAACAAGCCAACATCACCTCTCAATGATGTCAACCACCACCACCGTGCCGTTTCGCCTTCTCCTGCGCCTCTTTCAACGGCGTGTCATCGAGCCGGGGAACCGCTTCGGCATCGTCATCCTCGCCCGGATGCTCCTCGATATCCGCCATGACGCCCTCGGCCACAGCATTAGCCTCGACCATGGGCGGGACCTCGCCGGACTCGTCGATGCGGCGCCTGACGCTCTCGACGAGGGCATCGGCCTCGCTGTCGGGCCTGCGGGCTGGGGCGGGGTCGGCCTGGACGCCGACGGCGGCGTCGGCGCGCCGCGCCTTCAGCGCCGCGCTGTCGAACCGCACGATCATGCACGACAGGTTGTCCGTGCTGAAGCGCGCCAGCGCGTGATCCACCAGCTGCTTCGATGCGGCCTGCGCGTCTGCCGTGCCGCGCACCAGGTCCACCGCTTCTTGGTCGGTGCACACGTCCCAGAGCTGTGGGTTCGCGTCAGCACGGAGCTTGCAGTCAAATTTGGGAGAGAGGGGAGGGTGCACTTACGCCGTCGCAGGCCAGCACGATGAACTCGTCGTGGTCGGGCTGGATCACTGTCTCCGTGGTGTACGGATGGCCCGTCACAAGGTCCTTCATGTACGCGTCTCCGAGAGCGCGCGTTACGGCCAGAACACCGTTCACGCGGTTGTTCAGAATCAAGCCTCCAGCGTTTGCGACGCGCCGGCCTTCGTTCTCATCACTTCCTTTGTGGTCGTAGGATAGTCGCAGCGCGCGGCCGTTGCGGCAGAGCACTATCCGCGCGTCGCCGACGTTGGCCGTGTATAAGACGCGCTGGCGCGAAGCCAATTCCTTGAGCGGCTTTTCGGAAGAAATCGACGTCCGCTCTCCAGAGATATCGTTTGCTGCTGAGGTTGAGTTCGTCTGCACCGAGTTTTCGTTCTCGGCTTTGCCGTCGGATTTGACGTCTTTGGTTGATTCTGCTTTCGCCACGGCTTGGTTAAGGTACGTTGAACCTGTGGCCGATACGGGATTTGGAACGCGATCTTCCCATCGCAAGAGCGCAATCGCTGCTGTGCATCCGCTATTCTTCAGTGGCAGCTTTTCCAGCTGTTGGTCTACAATGGTGAATGTTTGGTCAAGTAGCTCCGGTATCGGCGTGTTTGGATTCTTCCGAATGGTGTCTTCCAGAATGTGATGCAGTTTCTTTCCACACCAGTCGGCAGCAAAAGTACCGGCGTGGCCATCAAAAATAGCAAAATAGCCGTTGTCGGTTTCTTGGATGGATGCTTCTGATGCATTTGCGCTGGACGAGGACTTTCTCGGCTTTGATTCCTTTTCTTTTTCCTCGCCGTCTGCGAGAGTTGCGGGAGCAGGAGTACTCAAAAAGTTGTACAGATAGGCGTGCGTGTCTTCCATGGTGCGACGGCATTTTTTGTTCTTGTCTTCAGTGACACCGACTCTGAAGGTGGAGTTGGGACCGGGTCTCGATTCGCCGGCGGAGTTGTTAAATGAACCTTGAGGAACGCCCAGAGCTGGATCTGACGCGCTTAGCTTTTGCATCGGGGTAAGGTTGCGGTCGTCTGGTGGTTTTGGAGAGGAGCTGTGCAAGTGGAGTGTCTGCCTGGCATTTGAGAATATGTCTTTTGCCTTTGCGACACCGCTGCTCCTTCGTTTCCTCTCTCCGGCTGGACTAGCTTCGTCTTTTCGATCCCGCGAAGGGCTAGCACTTCCATTCTTTTCGGCGCTACTCCGCGACAGGCGACTGTCGGAGCTGTTCATAGAGCTGTTCGGGGTGTCGCTGTCGACGATGGATTCATCCTTCCCCGGCATCGAGGAGCCGAACATTCTGTTCAGCAAGCCTCCTTGACCAGAGAAGCTACGTCGCTTCGCCAGTTTGAAGGTCGCGATACGCGTGACGGACTGGGAAACGTCTAAGCAACGAGTCAGCAAACACGACCTGAGAAAGAGGAGTCGCGCAATATGTTCACGAACACTCTGTGGCAGTTGTTGAATGTGAGCGCTCCACGGCTGCAAGGAGCGAGCTAGAGTAGTGTGTATTGGTAGGGATGAGACGTGTCTATGATGACGGCGGTTGCAGCTGCTTTGACGACGCGGATGCGGCCTCGAAAGTGATAAGAAGTCTGAAAAAGGCGCCGAAGCGAAAAGATGAAAGCTTCTCCAAGGCTTGCAGGCGGATGTGGCGGACTTGAACGATTATGCGCTTGGTAGGGTGGCTTTGCTCGTAGGCACACGGCGACGGAGGTGCAGCGGAAGGTATGTGGCGGAAGGACTGCTGACAGGGATTACCGATGACGGCGGATAGCGAGGTGTGGAGAGGAGCAGAACTCAGGCGCAAAAGACGGCGCAGAAGAGTACGCAATGGGGGAGCAGGTGCAATTCTGAAGGCTTTGACAATTCTTAGACGAGGGGCCACACGATGAGAGGTGGTGAGGGTTCAGGGAAAGGTGTGGAGAGTGAACTGCGATTCGGGGCCTTATGTCATGGGGCTTGCAATTGCACCGACACTGCGTCAACCAAAAGAAGCGCGCCGTCAGAGACAGCACATCGCTAACCAGCAAGCAGCGGCAAGCTGAAAGCTTAGAAATTGCCCATCAAAGCGGGAGGGGTTCGTAGATAATTGAGAGGCCATCATCAAACACGGTCAAATAGCAATGCCGCGTGTGGACACGCGAGCAGCCAAACCACCGCCAAACACGTCGCCGGCCGTCAATCAATTCGGCATCCATCATCTTCATGGCCAGCAGACAGCCACTGTGTCAAAACAAAGCAAACACCAAACGGCTTTGGTCCAGCGAGAAACGACCGACTTTCGTGTGGGAAAGTAACATCCCGAGGCATCAATACGTACACCTCAGGCATCAATTGCTGACGCAGAGTGGAAAAACTCCAAAGTCCAATCTCCGTTCCGTAAGTCCTTGGAAAGGCTGGCGGGCAGACGGATAATTGTACGAGTCACCCGTATACTCCCTGCCCGGCTAGCTCTTCTGTTCACCGGCGCGGGGACCTTACGGCGTGCTGCATCTCTGCAATAAGAAACTACGTGCTGCATCTTCTTCTTCCCATCTGTCGACCTGTTCTGCCGTCTTTCCTCCATGCAAGAACATCACATGGAAAAAGAAAGTCATTCGCTAGCCGGCCAAAGCCAAACGCCTTCCTTATCCCAACGCCGAGGCTGGATGCGGTACATGGCATTAAAACATCACTAATCCGCTGCTACCGGCGAAGACTATCGAGACGAGCTTGTAGATCATCGTCTTCGTGATCTCCTCCGCCAATTGCTTGAGCTACCTTTCCTTCGTTGACAGCCGTCTTCTGTATTCCAGAGGGTGTCTCGCCGAGCTGTAGCTTGAATGTTAGCTGCCGGGATCGTATCCTTGAGGAATAGCCGGCTACACGTACCGCTTGTCCCAAGTCTATTCCGATCTCATCCAAGACCTGGTTGACTACCTCCTCCGACTCTTCCTCATCCTCCAAGCCAGTCACATCGTCAATCGCGTCGTCCATCATCTCCTGTCGCTGATCCATGATATCGTTCTCCTTCTCAAACTCCATTGCTATGCGCTGCAACGCCGGTAGGTTCATCTGCCTGTTCATGCTTCCGAGCAGTGCCGTAGCGCCCTTCATTGACTGCATCATCTGCTCGTTGCTTCGCACCGTTTGAATCCTCAACGATATTGCTTGCAACTGGGTCCGCATCTGGTAGAATTTCTGAATGTATCGCCGCGTGCGCACGAGGTCTTTGGCTTGAATCCGGAGCGGTCCGGTTTGGCCGTTCTTCGCGCTCTTCTTGATGTCTTGCACTAGCTTCTTCTCTTGATTCTCAAGCTTCTGCCGTTCGCGATCCAGCTCCCTTTGCGTCTTATCCAGTGCTCGCTGGTGCTTGCGTAGCCGTTCCGCCGGCGTCATACGCTTTCCGAAGGCCCATTCTACGATCTAGAGTAACTGTGAGTCAGTTGGGTCTCAGAGATTGAATATTGCTGGATCCTACATTCATGATCGCATCCAACTACGAAAAGTTCTGCAGAAAGCCGAGATAGTTGTTGGCAGTCACTTTCGAATTGTAGAACTTGGAGGCCTATGCCTGGATTGAAGTTGCTGGATGTTATGTACCGTGCTGTGTCGTACAACATGTGCGTAAATTTGGTCACGCACTGTTTTGCGCTTTTACGCCACTTCCTCGCGCCGCAAAATAATCGTCACCTCACATCCGCTTCAATTCACCTTCTTGCCATCTATTCATTCGACCATGACCTAAAGCAGACGTCAACCCTAAGACTCCAGCTGCAACGCAATCGCAATGAGCGACGGTAAAGCTCCAAGCAAAGGCGATGGGCCGTCGCGAAACTTCCGCGGTGATCACTACTTCCAACCACAACCCGGGAGACCGAACTACATGCAAGTAGGCACTGGTTCGACCTCGGAAGCCGCAGGAAGACTCCAGGCTATGATTGATCAAGATTCGGGATACGGGGGAAGCCTTCAAGATGGAGATACTACCTTTGGAGGGTGGCATCCGGGTTTGACTCCAGATCAGCCGACACCTACTCTCACACCAGGACTTCCTGCAGATCACCCGGCTGCTGAGAATGAGAGGCGCATTCTGGCGAGCCATATCCACCAGCTCTATTACAATCAGAATAAGACGGCTCTTGCTCGCGCAATCACACGGACGATGGACACCCTCAAGAAGCTACAAGAGATGAATGCTCAGTGGCCAGCGCATTACCCGTCGGTCCAGCGACCAGAAACACCCAATACTGCTGCACAAGCACGACGACCCAGTCGCTCCCATACACAATCAACGTTCGAGATCGAAAAGCTTCCCGCCACAGCGTCAACCCCAACCCGACCATCCCCTCTACGACGCGCCGAAACTTCAGTTGGCGAGTCTTCCAATCAAGCAGAGTCCAGCGGTGCAGCTGAGCAACGGGAACAACCAGCTCCACGATTGATTACGCCACAGCTTGCTCAAGATTTCTCTGTGCTGAAGATTGACCTGAAGATGGGTAGTCTCTCACAAAGCGAAATTGTACATTCATTAGAGAAACATTCCATATCAACACTTCTCGACGGTCAGATCAGCAAAAGTGTTAGACATTTGTATTCGCTACGAGAAAGAATAGAAGACACGTCAAGCAAGGTGCTTGTAACCGGAGATCTGAACGCTGGCAAATCGACATTCTGTAATGCATTGCTGCGAAGAAAAGTACTACCTGAAGACCAACAACCATGTACGAGTATCTTCTGCGAAGTTCTCGACTACAAAGAGAACGGTGGAGTTGAAGAAGTTCATGCAATTCCAGTTGGCACAGAATATCGCCGCGAGGATGAACGAACGTATTCAGTTTTCCCGCTCAGTGCGCTGGACAAGATTGTCATCGACGCCGAAAAGTGGTCGCAATGCAAAATTTATGTTAAAGACATCCGAAGCGTCGATTCATCACTGCTCAATAACGGTGTTGTGGACATTGCACTGATTGACGCCCCTGGATTGAACAACGACTCTCTTCTAACTACCGCCAACTTTGCGAAACAAGAAGAAATCGATGTGGTAGTCTTCGTGGTCTCAGCGGCAAATCACTTCACACAGTCGGCTAAAGAATTCATCTTCAATGCAGCTCGAGAAAAGGCTTACATTTTCATGGTCGTCAACGGCTTTGACAACATCAAAGACAAAGAGCGATGCCAGGAGATGATCTTGAAGCAAGTAGCCCATCTCAGTCCTGCAACATTCAAGGAGTCCGCCGAGCTGGTTCACTTCGTGTCAAGTAACGCCATACCAGTCGCGCCCATAGAACTTGTTGTTGGAGGTGGTAGCGGAGGAGGAGGCTCTGGCTCTGGCTCAGGCGATCCAGATGGACCTGGCGATGATGATGACGAGGACATCACGGGCAAGCATGGAGATCCTGGTGACAAGAGCAGAAAAGGCAAGGAGAAGGAGAAAGTTCGTGACTTCGAAGAGCTTGAAGCATCACTCCGGCGCTTCGTACTCGAGAAGCGTGCACGCTCCAAACTCGCTCCAGCGAAGACCTACCTCATGAATCTGCTTGGTGACCTCGACAGCCTCGCCACTGTGAACCGCGACGTGGCACAGAACGAGCTCGACCGTGTATCTAAGGAGCTTTCGGACATCGAGCCACAGCTGGAGCAAACGAAGAAAGCGACCGGCGAAGCCGGCAACACCGCCGACCAGACGATCGAGTCGACCGTCACCGGCGTCTACGACCACACGCGCTCAACGCTCGACACCTCGATTGCCACCATCGCCGACAGCAACCACGGCGTCGAGTACCCGGGCCTCTTCTCGGCGTACCAGTACGCGGAGGACCTACGCGACGCGATGCTGGCGCAGATCCAAGCCACGGTCGCGCAGTGCGAGGACTACGCGCGGGCGCGCACGGTCGAGGGCGTGAACGCGGTGCGGCAACTCGGGCTGCTGCACCTGGGCGCGGCGTTCCCGGCGTTTGCGTTCCGCGCCGACCAGATGTTCGTGCGGCGGCGCGACGCCCTGGCCCGCTCCGTCGACGTCGACGTCGAGTTCCTTGACTTCTTCGACCTCCCGGCGCTGTGGCAGAGCCAGGAGAAGGTGGCGGGTACGGGCATGGCTGTCACGGTCGCGGGTGTGCTCGGCGGCCGCTTGATCGGCGGCGTGGGTTGGTTCGACACTGCGCTGGGCGCAGCACGCGTCGTTGGTGCGAACAATCTGAGGAGGATGATTGTGCCGGGTATCATCGCGACGGGTATGTGTTGTGTTTTTCTTTTCACTCGTCTCTCCCGCTACCGTCCCACTTTGACCTTGATTGGAAAGCTAACGTCATCCGTGCAGTTATCATCGGGGTCGGCTACGCATTGGCATCTATCCCATCGTCGCTGCCGCGGCGGCTGTCGCAGAAGCTCTCGACGCAGCTCGCAGCGCTGGACTACGTGCACGCAAACTCGACGCGCATCTCGGCCGAGGTACGCCGCGCGCTCAAGTTCCCCGCCGACAACCTGCGCGTGGGCCTCAAGCGCAACGCCGAGAAGCTGCAGGTCAAGAAGGAGGAGACGGGCAAACTTCGGTACGAAAGCGAGGCCGCCCGCAAGTACTTTGTCAGCCTGGTGCGCGACACTGGGGAGATCAGGACGGGTGTGGAGAGGGTGGATCTCGAAGGGCCGGCGCCGGGAGTGGCCAGTGAGTTCTACGATTGACAATGATATAGGAAGGCAGGTGGAGTGATTGGTGCCAGAGCGATTTCTTTGCCTGGCCATGGCGTTTTTCACCCGTAAGCGTAATGTTGGTGCGTCTCACGGTGCAGCGTGCGGGAAGGCAACCGATGATCGGCTATATATACGTCTATGATACCTCTCAATGGCAGAACACCTCTTTCTTCTTGCCGAAGCGACGCCTCTAGTGGAGTTGTGGTTTTGTTCGCATGCCACGCATGAAGCCGGCTGCCATTGAGCACTAAACCAAGACAGACCTTATCGGCATCAAAGGGGCAGCATGTCAGCGCCCCATCCAGGAATGCATAAATCCAATAGTCGATCTTGCCTGCCTCACCATGTCGTTGAGCATGCCATTTTTGCCACAGCGTCGGGGAGCAAATCACGAAGTTCCAGATCGAAGATGGTCGACGTGTGCTTCGGTCCAAGTGCCTCCTCACGGCCTTGCAGCGCCCGCATGTACATCTTCTCCGCCTCGCCCAGCTTGCCTTGGTCCGCGTAGAGGTTGCCCAGGTTGTTGACGGTCATGAGCGTCGATGTGTGCTTCGGTCCAAGTGCCTCCTCCTTGCCTTGCAGAGCGCGCCATGCTTCTAGAGAAGACCTCGGACGCTTTGAGCGCTGCAAGGAATCAGACATCGTGTGGTGCACAGACTACATACAGGACATCAGCGCCGTTCCAGCCACTGGCGTGTCGTTCCCATCAGTAGAGGGGCAAGGCAATCAAGATCCAGGAGGTGGACTAGGCGAGCAGGATGACAGGCATGGCATAATGGTGTGGTATGGGTTTTCTTGATGCTCTCGATCAAGAGATATGGATAGTTGGACAAAGGGCATAGGATGATGGGTTAATGTGGGTCTAATGCTGTAGCAGCTATTCGAAATTGAAGATCTTGTGCTGTACTGTTTGTGAATCTGAACTATACAACCACGCGCATGCGATACTATGTATGAAGCACTTAAGAGTCCTCCCCTTCCACGCCATTCATTCTCGATCAACGATTCGGGGCCTGCATCATCAGACGTCATTGATGACATTTGGATTGATACCACATAATGAACAATTTATCACTTGAACTTTCTCCAAATTTCCTTCGCGCCTGCGCTGACGCTACATCTCCACCTTGCGTTCTCTAGGTACTCATTCCAATTTCTTCAAATTGACCGCAGATATGGATAGAGGGAGATCCTGACCCGAGAGATCTTCTCCCAATAACGATCTACGCTCGTCAGAGGATTCTTTAACCCTTGGTGAGTCCGCTTTGAAGCTGCTTGCAATCAGATCATAGATACCCCAGAAACTACTCCTTGGGAGTGGAGTTGTTTGGTGTCCAGCAGGCGCAAGAGTAAACGTGGACGGGCTCGACAGAGAGGCGAAATACTTGTTTTGGACTCGGTTCATGCCTGCTAAGATCTTCTTCGATATTTCTGCAGGGCAGGCTGATCTTTGAGTGAGCTTGACTATGATATCTCGGTCATTCATGAGAACGGCCGCCAATTTTGCCCAGTCACATGCGTCAATCAATGGCTGAATGTCACTCCCCGGACGTCCTTGTCTTGCCGCGACTGCGCGCAACTTGTTCTCAACGTGGCCTCTGTCGAGTATAGATTCTTCCAGCGGAAAGACGACGTGGTCTTGATATTCTTTGTCTGAAGAAGTATTATCTCCCATTGGTTCTGCAAAACGGCGCGTATCTTGCTTTGCCGTGCATTCTGCAAGACGGAGCGTTCGACCGATGACTTCGAAGGGTTCATTCGCGTAGTCTTCAAGTAGTTTCGACTGTAAAAATTGTTCGTACAGATTTATATCCCATAGCAAAGATGCTGTGGTGGATATATTTCCATACACTCTTGCCCAGTGCTCCTCGATCTGCGCATGGATAGCGTCAAGGTCCGGAATGAACGAGCTGATGTCTGGGCTCTCAACCGCCTGCACGTGTAGGATGATTGCACAGTGAAATTCTTCTTGTAGGAGAGGAGTGTGATTTTGCCTCGAGAGAAATGAAAAGTACACGATCCGAAATAGGGCGACTTCGCGTGTATTCGCCATGGTTTGAGATGAAGAGGAGTCAGACGTGGATTCACGATGACAAGTTGACAAGGTCAACGCGCATGGCGGATTACATAAGCATGAATCCTCCCCGCATACTACTTAATTAATGTCAGCTGGGATATCACGCCTTACCTGTTCAGGCATCGCGATACAGGCGAGGTCTTCCGAAACATGTACCATAGATACAAGTTCAATACAGTTCCTCCTTGAATATCATGCATTTCACTACACGTGTTCGCCTACAGCCTGCAACAATTAAAGAAATAGCGCATTCAGCAATTCCCCTATGGAACTAACCCGGAAATTAGAACCTGTCCCTGTCCATTCCAATATCCCGCCTTTTGAATTTAAGCGTTCTGGAGCTTTGCGGTGGTATGAAAGAGAGTCGCCGCTATATCTCATACCATCTCATCAGCCGTTGCGTGATCCGGTCTAGGCGATGGTGACACGCCTCTAAGTCTCTGGGCGTATTCAGCGTGGCCATGGCGCTGAAGCTGGTTTGCCAAGTGCCTGACGAAGTTCTCTGCGACTGCCCCCATGTCCCTTATTCCCTGAACCGCAGCATCCTGTTCTTCACGAGTAGCCCTTCCTCGTGCTACATCTCAAACCGATCTAATGACGTCGAATCGATACCATGCTGTGACCACGACTCCTGAGAGCCCGAAAACTTCGAGGGTAAACTCGAAGCCTGACTTAAATTCGTCGAACGATATGTGAGGCATGGTCCGGGCCGTAAACGGTCAATATCGCTATATTCCCGTCAGTATTATATCATTTGGAACGCTAGGTACTAACGTTTCGAAGGCCAGTTCGGGAAGATGAAAACCGCTGTGTAGAAGGGCCTTCGGGGTGTTTTATGTTGAGAAGTTCTCCTTCGGTACCATTAATATAATGGCGAGAAGTTCCAATGCCAGCGAACTCTTCAGCTCGATTGTCTTGCAGCCAGAAGGACCATTTCGTCCGGAGACGCGGCCAATAGCAATCGTCATCGTGAAGCGTTTGAAGTGGGAGGGACGGACCGGTCGCCCTGCGTGGCGACGGCACCATACATCGTCTCGTAACAGTCAAAGAGCCACTTCATCCAGAGCTGCAGCCATTTCGATTGGTAGGGATGTCACCAGCAGGTCAACGCATTGATTCATCTGCCTACCGGGCGACGGTAATGTACTCTACATCGTCTTACAGCCAGCCAAGAACAGCCCGCTTCAATCACAACGCAGCTGCCAATAGTAATCACCATAGTGAAATGTTCGGAACGGAAGGGCGTTTACTCGCTAGTTGCCGCAGCGATTTTGTGGGGGAGACGTGCCTTTTCAGCAAGCAATGCTGGGGATAGATGCAAGACTGGTTGAGTTCTTGCAGCTCACAGACGCAAGGCAATGTAACTACGGTACCTTCAGGGCCCTGGCCGGGGATATCCAAGCCAATAACTAGCACTTATCTAGGTCTGCAGCTGCACTTTCTCGGTGGCACGGGGCGGTCCGTTATTTCTCGGCGAACTTGGCAGCCTGGAATGATTCGGGCAAGCGTGCTACTAGAGAGAAGATTACTGGTGAGGCTCTGGCGGCTAAGAGACGGCCAGCTGAAATGGCAGAGGTTTCTTTTCCATCGGATTTTTTGCCCTTTTCACGCACTCTGCCTCGCCGATCGCCAACATGCCAGCCGGTCTCTAGTTACCATTAGGTGCTGACGAACGTTATCTCACCGTGATGTCTGAGACAACTAATGTATGGCGTGGGTCACCTTTGATCCAACCAAGCTTCTATCGCTGTTTGCACAATTGCCGAGAGGCTGCCAACTCGAATAATTTAAAATTTGATTTGATCGCAGTCGACGTGACTCATGGCGCTGTTGCGCGCCATTCAGCCTAGGGATCTCAAAAACAATCCTAACATTAGAACCTTGGACCATCCTGCTCAGAGCCCTGACCTCAACCCAATTGAGGGCATTTGGCTTATTTTGAAGCAGAGGCTGCGAGGTGGGAGGTGGGAGACCGTTGCGGAGTTTAAGGAGGCAATCCTGCGAGAGTGGCGTGCAATTAAGCAGTCACAAATCCGTAGAGGCATTTCTGAGGTGCCTCAGCGATGTAGAACACTCTGCCACAATGGTGTAGATCGAATTAAGTCTGATTTGTGGTGATTTCGATGATTCCTGCACGTTGAGCATGCTTTCCGAAGCCCCGTGCAATCAATTATGGAACCCTTGGTGGGCACGATGGGCACAGTTTTCAGGCGCGAATTTTCTAAGGCGCGCGGGACCTGTTCAACGAATGGATTAAACTTAAGATGGAAAACTGTTAGAGTGGAAGGAGAAGCAGTAATTATTCAACTATCTGGGAGACTAGGGCCTTTCATATAAAGGTTTGACTCATTACGGTGTTGCAGCCTTGTGGTCGCGCCGATTTGCTCTCCCTTTGTGTGATGAGTGTCTGCCGCGCTACTTGTTTTGCGCCGCTTCGACCTGGACGCTTCGATAGCCCGGGCTGGCCCGGCTGCCGCACCGCGTTTGCGCTTGGGCGCCATCTCCGCCTTGGTATCACGCTCAGGGCTTTGTTCTCGTCATTCCTTTGTGGGTCCTCACTTGGCTGCGCCGACGCAGGCCGCTCAGGATCATCACGCTGGAGAAAAAGGGATCCAAAGATACGGTCCCCTACCTCTGACGGACGTCAGGCTCGGCGAGCTCGTCATGGCCAGCATTGTCGTCAGAGACTTCGCGGTTGGCGGTCCTTCCGTTGTTGCTGGCATCGTTCTCGCCGCTGGTGGCGATGGCCTCGTATTTGTGTTCCGTGGCCGGGTCTGAGCAGCCGTCTAGTTGCCATGTTTTCTCGCCTTCCTCCGTGTCGTACTTGAACGCTGTTTCTTGGATATTCCTTGAGGTTTCGAGGCGCCTATAAACTCCGGATTTTGGACAACGTTGCGCTTCGGTCTGGATTGGGCTATAACCATAGGCGACTCTGCAGAAGTGATTCCGGTTAAGCCCTTAGCCATGCTCAGTTCTTTTGACTGTATTCGTTTACTTCTACGCGGAATAATAGTCTGTTCAGCCATGCCCAGCCGAGATGGTATAGTCGGATCATCGAAGGACGCCTTGGGAGGGGTGATCTGTGGCCGCCGAGGTCGCGATGTCTTCTTTCCGACTGCTTTCAACACCCTCGATGAATGGATTGCACCAAGTGATGTGTTCGCTTCTGGTTGGATCTGCTTTCCACGAGATGGCTTTCTTCTGGTTGATTGTGGCATTTGTCGTGCTGAAGAATGACGAACTCGGCTACTATTGATGGGTTCCGAACCCTCTACCTCGACGCCGCCGTTGATTAATCCACTTGACGTGATGGCTGCGGAAAGTCCTTGTTGAGACGTGCTCATGCTGTTAGATGTTTGCCCATTTGGTTCAGCGGGGAAGGGTGGCTCAAGAATGCGGCTGATAGATGTTTCTCCCACCTCATGATTGCCGTTTTCAATCGGGTTCGCCTGAATAGAAGTAGAATCGGACTCGTCCTCAGGGGGTTCTTCATGCGGCCATAACATGCCAGGCATTATATCCCATTTTCTATACCAAATATGCCATGCTTGCCATTTTTTCTTCCGTCTATGGTACGCCATTGTGTTGATGTCGGTAGGAATAATACCTCTATTCCCCAATTCGACGAGGATCTGTTCACGGTCCTTGGACATTTGATAAATGAACTGATAAAACGGACGCGAAGCATCACGTTCGCGCTCTCGGACCGCTCGTCGCTCTGCAATCCGCCGCCTCTCTTCGTCGCTCTTTGGTCGTCTTAGCTTAGGCTGCGGTGGCGCGAAAAAGGGGCGAGGTGATAACTCTGTTTCCGTGTCGGTCTCCGATTCTGATTCAGACTCTGGTGGTTCTTCATGCCTCCACCGCCAAATGCCTGACTTCGTTTCCCAGTTGTTCCAGGTGCCTGCCATCTTCCAATCCTCAATGACCGCATTCTCGGCATCTTTCTCATAAAGGCCGGCAGGCATAAGACCCTCTGAGCTCACGCGTGGATCTGCTTTCCAAAGCCGCTTCATTTCTTCTTGCACCTGAGTTCGAAATTGGTTCCAAGCCATTGACGCCGTGCGCTTCACCGTATGCAGCCGCTGTTGCTCCTCCCGACATGCCTGTTCTTCGCTAGGAGCATCGGGTTCCTCGAGCAGAGTCGAGGCGAGTGACTGATTCGACCTGTACGGCGGCGGAGAATCGCTGAACCGCGTCCTCTGGCGGTCAAGTAGCTGCGGATCCGCCTCGAGTAGAGCCAGAGCTCCATGAGCTCTGACCAAGCCATCGCCTCGAATTGAGTCGGCCATGGGGGTTTTCAGGAGATGTAGAATAGGTAGAGTGGATGGACTTTGCGGAACATGAAATGAGATGCTTCAGAGACGGCGACGGGTAAACGGAAGTTGCCGTGCTTAAATTTGGATTTGGCGCTAGATGGGTCATGGCTTTCAGGCCAATCGATTATACGACGCGATTGAACTCTCTGACATATGATGCCCCCTACCCCACCTTATTGGTTGTAGTGCATCTGTCGAAAATCATAGGCCAAGCTCAGCTCCAATATGTGCCGGCAGACATTCACTTCAAAGACTCTTCGCGAGAATATGGCGTCTTTGCTGCTCCCATACTTGCCCTATTCTGTTGCTATAGCATGCCTCATCCTCGCGCCCTATTTACTCTCGTTCCTTACGGCGACGATAATCAGCGACAGCGAGCCAGAGATGTCATTGCTCATCCCTACAATAGTCGCTTCCTCTCAACGTTGGACAACGGCGAACGTGGTCTCGACATCGGCTTCCATATCCCTTCACACTTCCCCAGTACCTTAGCAACACTAGGACGAAGCGGAGCCGATGTTCATATAGAATACAGCAGCATCGCGAAGCTACAGTGTTCTTTTGAGATTCACTCTGACACCAACGTTGTCATGCTCTACGACAAATCGCACCTTGAAACAACTCAAGTCTTTGGTGAAAATGCTACTCCGTTTGAGACAGGTCGAATTCGCCAAGTTCTCGTACAGCCGGGGCTCAACGTCATAATTGGAATGGGTGGTGCAAAGCGAAACTTTGTGCTATTCGAGTTGATATGGCTTCAGGATCCCATCAGGACGATGGAAAGAGTCAAGAACCGAGAAGACGAAATACGTTCCAGCTACCAAGTGCATCCCCTTATCGCTCGAACCACCTTGGATGACACAGAAACTGTCATGCACTCTGAGAGAGAGACCAGACTTCACACGCCGGGACCTCAGCAGCTAAAGATAAGATACCTGCGAATAGGAACCCCGCTCGGGTCCGGACAGTTTGGAACAGTACACAAAGCTATCAATGTGGACTCGGGCAAGCTCTTAGCCGTCAAGATAATACAGCGGCCTTCGGGAGTATTGAAGTTAGAAGAGTGGAAGCGATCCGTGCTTTTTCCGTTAAAGCGCGAAGTAGAAATCCTCTCCCGTCTTAGCCACGTTAGTAGAACTTCTCTCATATATATATATAAGCTTACAGAAGTGCCAGCCACACATCGTTGATTATATAGCCTCGCAGAACTGGGACGGACAAGAGATAGAGATCATCATGGGTTTAAAAGAAGGGACCTTGGAATCATTAATCATGAATCGGAGCGGTCTGTCTGTGGCTACCTTAGTTTTCGATGACATGCTTCAAGCGATTGATTGTCTTGCATCGAAGAACATCATTCATCGAGACGTTAAGCCAGAGAATATCCTCTACACGACGCTGCCGGACGGCCAATATTAATTTCAGCTTGGAGATTTCGGTCTCTGCAACCGCACAGTTAACGCCTTTACCTACGCTGGCACCCCAATTTACATGGCGCCGGAGATGTTTCAGAAAGCGAAGCAAACGCATAAGGTAGACGTGTGGTCACTCTTTGTCACGATGTTGTGGACACTAGACATAAGGAATTTTCGAAAGATGGCGAATGAATTCAAGTCCATCGCGGATATCCAAAATGCAGTTTTGTCCGCAGCATTAGATGAGCAGGTCGCACAGATTCGGGAAATGGCAATCGTTAACCCAGAGGAACGTGCCTCTGCGGCACAGATGCTTGTGAAGTGCTTTGACGGAAAAGGGCTTAGCACTCCACGAAATAAGGTCCCAGCTCTCATCGATCGTCCGGCAATCGTTACCACAGCTACTACCAGAAGTCCGACCGCAGCTACCACGAAACCTCTTGCACGAAAGAGAGGTGTGCAGAAGAACACGGATCAGTACCGTGTCGAGAAAAGTCGTAATGCTGTCCCGGTCAGACCGCAAAGGCAAGCACACAGTCCTGGGACCGAAAATTGTTAAGAGAAGCCTCCAATTCCTAGAACCTTTCCATAAGCAGAGGTCATAACGCTAAACCACCTGTGCTCTAAGGGGCCTCAGAGGAGGCGTCGAGAACGCCTTGCCGAAGTCGTAGAGGAACTTGAACGGACGCGTTGTGGAGAGAGGGCGCAGCGGATGTTTCCTTTCCCGGATCCGGCTTTTAATCACATGGCTTGGCTCTCTTCATAGGATGGCGCTCCAGACACGGCCGCATCAAAACCACGACTTGAACGGCACTCTGTTGCAAAACTTAGCAAGCAGCACCATCCACAACGCCCACGAATGAGGTGCTCCGGTTGTAAGTTTGAAGAAGGAATCAATGAGACTACATGCAATCTTCTTTGGGCATATCCAGGGACGTAAGGGTTCAGGGCCTATACCATCAGACGTTATTGATGATATTTTGAAATGATGTCACGTAATAGATGAACCGTTTATCACTCGAACTTTCTCCTAATCTCATCCAGCGCCTGCGCTGAAGCCACATCTCCACCTTGCGTAGAACATACCCAGCCTTTCAATCCACACACGGTGTACCGGCAAGTGGCAGCAATAATCCACACACGGTGTGCCGGCAATGTGCCAGCAATAGTCCTGTGCCAGCAATGTGACGTAAATCGTGACCCATCTTCGTATTAGGCTATTTGAGCGCGTTGATGCCTTAGGAATCAAGGGCCTCGGCGACTGGTCCAGCCTGGACCTGTGGGTTCACCTCAGAAGCTTCACTAGAATCAGTCGAACGAGTTCAGCTCTGTGTCGATGAGGAATTTTGTGTAGGCCTTCGTCTACAGTACGAGAAATTTGATAAGACTCTAGGTCATTATAGGCTGGACAAAGAGTCGGCGGAATGCTTCGACGAACCACAATGGGGAAGTTTCACCGAGCAACGAGATTCGGCTGGGAACTCGTATGTCAAGATCTCATTCTCAAGGCATATGCCCAAGAACACGAATTGGATGGTGGTTCGGACCAGGAAGGCCCTCCAGAAGGCTGCGAAACTGGAGCGACTAAGGGCGCCGTGGCTATTAACCCGGGTGATCCGCGTGACCCACCCCGGCCTCCGATACCCTGAGTTTATCCACGTCGGCCCTTAGCCAAACCATTCTCAGAACACTCTTCCCCACCAACGTCATATTTCGCATTTATCGAGGTGTAATCGTCCTTTTACTTCCAAATTCAGCTGGAGTTTAACTATTCTAGATCGATATTCCTTCGCCATTATTTGCCCAAGCTCCCTTGCTCCTCATCGAGTTTGTACACCACCAGTCCCTTAGAGAACCCGGTCCTCTACATCCACGAATCGCAAGAGTCGGGAAATTAGGAAACTCTAAGCAGCCATATACTGAGAATTGGAACGTTCTATTTGACCTTCCGGCGTTTGTGATTCGATTCTTTGGCATTAATGGACGACACCACCGACGTGATATGGCAGAGAATATTGACAGATGGAGTTTTCTTTGTCGTAGACGACGACACAATTGGAAGGGATGTGGAAGAAGCGGTGGGGAAAGCCGGTCGTTATCCCTTCTTCGCGAAAGAAGGCGTAGATATCTTGGGACTCCATGTTTTCACAAAGGTCAGAACACAATAAGATCTTCGAAAGGCCACATCTAATCGATTTTAGAGCATCTGTAGATCATTACAGAGCTTCTTCCCTCGATGGACTCTGTCATTTTATGAGCCTGTAGGCGCTGAACCGAAAAAGATCTTGGCTCTTTCTCGGCGCCGAATACCGTTGACCGGAGCATCGTGCCAGGGTATTGCCATCCACCTATGGTCCAGAACATCGCAAAGTCTGCTACTATTTGAGATCTCAGCATCGATTGCTATCCAGTAGTGATGGAAACATTGGCCTGTATGAGATCGACGAACCATCAGTTGCCGGCTTAACCAAAAGAACTATTGATTTACCCCGCGGCGGCCTGTAAGCTATCTATGTTGGTGTAGTCCAGACTGCTACTCATACTTCATAGGATAATAACGGATGCGTTACTTGCATTCAAAATTCTAGGAGGTGGGATGCTCGCTTGCGTATTTGTGCCATCAAGTCGGGACCAATCTACATGGACTCCATTGCAAGCCTCAAGAACGTATGAGGATAGGCTTTTGTCTATGCAGACTGACACCGTTGGAATGCGTATAAAATTTGTAGAAACAATAGAGGCAGGGCCATCTGCGGGCTAAGGATATGGCCGGAAACATTGCGTAGCTATCGTTCCGGCGCTTTCAGTTTCATAGATTTTTGAAATTTACATGATTCTGCAAAGCTTCAACCTTTTCGCTCTTCTCTCAGAGTCAACGCCAACATCCCTAAAAGATCTCCATTCCACACTAACCGCCAGTTGCTGCCGCTAACCAGTGCGTGTGTACAATGTGAGGATCTAAGGCTGGTCAAAGTAGACTAATCTAGTAGCTTGGTCAATGACGCCGGCAATGGAGCTTGGCCAAACCCCGGAAGCCTGTGGTAACGTTTCCGTATGCACGTAAGAGGGGCCGTTGCTGAGTGTGGCTGCATCAACTAGTTTCTGCCGCTGTAATGGTGGAGGATCGACCAGACCTGCCCAGTCGCGGACCTGTAGCAGCTGAATGTGTGTGCATGATCCGAATATCAGCCGATGGAAGACCGCAAGTGTTCATGGATGTGATGCTGTTGCGACGATTGTTTAATTCATACTTCTTTCCACACGTAAACTCTTAGGAGGCTAACGGGAGTGGAATACGACAATCTGCGAAGTGATTCGGCTCCTTTTTTGCATTCAAAGCTGCGAACTCATGGACCCTTTGCAACAATGATGGATCGCGATCGAAGACAACGCCATCTGCCGTAGTGCACATGCTAAATGCACTATGCGTGCGTCAAAAACTGACAACTCTACCACTTTGCCATTAAGCCACGTTCTGACTTCAGAGGTCATGCCATCCGACGGACGGAAACCGTACGGACCCTATGATCGCGGTTCGCGCATCATCTCGCGCGAGTTGGTGGAAGACAAAGCCGATTATTCCCATACGAAATATTCAGTTCCCATTGCTTCCGGATTTCAAGGCTCACTGAAAAATCGCTCCAGTCGAGATTGTGCCGCTTACTCACGGTGTATTAATGTCAAACAACGGGTCCGCAGCACTTGTAAAATTGGTTAGGGCGCGCGGTACCCCTACCCGAATGCTCCCCTGCTAATATCATACTTCCTCAGGGTTGCCTTCATCGCAATCCGACGCTCCCGGGACTCCACAATGTCACGGGAGCAAGTTGGGTGGCTCATTCCGCAGGGTAGACGCGTTCCGGCCGCAGGAAAAGAAAAGAATTGCTGCGTGCTGCTGTCTCTCAACCATCTACCCGGTAGACATCTGTTCGGAAAGGCTTTAAATCCGACGTGCCGCCATGTCAATTGTGTCACCGAATATCATCACTATCTCTTCCAAGTCATATCAGGTTCAATATCTTAGGCATTTATATGCTAGCAGTTAATTGAACTTCCCTCATCGAACATGTTCGACGAAGACTTCGAACAGGTACTGCCCATTTCGGGAAACCAGCTACCATCCGCGGCGAGCCATTTTCTTCCCGAGATCATTTCAGAAGACCAATACGTGTCGATACGATTTCGAGACGGAATCCGCGGACTCACTGACATGTCAATGGCTTCCAATGCATCCAGTTCTAGCTTACTTGGCTTCGACGACGAAAGCCTCCTCGGAGCGTCTTCCGGTTACACGGCGAGCCCTGATTGGGCGACGATGCAGCCGAGTCTGAACGGGATCACGACGAACGAATCGCCAATGGTGTCGCCGCTGCCACAGCTCTCGACCCTGACGCACGACGCCCACCCCCAGAACACATGGCTCGCCAGCCTCCCGCTGGAGCTTGGCGAGGCCACGCCGCCCGCGTCACCGCTCGCGTCGCCCTTCTCCCCCAGCGCTTCACCGTCGACGGCGACGGACGGGCCCCCGGCGGCGCCGCGCGCCGCGCGCGGCCGCAAGCGGCAGGCGCTCCCGCGCGACCCCGCGCGCGCGGTGCAGATGGCGAAGAACCGGCAGGCGGCGGAGCGGTGCCGGCGGAAGAAGAAGGCGTTTGTGGAGGAGTTGGAGGGGCGCGCACGCGAGGCGGCGCGGCGGCACGGCGCGCTGAAGGCGCAGGTCGAGCACCTCGAGCGCGTGGTGCTGGCCCTCAAGGAGCAGATGGTGTGCCACAATGGCTGCGCCGACGGCCGCATTCGCGACTACTTGCTGTCGGGTGTGCGCAGCCGCATGGACGGGGGTGCGAGGCGCGGCCTGCGGCTGGACGAGGGAGACTTCTGAGTGTACGTCGGTGGATAATGCTCTGGGTTTTGTTGAGCGGCCCGCATGTCGTCGGCATGCGATGTTGAAGGACCTTTTGTTGCTTCTATCGCTTCGGTTCCGATCCGCCCGCTTCAATCCGAGGTTTCTATATCACCTCGGAGCGCAGGCAAGCTCCAGCTGGAGCTGTTCGATATCAGAGGTACTCATTGTACTCTCATCGTCAGGTTAGACGCGAGGTTGCGGGTCGGTGATCCCCCAAATCAAACTCAAGATCGGCAAGTCGACCCGGTCTTGTCGAGCAGGAATAGCTGGGCCTAGACTACAGACTCTAATCACTATGCAGCCGGACGCGAGGCGTATGCAGCGGGATCGGTGGCGTAACTGCTGTCTTACCGTCCAACGGAACGACTTGGCCAATGGACTATAGAAGAGTCCTGAGGAGAGGGCAGTTGTTGTATGCTTATGAAATCCGCTTAAGAAGTTTAGATAGCAGAGAATGGTGTGATGAATGAAAAGATATGACGGTAGACTGCGAGAAAATCTCTTCGTCACAAGAAAAACAAACCATCATCGCAACGTGAAGCGAGGGCTACAATGGCATAGTAAAACTTAATAAAACAGTCAGCTACCCAATATCATGAAGCTGTGAATATTGTCTGGCTTGAAAGAATGAAGATCAAATAACAACATTGAAATAATATGAACAACGCAGGTAAACGTCGGCTATACAAGCCGACTAGATATGTGGTTTGCCACATCCACAAGTGTCCAAGGTAATGATCCATATCATCGGCTCACAAATGAGCCACATAACGCCTGGACATGCAACACATTAAACTGAAATCAAATTCAACCGTCTAGCTTTGATTTTCGGAACTGCCCAGCATCAAGCTCGAATGGACCGGGCGTGGTAGGAATACCCTGTGAACTACCCATCTCAGTCGCGGACTCGCTGCCCAGCAGCTCACTCGGGAGATCGCCGGCGGCCATTTCAACAGGCGGCTTGATGGGATAACCGTCGAGCTGCGTGCGCTGCCCTTCTAGCCCATCCATTTCCACCTTGGCGGCATCTTTGTGGTCCATCTCAACGACGTCGATGCCTCTGCCGTCGAGTTCGGGCTTGGGTATCACGTTCGATTCGTTCGTTGGCGCTTGTGGCGTCTGCAGCTGCTCATCCGAGTCTTTCTCAGTGGCGACAGAGTCTCCACGGCTCTTCCGCCGGCGGATTAATATTACCGCGGCAATACCCACGACCAGGAGGATCACCACGACAGCTCCGACCACGATACCCGCGATTGCTCCACCGCTCAAGCCTGAGCTAGAGTTGGAGGTGTAGGTACCATTGCTGCTGGAGTTTGCAACCGGCTGAATGGCGACAAGATACTCCGTCCCTGGAGGCCACTGGGCGGACGCCAGAGAAAAGTTGCGGCGTTCGTAGTCGGCGAATATATAGGCTTCTTGCATGAACGCGCGGCCCAGCGTGTACTGAGTGCTGTTCGCTGCGCGCTTCAGTGGGAAGTAAGGAGTACTGTTTGCGGCTAAAGGAAACGAGGCAGTGAGATCGAACGCGCCATATGGTAACGTGATGGAGGTGGTATTTCCGCCGGTTGTCGCTGCTCCAAGTTTGAAAGTAACGGATGCATTCTGAGCCAGGAGCGTGCTATGAAGAGTACTGTTCAGGAAATACATCTGAGCCGTGTCATTCCACGTGATTCCAAAAGCTTCCTCGAACAGTGCGCAGGTGTCGGCTGGCAGCCAGATGTTTGGTTGAGTGGAGTCCAAAGCCGCAAGAATGGGAGTTTGCAGCAGCGAACTGCTCTCACTGACGGACTGGTAATTGATGGCTTGGATACCAACGACAAGTTCACGACCGTCATCCGTTCCCATGTCCATGGACAGAGGGGTTCCAGAGTAACGGCTGGTATCATAGCCACCGAGGACTAGAGATCCATAAGCGTTGGAATACGTTTGAGAGCGATAGTATGAGCCAGTTTGATATCCCCATGATAAGCTTGGGATGTCGCCGTTCGACTTTAGCAGAGAAAGATAGCTAGGCTGAGGATCATCCAGAGCGGAGGAATTGACGGTGTTGACGGTGAAATTGGTTGGCCTAGGACTGATTCCGAACTGGCCTAGATAGTAAGCTGTATCAATGAACATGGCAACAATGGTGCGGTTAAGTGTCGGTTCCGTCGTTGAAGAGTACGAGAGTCCGACGGTGTCGAACCCGTATTCCCCGGCAGGGTCGATGCCCAAATCATTACCGATTTCGTTTCCAAGAATATAATAGCCAGTATTATTCCAGATAGTGGTAGTCGAGACCCAAGTTGATGATGCATTCAAGTTGAAGAGGTTTCCGCGAAGATCTGGACAATTACTTGGTTCATTTGCCGCACACCCGCCAGTTCCTACGGCCCAGGTCTCTTGGCCTGCCATTCCGATAAGTAACCGGACATCTTGAGCAGGTGTTCCGACTCGAAACGTAAAAGTTGACCACGGTCCGTCGTTTCCTTCCCATCTCTCACTGGTGGCCACAGAGATGGGGGCGGGAACCGTCACCGCGAGCGCTACGAGTGGAGCCCACAGCAGATAGAGCCACAGCCAAAGCGATGGGAAGAAGTCCATGGGAGCCTTCATTTTCCGCTGGCGAACATTGTTGAAAAGGAAGAAATGCTCAGCAAGCGTTATTGGAGTGCAGGTCGATGCCTCAACCTCTCGGCATCTCGCAGCGGCGTGCGGATGGCAATCAGCAAAAAGAAAGCAGAGTCGAAGCTAAGCATCAGCGGCAAAACGGAGCGCACGGCTGACTTGCTGACAAGATCCTGACAGAGAAGCTCTCCACTGAGGCTCCACGACCTGGGCTTGCACAGATTGCCGAACAAAGCGCCATTAGTTCTTAATGGGGCAGTGTTCGGCTTACCATTCCACATCCAATTCCAGGGCCAGCGGATTCACCGTCGGAGAACCGTCGAAGGGAGGCGCTGCACAACTAAGGGTGGGTATTGGCCGGTGCCGATGGACACCAGAATCCTTCGGCTCCAAACATCCAAAGCGTGGCCACGAGCCATGCCATAGGCTGGAGAGAGGCGAACGCTCCCGTATTTTCGTGGTGGGCTGTCCGTGGAGAAGTTGACAAGCGTGCTGAGCACCCAGGCTGTGTTGCGAGCCACAGGCCAACCTTCATCTAATGAGATGTGCAGTTTGCGGTACGATAACTACGGCGGCATCCCTTTGGCTGTTCCTCGGCAGGTTTCAACGTTCAACGCTCCCCCGGCATGCTGGCGCTGTAGGTGACCCTTTCCCATGTTATCACTACTTCGTCCCCCTGCGAGTGGAGGAGAAGCCCTATGTTCACCACAAGTACCCTACCTTGCTAAACACTGTCCAAGATTGCGCGGTAAGCACAATTTCCTTCGAACCCTATTGTTTGCCTGTCTATTCGTGCAAGGCCTTATCGCTTCTTCAGCACGACCCAGTCTTTAAGGTGCTGACGCCAGCTGTTCACACATTCTATGACGCCCCGGGAAAGGACGCATATGTAAGATGCTCTCCTGACTCTTCGGCGGAACCTTGCAACGTCCAGAGATGAGCCTCATGCATGGATCTTGTTCCTGGGCCTGGTTGCGCCAGCCTCGTTGTTTCGTCCGTCGGCCAGTGCGCGATCCACTCGTGCAGGGCCGTTTTGGATCACCCATGCTCGACCGGAGAGTTTTTGATCCATCTACCTTTGGCTTTCACTTCCTATTCATTCACTATCCAACATCGCTTAAGCTTTTGTCACCTGAGGGAGGCAAGCCATCTTTCGTTTCAGTCTGCTGGGTAGGCGGTTGCAGAGCTTTCTATCTGAGAGTATTTTAGTCCCTTCAAGGCGTATCATCGGTTCTCCAAATGTCAGTCGTTTCCTAAAGGCATCTACTCTGCGTTGAAGCAGCTCCGTAGCTGTGTAAAGTAACAAAGGAACCTGGGACAAGCTCGATCGATAATAGACAAGAGAGCGGAAGAATGCTTCAGTTTCGTCAGATGGCGAGGCTACCAAATGCCTTGGTTGTGCTCAGCTTAACATTCTTTTCGAGAGCATTTGCTACTCCAGGTTAGTTAACCATAATCATAAATCTCGACGAAAACTTATATCAAACAGCGACTTCTTACTCTTACTACAACTCCAGCTCTTCGTCAATAACGACAAGCAGTACTGCGTCCACGCCGACTCCCGTATGTACCAGCGGCATTAGCTGTCCGGTTACATGCGCTGCCGGAACCGCATACCTGATTGAATGTGCCTACGAGGCCGACATAATCATACCTTATTGGTTACCGACTACAATTACCGTCACTGCTGCAACGGTTTATTATAACGGCAGTACCACGTACACAGTTACAAACAATCTCACTTCCTACTACAGCTCCATTGCGTCAGCATTGGTGCCCTCTGCCCAGCGGGAGGACGCTGGGCCATGGGCAGGCCAAACAACCGTTGACCTCGTCTTTGGCACGACTGAAGCTCAATACTATACGTACTACGGCAATTCAACGTCGGTGGACTCGACGGCCTTCACAACGTTCACTGCAGGGACCGCATACATGTCGGCGAACATAGATGGCTCTTTCGGCATCGACTACTACTGCTCTGGTACGTCAGCAGGCACAACGTTCAGCGAATTGGGCGAAGTCGAGGTGTCGGTTACGCTGCCCGCGGGCGGCGTCATCGTCGTCGCTCTGCCCGCCGACGACCCGCTCTGGGGCGACGAGTCGAGCATGGAGGACCTGTCGAACGAAGTGTTCACGACGGTGCCAGAACTCAACTCCGCCATCGCCAGCCTCAACCCGGGTCTCCCGTGGTGCAACGGCGCCCTCGACGGCTTCCCGTCCCCAAAAGTCGTCGTCAACCAGCTGACGGCGACGGTTGGCCCACCCGCTTGGAGCGCCACCGCCCAGCCGCAGAGTATCAGCTCCAATACGCCTCAGCCTGCGCAGACAGGAAGCGCAGGCACCGGGGGATATGGTCCAACAGGAAGCGGAGATGCGCCGGGAAACTCCGGCCCGTCTGGATCTTCGGGGGCGAGCCATGACGCCAGCACCGGCGCTGGCTCTGGCTATGGCTCCGACCCGGCCTCGAGCTCTGGCTCTGGCTCCGGCTCCGGCTCAAACGGCCGCTCGGGCGCCGGCGGCGCCACCTTCGCGGTCGGCAGCACCACTTACACGGCCAGCGGCAGCGCCGTGTCCATCGGCGGGACGACGCTCTCGCCCGGCTCGGGCGCCATCACCACCGACGGCGAGGTCGTCAGCGTCGGCAGCGGCGGCGTCGTGGTGTCGCCCGTGAACTCGGGTATCGCCAGCTACGTTGCGAGTGGCTTAGGGGGGCTGTCTGGCGGCTCGGCGACGACGTATGCCTTCGGCGGCGGAGTCACGGCCACCGAGACGTACTCCGGTGCTGTGATCACGGTCGGTGGGCAGACGTATACGGAGACGGAGGGCGGAGTGCTGGTCATCGGGTCGACGACGCTGTCGGCCGGCGGTAGTGCCGTAACCATCAGCGGCACCGTCGTGAGTGTGGGAGCCAGCGGAGTCATTGTGGGTTCCAAGACTGCGAGTTACTCTGCCGTCTATACTGGGCCCATATATACCGGCGATTCTAATGTCTTTGGTCATGATGGTACGTTGACGGTCTTGAGTTGGCTCTGTGGTCTTGCCATTGGAGCTGTGATGTTAATATGAGCGGTTTCATGAGGCAGTAATATGTTAGACGACCGAAAAGACGTTCTAGAAAATGGTCTTGGGCAGATATACCTTTCTTGTACGGACACAGTAGGTATATTTTTGGGTCACTAGGTTGGACGACTCGACGGAACTGGTAGCGTTCGAGCATGAAGAATATCAAGCATTAATTGGCTAAAGTCGTCTTCGTTTCCTTTCTTAGATACTGTCTGCCGTGTGAGTTGAATGGGCCAATGAAGCTGCAGCTGGTTGCAAATGGGGAATCTTTGCCAGTTCGTATTCGGATCCTGGACTTTGAACCACCAACCGCAACTCTTTCGGCGAAGCATGACGATTACATAGCAAAGCCTGTCACTTGGCAAGGTTAATTACTGTCCGGTAAACTATGTGCCTTAAGCGTGAAGCCAATCAAATGCATGCAAATAAAATGGAGCCGTTTCTAGCAAGTTGCATCGAAAGTTCAGTCCTAGGGATGAGCACTATTAATAACTCAGAGCGTTGTCGTTACGCATTTCCTCTTCTATACGATCCAGTCCCCAACTATGCTCCGCAAGCCAAAGCAAATATAAACCCAACGCAAATGTAAACCCAACGAAGTCATCGCAACCCGCCTCGGCGTTACTGTATCGGTGAATTCGCTGCGTTATTAATCGGTGTCCAGAAATTGTTGTTCCCGCCGGAATCACCACCAAAATTGCCTCCCGAGTCACCTCCGAGGCTAAAGTTACCTCCTCCGTTGTTGTTGTTGTTGTTGTTGTTGTTGTTGTTGTTCGAAGATCCCCCATTAGCGACGTTCATAACGTTGTTGACTAGCTTAAGCCCTTCATTCACATTTCGTAACCAGGTCGACGCAGTCTGCGCTTTATAATGGTGGTTGTTGGACGAGATGGCATGAGCTGCCGGTTGGTGGTGTTGTTGTTGTTGTCGTTGCTGTTGCTGCTGTTGCAATTTCTGCTGACAGATCTTGTAGTCAGAGTCAAAGACCTTGTATTGCTCGAGGCAGTGGTTGGGGACAGCAGCCCAGGTGTGGCCGCTAGCGAAGCACGTTACGTGAACATCGGCATTATAAGGGGAGAGAATGGGCCACTGCAGAAGATCAAAGTAAGTCCATGCTCGAGTTCTGAACAAGATGGTTGAAAGTGGCCACGTACAATGCCTTGCAGACTCTTCGACTGCGATAGAAAATTATGAAGATCCGGCATTCGCCCGTTGAAATTCCAACATCCTCCACCACCGCGAGTGACCATACAATAAGCTCCATTGGGTCCGAATGACACGCAATCTGGCAGGTCCGATGTAGAACGCCAATTGCCTTGAGGAGTCATTCGCTGCTGGAGTGCCGCTTCGAACGACTGTGGGAGGTTATCGCGAATGGTGCCATCCTTATCGAATGCAAAATACGCTCCGCCGGCGCTGAAAGAAATGTTTAATGTCAGAAGGTCGCGAACAACGCCCTTACCGGGAACCGGAATCAGCCATTTGCGGAGATCTTCTGGCAGGCCAGAATGAGCTGTATAGGAAAGATAAGCAAATTCAACAGTCAATACAGCGAGTGGCCTCCATACTAAGCATGGTTTTCCCGTGGGCATCTTTGTAGACGATGGCGTATATTCCATCTGGCCCTAGTGCTAACTCGTGGACATCTTGAATCTTGGGCTCCTGCGTGAAGAGCTTGGTGACCGCCGGTGGAAGATTGTGATGTGACCACTTCGTTGCGGAGTTGAACAAGTAGCTGTCGTTAGGCCCGAAACAGATGCATGCGGTCATTATTACCAATGATTAGACAATATCAAGGAAGATCGAAAAGTGATCTTAAAGGTTACAGAAGGTGAAGGATGAGGGGTAGAAGATAGATTCTTTTGAGTCGACGTCTCAACTGCCAGTCTATTGCGTTATAAACCATTGGACCTTTTGGCGCCGATCGATTTCCTGACCGGCTGTTCACACGATTCAGCCGCAACCCGCATTTGCCTATGCTGCCGCCTATCCGTAGTGGGAATATTGCCACGAGCAAAAAGGGGGTTCAGCCTTGTCGGAAACTGGTACCCAAGGTGCATGTGAACGTGTAGATCTGAAAAAGAAAAAGCATCCAGACTCTACCAGACTTTTTGACGCGATGATCCTTTCTCTTCAGAGTCACGCTGATGGGGATTCGGCGGCGTATTCGGAGAGAAGTGGGTGTGTAGAAAACGCCACACCAACCCAAAAAAGGAGAATCGCTTAACACTAGCGTACGATACCTGTAAGATTGTACTCTTACACACTGCGACTGACGCTAAAATTGCAGTGCTGCCTTTGACACCTATTTGCGCCGATAGGAGTCTTTTGCATTCATTGAGGTTGTTCTTTTGTCTCAGGACAATTAAGCTTAATAATTAAGGGCCGTCAATCCTGCGTGCCAAGATACGATGAACGCCTCACAGCTGCAAAAAGTCTACTCTACCATATAAGATGGGCGTGGTGTACTCACGTAGCGCCAGTTTATCGGCAAACTAAGCAAACAACTTCGTCTTACGAATCCACATGGCAGTACTCTGTATCTAACGAACATATCCATTCGTAAGCCTTTAAACTACTTTCTTACTCTCATTCTGCTCTTCTTTCTTCTTCAGCTCCTCCGCCATCTTGGCCTTGTTTCTATCCGCAAGTTCGTTGTCCTTGTAGATGGTCTGTTTTGCTCCATCCCAAGTCTTCCTCTTGCCCATGTCAAACAGCCTCCAAATCGATGGCGAAAACAAACCGGACTTCACTTTCCGGTAAAACGCTCTGTCTTTCCACCAGAACGCCCAAGCTCGCCAGCTGAACCAACTGAAATGCTCATAGATTCCCGCGCCGGCAGCCCAGTTTAACCATCGCACCGAGTCTGCGAACGGTACGAACGCAACATAAAAGGTGGTCTCCTGCTTTTGCATTGCCTTTCTCTCCTCTCGCCATTGGAGCTGTCGACGGTGCCAGGCCTTCATCTCTTCATAGGGAGGGAGCGGTGACCGTCCACGCCAAACTTGCGCTATTGCCATCGTGATTAGCTCGTGCTGAACAAAACCAGGGAATGGTATGGCGCCGTGTCCAACGAAGGCGAGAGAATTGCGAACATCAGGATCCGAATGCAGGGGAAAGATGTTGCGGTAGAGGTATGGAGGTGCGCCAGCATGATCGTAGGGATTGTGCTTTCCCGAAAGGAAAGGTACAACCATATCGTATCCGGTACAGAATATTATACTGTCAATGTTGTTCAACAAGCGACCATCTGTGAGCTCTATCGACTTAGGCCCTATCACACGTTGAATGTTGTCAACAGGCTCGGCCCACCCTGATATCATGAGGTCGTAGAGTTTGTCCACTATGAGTGGAGGCGTAGTTGCGACGGTCGGAGTAGGGTCGAATTTCCAAGACTTAGGCTGGTTTGGGAATGCTTTCTTAGACATAGAAAGCAATACTCTTTGCGCCAGCCACATGAAGAAGCCCGGAAACCAGGTCTCCATGAAGGCTTGGAAGAACATGAATGATAGTGTATGGTCCTGGTCGAACGTCGCTCCATCTGGCATATAGTGTGATAACTACGAAGAATTTAAATTAACGCTGCATAAACTGAAATCGTGGGGAAAGTCTTACCAGAAGGACGCCACTCTTGTGGGCAAGATATAGCTTTTTTGCATGGCCGTGGAGAACTTTGGCCACGTCCTGAGTGGTCGCGTGCAAGCCTACGATGAGTACGTTCTGCCCGTCATACATGGAGGGAGTTTGGAAGTCCATCGCATGTATCTTTCGGCCTTGAAACAGCTCCATACCATCGAACTTTGGAACTTTCGGCTGTACGAAGCTTCCAGTTGCTACTACAATTCTATCAAACCTTTCGAGCCTTGCTGGCTTATTTTTCGATGAGACTTCGAGCACCCACTGCTTCTCTTCTCGCATCACATTCGTAATTCTGCTGTTCAGTTGAATGTGTGGCCGTAGGTCGAAGTGATCACAGTAACCGTTCAGGTATTTGTCCAATTGTTGCCAGGTTGGAAAAGCGTCGACATCATCGTCAAATGGGTAGTCTGAAAACGCACTTCGATACCTGCTGCTGTTGAAGATGGTTTTCTCCGTGACTGACAGAGCAGAGTCTGTAGAGCAGTGCCATATTCCACCAACGAATCCTCGCGCTTCAAATCCCGTGACATCGAATCCTTCCTCTTCGAGATTCTTCATAGCCGAAAGGCCAAGTGGTCCGGCTCCTATGACTGCTACTCGGTCCATCCTGGATGGTAGCTCAACCACGGTGCAATAAGAGAAGAGGACTTGACTACACGCAAATGAGCATCACAATGTGGGGGACTCAAAGATACCCTGGAGCGCGCAAACTTGGAGGCTACAGGGCAG
>Ga0335072_10001615_pt1 | contig 36362 bp, 34 predicted proteins | sample Lox_Sample_21_FD_206725 | JGI IMG/M metagenome (GOLD analysis project Ga0335072, IMG submission 206725) | Soil microbial communities from Loxahatchee National Wildlife Refuge, Florida, United States - Lox_Sample_2.1 | ecosystem: Environmental > Terrestrial > Soil > Wetlands | place: USA... | reverse complement strand
CGCCGCGTCGTCAACGAGGCCGTGCAGATCCACGGCGGCTACGGTTTCATGGAGGAATATCCGGTTTCGCGCTTCTACCGGGACCAAAAGATCAACGAGATCGGCGAAGGAACGAATGAAGTGCAGCGGCTCGTGATCGCACGTCACATCGGGTTGTGATTCAGACTTCCTTCATGCTTCTTTTCTAAGGAGTACACATGCTACGCCGCATTGCAGTTTTCATCATCATCGCGTTTGCGGTTCTCGGCATTCTGGCATTGATGCATCGTCCGGCCGGAGCGGCGCTGTCGAAAGGCGTGCGCGCTCCGATGTTCACGGCGCAAGCAACGCTCGGCCAGCACGTCTTCACGTTCAGCTTAGCCGATGCGCTCAAAAAGGGTCCAGTCGTGCTGTATTTCTATCCGGCGGCCTTTACGAAGGGCTGCACGCAAGAAGCACACGACTTTGCCGATGCCATGCCCAAATACAAAGCCCTCGGCGCTACCGTCATCGGCATTTCAAAAGACGACATCTCCAAACTCAAAGAGTTCGGGACCAGCGAATGCCGCAGCAAGTTCCCGGTTGCATCCGACGCCGGCTTGAAAATCGCCAAGCGCTACGACTCGACGATCGTCTTCAAGGGAGATTTGTACGCTAACCGCGTGTCGTACGTCATCTCACCCGACGACGAGATCGTCTATGAGTACAGCTCGCTCGATCCGAGTCAGCACGTCGCGAACACGCTCGCTGCGTTGGAAAAGCTTCAGCACAAGATGTAGTCGCTACGCCTCGACGGCGTGAGCTCTACCGTTTTCACCGAACAGCTCGAGCGTTTCCGTCTTAACCACCGGGCGAACCGCAGTTTCGACCGGTTTCGGTTCGATGTGCTCGAGCGTTTCGCCTGAGAGTTGCGCGATCTCGCGCGCCGTGACGTAGAGTCGTCCCTCGAAGGAGCCGACGGCTTCGTTCCACCGCTTGACCGTCATCTCGAGCGCATTTCCGACTTGCGCGAAGCTGCGGCCGAAAATCCCCAGCCGCTCGACCAGCCGGCGGCTGTGTGCGAGAATGTCTTCGGCGTTGCGCTGCTGCTTGTGCAGCGACCAGCCGTACGCGAAAGCCCGCAGCGTCGCTATCAACGTCATCGGACTTGCGATGTGCACGCCCTCGCATAGCGCGTCTTCCAATATTTTCGGATCGACGGACAGCGCCGCCGACAATACGGATTCGAGCGGCAGATAGACGATCGTGAAGCGAGCGTCGCTCGATGCCGCGTAATCGCGGCGCGCGACCTCGCGCACTTTTGCGCGCAGCGCTGCGGCATTGGCGGCCAACAGCCGTTGCGTCTCGGCGGGATCCTGCGCTTCGAGCGCCTTGTAATAATCGTCGAGCGGCGTCTTTGCATCGATCGGTATCGTCATCTCGTCGGGCAGATGCACGATCGCATCCGGACGTTTTCCGTCGACCGTTTTCTGTTCGCTGAAATCGCAGTGTTCGACCATCCCCGAAAGCTCGACGATCCGGCGCAACGACAGCTCGCCCCAACGCCCGCGCACGCGGTTGTCGCGCAGCGCCGTCGTCAGGCGCGCGGTCTCGCTGGTCGCGGCGACGAGCGCCGTGCGCAGCTCTTGGTCGCTGCCGTGCAAGACCTCGAGCGTCGTTTTCAAGGAAGCTTCGCCGGCGGCGCGCTGCTTTTCGAGATCGCCGATTTGCTTTTGCACCGTGTCGAGGTGTGAGGACAGATCGGCCGCAATGCGGCCGATGCCGGCTGCCGTGTCCGAACGGCGCTCGGCGCGTTCGGCCGCCAGCTCCTCGCGGGCCACGCGAACTTCGGCACGCGTCGTGACCCACGCGGCGACGGCACCGATCGCCAGACCGACGACGAGAAAGATGAGCCCCCAAACCAGCGTCATGGGCTCCAGGCTGCGCCGGGCGGGTGCCATGTGGCTGGCACCCACACCGGGCGGACGCGAACGTTAGTTCCGGTAGAGATAACCGCAGGACATGTATTTTTCAGCCGCTTTGCTGGTCATCATCATGCCGTGCATCGAGGTCATGTGGCTGCCCATCATGCCGGGCGCTTCGGCCGGCATCGGACCGGCATGGACGATGACGACGTAATTTCCGGAAAGCAGCTTGTCTTCGGGCGCGTTGACCGTCGATGCACTGCGTCCGTTGACGACGTTATTGAGCGGATAAACCGGCTTTGGATCGATTTGCGAGGGATCGCAGCCTTTGCCGCGATGGATGTGCGCGGCTTCGACGCGCCCCCTCGGCTCGCCATGGATGTTCAGAACGACGCGCGTACGTCCGCCTCCATTGAAGAGCGTTACGGTTCCGACTTGCCCGGATTGATCGAGTTGCTGAATTCCGCGCTGTACTCCGGCGCCGGTGTCACCGGGTGCCATTTGCGCGAGGACCGGTAGGGCAGTGGCGAGGAATGCGGCGACGATTGCTGTCGCAGCAAGTCTTATATTGCTCATAATAGGTTTTTGATGGCCCCTCTCTTGGCTATCCTCCTTGTAACCGCAGTGCTGCCGGTACAAACCGCCGACGTCTTGATTCAGGCCGGGCACCAAGGCCGTCCGGCCAGCTGCGCATTGTTCCCAAAACGCGCCTGCAATCTCGGCGCGGTAGGCGAGCGCGAGCACACGCCGATCGTTGCCGACGAGGCCGCGCGAAAATTGCGTTCAGCCGGCCTGCGTGTCGTTCGCGTTCCCGCTGACTATCTCGAACGCTATCGCGTTCGCGCTGCCGTCTTCATTCATCTCGACGGAGCAGTTCCGGCCTGCTCGAGCGGTGCATCGATCGGATATCCGCGCGGTTCGGCGGACGCGGCGCGCGCATGGCGTGCGGCGTATTCACGCGTCTTTCCGTTCCGTTTCATGCCGGACAACTTTACGGCGGGACTGGCGCATTACTACGGCTACCACACCGTCGAGCCGAATTCGAACACGCTCGTGCTCGAGCTCGGTGAGCTGACATGTCCGGCGCAACGCGCCTGGCTGACGCCGCGTTATCGCTGGCTGGGAGATTTCATTGCGAAGTTCGTGCTGTCTCGGCTTACAAACGGCCACAGTTGATGACGGCGCCGTTTCCGTAGTGCGTCGTCACGACGTTTCCATGCCCGAGCAGCGTCGAGATCGGAACGTCGAGATTCGTCTCTGAAACGCCGTTCTTGATCGGGTTGAGCTCGTATGCGTTGGTGCCGTACGCCGAGGTATTGGTGCGGCAATCGCCCTGATGGATGTCGATGTACTCGTTGACGCTCTTGGTGAGGTCGTTGCGCAGCTCCGAGCGCATGTACGGGTGGACGGTCACGCGGACGATCGTCCGCAGCCCGCTCTTGTCCGGCGTCAGCGTTACCTCGGTTCGTTCGTTATGGTGCGCGACGTCTTCGAGCATGACGTGCATGCGCGCATTGAGCGCCTTGACGGACGACGCGTAGGGCGCCGCTCCGATCAGACCCAGCATCAGGATGGCTACGAGCGGTCTCATCGCTACGATGTTTCCCACGAAGGCCTACTGATACCCCGTGCCAAAGCGCGGCTCGGTGAACGTCGGAATTCTTGGAAGCGGCGACGTGGGTAAAGCGATTGCACGCGGATTCGTCTCGCGCGGCCACCATGTGTCGATCGCGTCGCGCGAACCCGCCAAGCTCGCCGACTTCGTGCGCGACCATGGCGACAAGCTGGTCGCCGGAACGTTCGAAGAGACCGCACGCAAGGGCGAGCTGCTCGTGCTCGCGACCGCATTTTCGGTTGCAAAGGAAGCGATCGATCTGGCGGGCGCGGCGAACTTCGGCGGAAAAGTTCTCATCGACCTGACGAATCCGCTCGTGTTCGAAGGCGGACGGCCGGCCGGGCTGTCCGTTTCCGGAAACGATTCGGCCGGCGAGACGGTGCAGCGCTGGCTGCCGGACGCCAAGGTCGTCAAAGCCTTCAACACGGTCGGTCACGCGCTATTCGTCGAACCGCAGTTTCCCGGTGGTCCGCCCACGATGTTCATCGCGGGCAACGATGACGCTGCCAAGAACACGGTCGAGCAGATCGCCGAGTCGTTCAAATGGAACGTGCTCGATGCGGGCCCGATTGAAGCTGCGCGTTATCTCGAGGCTATGGCGATGCTGTGGATCACGTACTCGATGCGCAACGGTACGTGGCAGCACGCTTTCAAGTGGCTTTCAAAAGCCTGAGCGAAGCTTTCAGCGCCGTCTTCGTGTCGAGCGCTTTCTCGCACAGCGTGATTAAGCGAAGTACGTCGCGTTGCGTGCGCGGCTGCGCCGGCAGACGAAGATACCGGCTGTAAACGTCGAGAACGGCGGGATGCACGTGAGCTTTGCGACAGACGGCCGCGGTGTTGCCGAGTCGCGCGGCGACGCACCCGAGTGCGTTCTTCACGTTGCGTTTGGCTTCGGCCGCGTCGGCGGCGGGTGTTGCCAGATGGCGGACGCATTCGAGCGTTCCGGCCCACGTGCGAAAATCTTTCGCAGAAAAATCGTCGCCCGAGATCTCGCGAATGTAGGCATTGACGTCTTCCGACGTGATCGAATGAGGCGTGCCGTCGTCATCTTGGTACGTGAATAGCTCTTCGCCGGGGAGATCTCGGCAGCGCCGGATTATACGCGCGAGCCGCGCATCGTCGAGGGCGACCACCTGCTCCTTGCCGGTTTTGCCTTTGAACTTGACTTGTATCGTCGATCCGCGGACGCGCACGTGCCGCGCACGCAGTGTTGTCAGGCCGAACGAGCCGTTCGTGCGCCGGTACTCCTCGTTCCCGATCCGGATTGCGGTCTTCTCCAGAAACATGACGGCGACCGCGAGAAGTTTCTCGCGTGTCAGGCCCTTAGCGCGCAAGTCGCGCGCAACCGCCTTGCGGATTTTCGGAAGCGACGCACCGAACTCGGCCATGCGGTGGAACTTCGCTTCGTCGCGAAATTCGCGCCAGCGTTTGTGATATCGATACTGCTTGCGCCCGCGCGCATCGCGCGCCGTAGCTTGTATGTGGCCGTTGGCTACGGGGCAAACCCAAACGTCGCGATAAGCCGGCGGAATCGCGAGCGCTTTGATACGCCCGAGCTCGTTCTTGTCCTTGACCGGCTTTCCATCCGGATAGAAATAGGAGAAGTTTCGTCCGCGGCGGCGCCGTGTGATGCCCGGATGTGCGTCATTGACGTAGCGAAGGCCGGCGTACACGTTGGGTCACTTCCCCGCCGCACGCGCGTATAAACGCTAATGGAAGTTGCGGGCGCGCACTTTGTCGGTCGTGCCCTCGGTATCGAGCGGCCAAAAGCGGCGTGCCAGCAGATCGATGCAGCCCTGTTCTTTTTGCAGCTTGCCTTCGACGATCAAAGCTTGTGAAAGCTTGATCGGGCGCCGGTAGCGCTCGAAGACGTCAGGGCGCACGATCACGTTGACGAGCCCGGTTTCGTCCTCGAGCGTGAGAAAGACGAAGCCTTTGGCGGTGCCGGGACGTTGCCGCGTGATCACCATCCCACCGACCTTGCAGACGAGATTGTTGGGCATCGCTTCCAAACGCCGTGCGGCAAGGACACCGGCGCGGTCGAGTGCGGCCCGAAAATGCGCGATCGGCTGCGGTCCGGTGGTAAGACCGAGAGAATGAATGTCGAAACGCGTGCGCTCGAGCGGCGCGAGCTCCCGCAATTGCGGCCGCGGCTCGACGACCTCCATGCCGCGTCCAAGCTCGCCGCGCGCTTCCCGTTCGTCCAGACCCCGCAGCGCCCACATCGCTTCGCGCCGGGCAGAGAACCACGGCGCAAATGCGCCGGAGGCAGCTAGATTCTCGAGCACTTCGCGCGAGAGCCGAGTGCGGCGCGCGAACTCGACGATGTCGCGAAACGGACCGGCGGTAAGCGCCGCTTCGAGCGCCTGTTTTTGTCCTTCGCCCAAACCGCGCACGATGTGAAAGCCGAGCCGCACCGAGCCGTCCGGCTCGACGAAGCTCCACCAGCGGCTGGCATTTATTTCGACCGGCTTAACGGTGACGCCGTGACGGCGTGCGTCATTGACGAGCACCTCGGTCGAATAGAATCCCATTGGCTGCACGTTGAGGATTGCGGCCAGAAAGATCGCAGGCTCATGGCACTTGATGTATGCCGATGCGTATGCGAGCAGCGCAAAGCTGGCGGCGTGCGATTCGGGAAAACCGTAATCGGCAAAGCCCTCGAGCATGTGGAAGAGCTGCTCGGCGGCGTCTTTGTCGATGCCGTTTGCGACCATGCCGCCGACCAGCTTCGGATAGATCTCCGCCATGCGCTGATGCGAGCGCTTGTGCCCCATGGCGCGGCGCAATTGATCGGCCGCTCCGGGTGTGAAGCCTGCGGCTTCGATTGCCATGCGCATCCCTTGCTCTTGGAAGAGCGGAACGCCGAGCGTCCGCTCCAAAATCGGTTTGAGCTTGGGATGCGGATAAGTGACGGGCTCCATACCGTTGCGCCGCCGTAAAAACGGATGAATCATATCGCCTTGAATAGGTCCGGGGCGAATGATCGCGACTTGAATGACGATATCGTAGAAGCGAGCCGGTTTCAGTCGCGGAAGCATCGATTGCTGCGCGCGCGATTCGACTTGAAAGACGCCGATCGAATCGGCATGCTGCAGCATCTCGTAGGTGGCGCGATCGTCGGCGGGGATCGTCGCGAGCGAAAGCGGTGGACGTTCGAGATAGACGTTGCGATAATGCGTGAATGCCTCACGTAAGAGCGAGAGCATCCCGAGTCCGAGCAGATCGATCTTGATCAATCCGAGATCTTGCAAATCGTCTTTGTCCCACTGCACGATCGTACGATCGCGCATCGTAGCCCACTCGACCGGCGCAACGCGCACCAGCGGATCGCGGGTGATCACCATTCCGCCCGAATGAATCCCCATATGGCGCGGAAACCCGTCGATGCGCCGGCAGAAGGTGGTCATCAGCCTTTGAATTTCCGGGTCGACGATCGAGGTCGCCCCGTCGAGCGCTTCTTGCGCATCGTATTCGCGCGCGACGTTCTCGACTTGATCGAGCCCGAGGCCCAGCGCTTTGCCGATATCGCGGATTGCCGAGCGCTCGTGATACGTGATGACTTCGGCCGTCATCGCGGCATGCTCGCGCCCGTAGCGTTGGTAAACGTATTGAATGACCTGCTCGCGGTCTTGGTGCGCGAAGTCAACGTCGATATCCGGAACCTCGCCGCGCTCTTCGGTTAGAAAACGCTCGAAGAGCAATTCCATTCCGACCGGATCGACGGCGGTGATGCCGAGCGCGTAGCACACGGCGGAATTTGCAGCTGAGCCACGGCCCTGGCAGAGGACGCCGAGCTCGTTCGCTGCGCGCACGATGTCCCACACGATCAAGAAATAACCCGCAAGGTCGAGTCGCGCGATCATGCCGAGCTCGTATTCGAGCTGGCGCTCGACTTTGGGAGTGAGCGGGATCCCGTAGCGTTCGGCTGCACCGCGATAGACGAGCGTGCGCAAATAGTTGTGCCGCGTCCCCTCTGCATCCGGCACCGGAAAAACCGGAAATTGATTGGGCAGCTTCGTGAGCCGGAAACGGCAGCGTTCGGCGATCTCGAGCGTGGTCGCGAGCGCGCGCGGATAGCTCGCGAAGAGATGTGCCATCTGCGCAGGACTTTTCAAATAGTGCTCGTGATTCGGCCGCAGCAACGTTCCCGCGCTTTGCAAGACGCGCTTGTACTTGATGCAGGTCAGTATGTCGGCGAGCAGCGCGTCGTCTTTGGTCGCATACGCGACACCGTTGGTCGCGACATACGGAACGCCGAGCCCTTCGGCGATGCGGATCATGGCTTGTGCGAGCTCGCCGTCCTGAGGCCGCAGATGATGCTGTAGCTCGCAATAAAACGCACCCGGAAACAGATCGCGCAGCCGCGCACCGATCTCGAATGCGCCCGGCTCGTCACCGGCTTGCAGTGCGCGTTCGCACAAGCCGTTCGCGCCGCCCGAGAGTGCGATGAGGCCGTCCGTCTTTCCGTCTAGATCGCGCAGATGCAGCCGCGCATCGCGTTTGCGTCCACGCAGCTGCGCGGTCGAAATCGCGCGCGCGAGATTTTGGTAACCGTGCTCGTTCTCGGCCAGTAATACGAGACGCGGCGAGCGCGTCGGCACTTCATGTGCGGGCCGTGCCCGTTTCGGGGCTGGTTTGGCATCCGCGTCGAGCTCGAGCGTCAGCTCGGCGCCGCAGATCGCGGGCAGCCCGAGCCGCTCGGCATGCTTGGAGAAGCGGACCATTCCGTAGACGCCGTCACGGTCGGTCAGCGCCAGGCCGGTCAGGCCGAGCGCAGCCGCGTGTTCGGCCATCTCCTCAGGGTGCGATCCCCCCTCGAGGAAGCTGAAGTTCGACCAGGAGTGCAGCTCGGCGTAGGCCGTCCGCGAGGACATGGGCGGTCATGGTATCGAACATACGTTCGATCAGTCAAGGCCTCGATTTCGGAAAGAAATAGCTGCGCGAATCGGAACGTGTTGTCGCCCACGCACGCTATTGATTAACTTTCCTTAATAGAGAGGTTTGTTGTGATGCGTCTCGTCGTCGCATTGTTGGCTGCGTTAACACTGCTTACGAGCACGGGAAGCGCGGTCGTTGCGCAAACGAAAACCGTAACGATCGAATACTGGCACGTCAACACGGCGATTTTCGGTGGACCGGCAGTGAAAGAGCTGGTCGACCGCTTTCAGGCACTCAATCCCGGAATCAAAGTCATCGAACGTTTTCAGCCCAACACGTACACGGGGCTGCTCGAGAATTTGCAGACACGTATTGCTGCAAACAATCCACCCGACGTCGCGCAGATCGGTTATCTGTACGTCGATTACGCCGCCAAGAATTTTCCGTACGTATCGGTGCAAGATCTCATGGATCAAGAGCACAATCGTGGGATGATTCGCGATGCAGCGCCATCGGCGCTGGAGCTGGGACGGCGAAGCGGCAAACTCGTCGGCATGCCGTACGCGATCTCGAACATCGTGACGTTCTACAATGCCGACATGCTCAAGCAATCCGGCCTCGATCCTTCGAAACCACCGCAAACGTGGGCCGAGTGGATTGCAGCCGCGAAGAAGATCAAGGCGGCGACGGGTAAGCCCGGCATCTACGTTCAGGTGCTCGACGACAACTGGAGCACCCAGGCGATGATCGAGTCGAACGGCGGGCGCATGCTGCACTGCACGCCGAGCGGCGCCGTTCCGGCATTCGATTCACCTGAAGGCGTGCAAGCCATTCAGATGTGGTCGGATCTGGTCAAACAAGGTCTGGCCTTGAACGTGCTCTGGAATCAGGGCGAACAGGCCTTCCGGGAAGGCCAGGTGGCGACGTTCATTACGACGATCGCCAAACGTCAGACGCTGCAGGAAGGCGTGAAATTCGATCTGCGCGCCACCGAGTTTCCGCGCTTCGGGAACAAACCGCTGCGGTTGCCGGCCGGCGGCAACGTGCTGATGGTCTTCTCGCAAGATCCCGACAAGCGCGCAGCGGCTCTCAAATTCATCGAGTATCTCGAGTCGCCGACCGGCTTTGCAATCTGGACCAAAGGCACGGGCTACATTCCCGTCAACGTCCATACGCCTGAAGTCTTGGGTGATTTCTTGCAATCCAATCCGATCGAGCGCGTGGCGATCGATCAGACCAAATACGTCGTGCCGTGGACGTCGTTCCCCGGAACGAAAGGTTTGCAGGCGCAGCAAACGCTCTTTGCCGCACTGCAGCGCTCGCTCGGTGGAGGATCTGCGGCAGACGCACTCCACCAAGCGGCACAGTCCGTATCGACGATGATCGCAGGCGAACGCTGCGCGGTCTAAGTCGCGACCTTCTCGGCGTTGTGTTCCATCAGGTAGGCATGAATTGCGGCCATGTCCTCGTTGCCGAATTCCGCCTGCGCAGCGTCTAGCAGCTCACCGGTCTCCGTAATGGCGGGGGGCGTACGCCCGAACTCGCGCGCAAGCGCAAGAAAGTAGCGTACGTCCTTCGCCATCAGCTTGAGCTGGAAGTTGGCCGGCGAGTACTTCTCGCCGAACATCATCGGCAGCTTTCCGCGCGAGAGGCGCGACGAAAAGGCACCCTGCTCGCTAAGAAATTCGAGTGCCGTCTTTTGATCGACGTCGGCTGCCTTCAGCACGGTCAGCACGTCCCCCATCGCGGTCGTGAGCGTCGCCGAGATAGCATTGTTGCAGAGCTTGACGGTAGCTCCCGAGCCGGCCGGTCCGAAGTAGAATCGCGCCTGTCCCATGACGTCGAACAGAGGTGCCGCGGCGTCGTAAGCGCTCTTTTCGCCGCCGACGATGAAGACGAGCTTGCCGTTTGCGGCCTCGTTGCGGCTACCGGTTACCGGCGCATCGAGGAAACGCAAGCCGCTCTGCCTGGCTTCAAGCGCGCATCGACGCGACATGCCCGGCGTGACGGTGCTCGAATCGATGAATAGGGCGCCCTTTTTTGCAACCCGCATCACGCCGCGCTCTCCGAGCAACATCTCCTCGACCGCCGGATCGTCGCTCAGCATCGTGATCACGACGTCGGCATCGCGAACGGCGTCGTGCGGCGTTGCGGCCAGCGTTCCGCCTTTGGCTTCGAGCGGCTCGCCCCGCGCGGCGGTACGATTGTAACCGACGACGGTGTGCCCGGCGGCGAGCAAACACTGCGCCATGCCCAGCCCCATCGTTCCCAGTCCGATAAATCCGATTTTCATAACCACCTCACAAGCTGAGCGTTCCGCGTAAGACCGTTACTGCTTCGCCGCCGACCTCGACGGCCTCGACTGCATCACCCTCGCCGATGACGCGAATGTACCCGCGCCCCGGCCGGCCGACATGATCGCCTTGCGCGATCGTGTAGCTGCGCTCCTGGAGCAAGCTGTAATGCGCGCAGTATGCTGCCATCCCGCCGCTCGCCGAGCCGGTGAACGGATCCTCGATGATGTCGCCAAAGTCGGCAAAGTGCCGCGCGATCAGCGCAGCCTCGCCTCTTTCGCGCGCGAATACGTGGACGCTGAAATAGTCTTTGCCGTCGACCTCGGCGAAAAGCTTGCGGACGTCGGGACGCGCGCGCGCGAGCGCCGCGGAATCGCGCAGCGCGATCATGAGCTGCGGCGTTCCGGTTGAAACCGTTTGCGGCAAAGGGTGCTCGTCCAGGAAATCATCTTCACCGAGATCGAGCGCCGGCGCGAGAAGCTCGCGCGGGTATTTTCGCAAGAACTTCGGCGCGAGCTGACGCATCACGTAGCGCGTTTGCGGATGCTCGCGCTCGATCCGGACGGGTATGACTCCGGCGGCCATTTCCAGCGTCACGCCGGAGCGGTCTTTGCCGATGGTTCCGCGCTCGCACAACGCATGGACCGTCGCCACGGTCGGATGGCCGGCCATCGGAATCTCGGAGATCGGCGTAAAATACCGCACGCGAAAATCCGAACGCTCGCCGGGAAAAACGTACGCGGTTTCCGAGAGGTTCATCTCGCGCGCGATACGCTGCATCAGGACGTCGTCGAGACCGCGTGCGTCCGGCAGGACCGCACAGGGGTTGCCCTGGAGCGGCTGCGACGTGAATGCGTCCACTTGGATGACTTCGTAGCTCACGCAGACATCCTGGCGGCAAAAATGCGCAAAGTCAACGTTCGCCGCTCTTTCGAGGCGCAGCTAGCGGAAGAGGATGATACCGTAGTCGCCGATCGGGCGGAAGCCGAGGGATTCGTACGCGCGCTGCGCCGGCACGTTCGTTTCAGCCGTGAAAAGAAATGCTTTGCTCTCGCCGGCCTCGCGTGCCGCCAAAAGGGAACCGCCGACGACGCAGCGCGCATATCCTTTACCGCGTTGCTCGGGCGGCGTGTACACGCCGCCGATCTGCACGGCGCCGTTTGCAATCCCGTGAAACGACGACTTCGCGACGACGCGCTCGCCGCAGTCGAGAACGAAGAGCATTCCGTCGGCGACGTCGCGTTCGAGCCCGTCGCGAATCTTCGCACGCAGCTCGGGCGTATCGGTATCTCCGAAGTTCTCGATGGTTTCCGCGGTTGCAAACTCGGTCAGCCTCGCAAGGTCGTTCGAACGCGCGCGGCGGCAGCGTACCGCTCCCGACGCCAGTCCCTCCGGAATCCGAACCCGTGCAAGCTCGATCGCGTACAAAATCTCCTTGCTGTTGTAGCGCGTGGCGCGTTCGCCCAACCCGAGCGCGAGGCGCGCTTCGCAGATCTGCGCCCAGGGGCCGACGAGGCCGGCACAAGGCCGCGCGCTTTCCCGCAGCGCCGCGACGCTCAGCTCCCCCGCAAAACGCGGCGCTTGAAATATCAGATTGTCATTCCAGTAGTGTGCGGCGACTCCGACGAGTGCTCCGCTCCGGAACGCACCCATGTAGACGCCTTGATAGGGTCTGCCTTCGTACGCGAAGCCGTCCGCTGCAAGATTTGCAACCAAGATGAACGAGCTTTGCAAACGCGGCACGAGAAACGATTGCACGATCGATTCGTCGCGCGGGCCGAGGCGGCGAATCATCCCCGGTTGATGCGATAGAGGACGTGCGGCCGCAAACGATGCCCTTCGGGGATCTTCGGATGCTCGAAGTCGTCTCGCGAGTCGTGCGTCATCCCCAGACGTTGCATCACGCGTTGCGACCGCAGATTGATCTTTGCCGTCATCGCGACGACTTCGTACCATCCCAGCGTGTTGAACGCATAATCGATAGCGGCGGCAGCGCTCTCGGTCGCGTAACCGCTGCCCCAGGCTTCCGGGATAAAACGCCATCCAACCTCGTAGGCCGGAGTAAATCGTGCCTGAAAGGGCACATCTTGCAGCGCGATGACGCCCGCGAACGGAAAACGGTCTTTTACTTCCACGACGAACCATCCGTAGCGATCGTGTTCGAGCTCGACTTGCATCAGCTGCGCGGTCGCGATGGACTCCTCGCGATCGTACGCGCGCAGGAAGAATTCCATTACGCTGGGATCGGCGTTGAGACGTGCCCATGGTTCCAGGTCGCCCGGACTCCAGGATCGCAAGCGGATGCGTGGCGTCTCGATAAATGCCGTCACTGTCCCTCGGTCGCTTTCACGTAGATGAGCTCGGCGTCGTCGCCGCCGTCCTCAATGGACTCCGTCGTGGAGACAAAGACCTTTTGCTTTCGCGGTGCCTTCAGACATTTGCAAATGCGCATCGACGAAGGTGGAGTCACGCCGGGTGTATTCGTCACCTCGCCGAAGAAGCATTGGCTATGGAATATCGCAACATCGGACGTTGGGGAACGAAAGTTTCAGCCGTCGGGCTCGGCTCGTGGTTGACGTACGGCGGCAGCGTCGAAGAAGACGGCGCACGCGCCTGCATCCAGCGTGCCTACGAACGCGGCGTGACGTTTTTCGATACCGCGAACGTTTATGCGCGCGGCGCCGCGGAAGAGATTCTCGGCCGTGCGATCGCGGGATTCCGGCGCGAGGGCATCGTGCTCGCGACGAAGGTTTATTTTCCCATGGGCGACGGTCCCAACGATCGTGGTCTTTCACGCAAGCACGTCATGGAGCAAGCCCACCTGTCCCTGCGCCGGCTCGGCGTCGACTATATCGATCTCTTTCAGTGTCATCGTTATGACGCCGCGACGCCGCTCGAAGAGACGTGCGCCGCAATGAACGATCTCGTCCGTGCCGGAAAGATTTTGTACTGGGGCGTTTCCGAATGGAACGCCGACCAGATCGGTGCCGCCGTACGGCTCTGCCGCGCCATGGGATGGGCCGAACCCGTCAGCAATCAGCCGCAATACAGCGCGCTGTGGCGGCGCATCGAACGCAGTGTCTTGCCGGTGTGCGCGCAGTACGGCCTCGGGAATGTCGTGTGGTCGCCGCTCGCGCAAGGAATTCTGACCGGAAAATATGCGTCGGTGAAATCACTGCCCGAGGGTTCCCGCGCTGCAAGTCCTGCGGCAGGGATGATGGAGGATTACTTCACCCAGCCGGTCCTCGATGCCGTACAGCGTGCCAAAGCGATCGCCGAAGCTGCCGGCATTACCGTCGGCCAGCTCGCGCTCGCCTGGTGCTTGCGCCGCCCCGAGATTGCTGCGGTGATCGTCGGCGCAACCAAACCGTCACACGTCGATGAAAACGTGAAGGCAGCGGGATTGCGCGTCGATCCGGGCGTGATGGCGCAGTTCGATGCTGCATTGAAGCCGGTTGCGATCGACGCGCCGTACATGTCGTAAGTCCGGAGCGCCTCTACGATTTCGGCGGTTGCCGAAGGACCAGCGGCAGAGGCGGGTCGGAGAGCGTCCGCAAGAACGCGATCAAATCGGATTGTTGCCTGCTCGTCAAGTGTGGGATGACGTCCAGTGTTTCTTCGCGCGTACCTTCGAGCCGTCCGCGACTGGCGCTCTTACCCTCGGCATAAAATGCGAGAACGTCGTTGAGGGTGCGAAAGCGGCCATCGTGCATGTATGGTGCAATGCGCGCAACGTTGCGCAGCGAGGGCGTTTTGAATGCACCCAGTTGCGACGCCGGTGAAGGAAGAAACGCTAGTCGGTCTTTGGTGCTTCCGGTGCGGCTGTCGCTAAAGGAGCCGGTGCCGTTGAACGGATTGCGCCGAACCAGGCGAATTCCATCGGCCCGTCCGGGATCGGCGGGTTCGCCCGGCTGGAGCGGCAAGCCGATGTTGTGAAATTGTCCATCCGTAAAGTCCGGCCCGGAGTGGCACAGCTCGCAGTTCGCCGTCCCGGTGAACAACTTCAGCCCCCGCTTCGCCGCGGGCGAGATGATGCGTTCGCCGGAGAAGTTATGGACTCGCAGCGCCGCGACGTATCGATCGAAGGGCGAATTGCCGACGACGAGCTTTCTCTCGTACGCCTCGATCGCTTTTCCGAGATTGCTATAGACATAGTCGAGCGCGAAGCGGTTCTTAACGGAGGGAAAGGATCCGAAAATGTGTTCGTACGAAGCGCGCAGACTCGCGTCGTGTGCCACGACGGCAACCACGCGGCGGCGGTCGCTGCCGAATTCGCGTGAATTCTCGAACGGCTGCAGCGCTTGCGACCACTGCGAATCCGTGCGGCCGTCCCAGAAGTACCATTGATTGTACGCTGAGCCCAAGATCGTGGGCGTGTGCCGGGTGCCGACCGCTAGGCCTTTGGCAAGCGTTCGGCCGTCGGTAAATGCGTGTTGCGGTTGGTGACACGTCGCACACGAGATCTTCCCGTTTGCCGAGAAATGCGTGTCAAAGAAAAGCGACTGTCCAAGCGCCGCTGCGCGCGGATCATCGGCGAATCGATCCGTGGGATCTGCGGGCGGCGGAGGCATCGGCGAGTGGCGGAAGATCGCGGCCAGCTCGCCGGGGGTGTAAAGAGCGGTATCGTCGACCGGCGCCGCCTGGCTAAAGACGGCCGTCACGAGCAGCGTTGCGAGGGTCAGAAACGTTGCGGCTATTGAGCGCAACAGGGCATCTGGAAATACGCGACGCCGGTCCTTCCATCGGCGTTCACGGTCGTCTTGAGCGTCCACGGGCCCATCATATGGAAGTACATTCCGGAGATCGTCGTCACGCCGTCATGCGTCGTCACTTTCGGCGCCGACTCCATGCCGTGCGCAAACCCGGTCCTCATTCCATGCCGCATGCCGGCAAAGATCGCGACGTGCGCATCGGGGATGCGCATCGAAGGGTTCCGTGCGTCAAAGACGGCTAGCCGAACGGTGAAATATTTCTCATACGGTATCGGGCTCGGTACCGACATCATTTTGACGAGGAACTGGTGGTTGGTCGTGTATTCTTGATGCACCATCGCGAAATGAGATGGTTTCATCGGCATCGACATGTGCATGTCGGTCATCTGCGCCGGAGCTGGAGTCGCCGCTGCGCTGATCGTGAGCACGGCCGCGAGTGTAAAAGTGCGCATGATTCAAACCTCCGTAGCGGTGGATGTCTTGCCTCGGGTTTTCGCACGCACCTTTGCAGCACGACCTCACGATTTGTCTGACGAGTGGTGAGCGACTCAATCGTAGACGCCGAGTAAGTACCAGCCCTGCTCGCGATGCGCGATGCGGTAGAGCGTGCCGTCGTCGAGCATGATGTCGTAGTCATCGCGCATCAGCGGCGTGTTCGACCACCAATCTTCGACCGTGCGCCACGGTCCGGCGTAATCGACGATGGCTTGCGGAGGCGTCCCGGCGAAGCGCGGTATGCCGGCCTGCACCACCAGATCGATCGAACGCGGCTCGAAAACGCGAAGCTGCATCGCCGGCTTCGCGTCGCACTTGCTTTTTTGCTCGGTCATCATGCTTGCCGAAAACCGTTCGTAGACGGTTTGTTTTTCAGGACGATAACCGTCGACGGAGAACGCGCGCAGCACTGTGCCTTCACCGAGTGCGGCTTCGAGGCGCGCGAGCGCCAGCTCGACGGCTTCGGCATCGGGGTCTTGCGTACTGAACAAGCTAAGCGGCGTTCCCCCGGATTCCATCCGTTCGACACGCAGCCGCAAACCTTCGACCGGCGCCTCCAGACGTACGCCTTCGAGATGCGCGCGAATCAAATCGAAGAGCATCCCCTCGCGCGCGGTCGGGTGAGCGACGCGAATGCGAATCTCATGCACGTCCGCGTCCTCGCATTGCAAGCTGAGCACGAGCTCGGCAGCGCGTTGCCCGAGCACGACGAGGTCGTCGACGATGCGCGCGACGAGCGAGCGCAATGCGAAGAGCAACGCTTCTTGGCTGGCCGCGCTGCCTTCGCCGAACAGCGTGCGTTCGATCGTTACGCGGCGCGGACGCGGGATCAGCGGGACGTCGTCGATGCCGCGTGCGAGCTCATGCCAACGTGCGGCTTGCGGCCCGAAGCGGCGCACGAACGGGCCGTGCGGGAGCGCGGCGAGCTCGCCCAGCGTACGCACCCCAAGCATTCGCAAACGCTCGCATGTGTGCGGGTCGATCGGCAAAACTTCGAGCGGCATCGGCGCGACGAAATCGCCTTCGTCGCCGCGCGCGCAGGTGCGTTTTCCGCGTGCCGCCACGCTTGCAACGAAACGATTCGGTCCGATCCCGAGCGCGAACGGAACCTCGAACGGGGCGAGAACGTGCGACACCGAGTGCAGCCAACGAATCGGATCGCCGGCGATGCCGCGCATCTCGCAAAACGCCGCGGTACCGCCATCTTCGACGAGCGGTGAAATAGCATCGAGCGCATCGAGGATTGCTTCCCATCGCGTTTCGGCTTCGGCCGCTACGCGAACGCACAGAATCATCCGACTCGCACGCGCGTGCGACCGGCCGGAATCGCGCGCTTGTGCTTGCAGACTTGCGTGCACACGTCGTAACCGCAGAGCTTGCGAAACGGTCCGGTCGCGCCGGTCCAATCGATGCTCTCGAGCGCGCATTCAATGCGCAACGATGCAAAATAACGCAGCTCCTCGCAAGCTTGCGTACCGACGGCGAGCAGCACGACACCGGCGCGATGTGCGAGATTCGCAAGCCGCGACCATGCAGCCGCTCGCGATGCGACTGCCGGAATCACGACGACGTTGAATGCAGCCGAACGCAGCAAGATGTCGGCGGCTCGCACGACCTCGAGCGGCTCGCGCGCGCGCACGATGACCAGGCGTTGGAGCGCGACTCCGGCCGTCTCGAGCGACGGCGGAAAAAAGTAACCGTTCGGATCGGCGTGCCACTCGACGAGCGCACCAGCTCCGCCACCTGCAGTCGCGTCCGCCAGGACCCTCGCGGCGAGCGTGCTGCGGCCGGAGCTGGCCGCGCCCTCAAGCGTCGAGATCGCCCCCTTCGGAAAATGAAGAAGGCCGGTCTCAAGCATGGCCCCACCGGCCGGCTCAAACGCCGCCGTGGACGCCGACCGGTATCGGCTATCCAGGGCGTCCCGGAGGGCAGCAAAAGCTGCTGAGCTAGCCATGGGAGGCTCAGGATAATCGAACATATGTTCGGTGTCAAGGCTTTGCATAAGCCGAGGACGCATCCCGGCGAGGTGCCCAGCTCCCCCACGGCCGAGCGACTTCACCTCGATCCCCTGCCCTTTCGCGAACGCGTGTTGCCGAACGGTTTGCGAGCGATCACGCTCGAGGATCACCGCTCCGCGACGGCTGCCGTCAACATCGCGTACCGCGTCGGCGGCAAAGACGATCCGCCCGGACGCTCGGGCTTCGCGCATCTGTTCGAACACCTCATGTTCAAAGGAACGAAGCGCACCGGAGCCGAGACGATCGATCGTCTCACCGAGGACGTCGGCGGCTTCAACAACGCGTTCACGACCGAAGACTACACGAATTACTACGAAGTCATTCCGTCGAACTATCTCGAGACGATCCTATGGGCGGAAGCCGACCGGCTTTCGGGTTTGATCGTCGATGCGGCGAATTTCGAGACCGAACGCGAGGTCGTCATCGGCGAATACGACCAGCGCGTTTTAGCCGAGCCGTACGGAATGCTCGGCGAATTGGCGATTCGCGAAGCGTATCACGTGCATCCATACGGACGAGGCGTGATCGGCGATCCGGAAAACTTGCGTGCGGCGACGCTCGAAGACGTACGTGCGTTTCATGCGACGTACTATCGTCCCGACAATGCGACGCTGGTCGTCGTCGGCGATTTCGAAAGCGACATGATCGACAAATGGATCGACGACTACTTCGGCCCGATCGCACATGCGAAATCAGAGATTCCACGCGTCACGTCGCTCGAGCCGGGAGCTGAGCGCGAGCGCCGTCTCTCGTATCAGTCGGCGAACGCACCGCTGCCCGCGCTGAGCTTGAGCTGGCACATCGGCCGCGCGCGTGACGGCGAGATGCCGGTTCTCGACATGATCGAAACCTTGCTGGGCACCGGAAAGAGCTCACGCCTCTATCGTTCACTCGTGTACGAACACCAGGTCGCGACGAGCGTGTGGACGGGTGCAGATTGGAACGAAGATCCTGGCCTGTTCACCATCCGGGCGATCGCGGCAGCCGGTGCGGAGCTGCAGCGCATCGAGGCTCTGATCGATGAACAGATCGCGGCGATTGCGTCGCATCCCGTCGATGCAGCCGAGCTCGAAAAAGCGAAAGTGCAGCTGTATTCGGGAACCGTGCGTGGGCTCTCGACGTATAATGAAATCGCACAAACGATCGTGCGCTCGGCGGTCGTGCGGGGCTCGGCGCGGATGCTCGACGACGACGTCGCGCGCTACAATGCCGTCGGTGCGGCTGCCATTCGCGACGTGGCGGCACGGACGTTCGTGCCCGAAAAGCGTTCGGCAATCGACTATCTTGCGGTAAGCGCATGATCGCGCCGGGGATGCCGCAAGCCGGTCCGCCGCGCAGCGTTCCACTTCCGCATTCGCGCGAGATACGATTTGCCAGCGGCTTGCGAGTCATCGCGTTTTCGCGCGACGAGATGCGCGAGAGCTTGCACATTCCGCTGATCTCCGCGCTTCTGATGCTGAATCGTGGCGCGGCGAAGGATCCGCCCCAGCTTCCGGGAGTTGCGGCGATGACCTCGACGCTTTTGCGGCAAGGAACCGACCGGCATTCCGCGCTCGAGCTCGATCTGGCGATCGACGCGATCGGTGCGCGCCTCGACCGTTCCGCGGGATACGATGCCAACAACGCCGGCGCCGGCGCAACGACCGCAGTTTTTCCGCAAGCTCTTGCGCTGCTATCGGAAACGGTGCGCGAACCGACGTTTCTGCAAGACGAATTCGAGCGCGCGCGCACGCGCTCGCTATCCGATCTTCGCTTGGCGTACAGTTCGCCGTCGTCGCTTGCGCGTCTGTGTGCCGGGCGCTTGATCGGCGGCGATTCACCCTACGGCCATCCGGTATCCGGGACGCCGCGTTCGCTCGAGGTGCTGACGCGTGACGACGTGGTCGGATTTCATCGCCACGCATTTCGTCCCGAACACGGCACGCTGTTACTCGGCGGCGACATCGGCATCGACGCCGCATTTGCGCTTGCGGAGCAGACGTTCGGTGACTGGTGTAGCGATCCGCATCCGCTGAACGACGCGCCCTCTTTACCGGCGCCGCCTCCCAGGCGGCGCGTCGTCGCGATCGACAAGCCGGATGCCGGCAGAACCGCGGTCATCCTCACGCGTCCCGGGCTCCCGCGCAATCATCCCGACTATTATGCCGGCGCCGTCACGACCACGATTCTCGCAGGCTATTCGGGCAGGCTCAATCAAGAGGTGCGTGTCAAGCGCGGATTGTCGTACGGCGCGGGGGCACAGATGATCTGGCGTCGCGAGAGCGGGCAATTCGTCGCCTCGACGCTGGTCGATCACAAACGAGCGACGGAAGCAGTCCGAGTCATGCTCGATACGCTCGAGTCGCTTGCGGGCGCGCCGCCCGACGAGCGCGAGCTGACGACGCGCAAGGCGTCGATGCTCGGCGGTTGGAATCGCTCGATCGAAACCAGCGACGGTTTGATCGGAGCGCTTGCCGAATTCGCGCTGTACGGCATCGCGCTGGATGAGCTCCAGCGATACTCGGACAGCGTTCTGGCAATCGGCGCTGACGACGTCAGACGATTTGCAGGAGCGCACGTCATTCCCGATCCGACGATCGTCCTCGTCGGTGATACCGGAAGTTACGCGGGCGAGCTAGGGACGTTCGCCGACGAAGTACGAATCATTCCGGCCGCGGATCTTGATCTCGAGGCGTTGTAGATGAAGCTTCTTAGCCTGGTCTTTTTCGCGGCGTTGGCGCTGAGTGCCGCCGCAGCAAAGGCCGCGCCCGTCACCTTGCAGAGCCTACACAGGTTCGTGCACCTCTCCGATCTCAGCATCTCGCCGGACGGCAAGCAAATCGCCTTCGTTCGCTCGGTCGGGGACTACCGGCGCGATCACTTCGTGCGGGTGCTCTCGCTCGTCCCGACGAGCGGCGGCGCAGTCCATTCGCTGATCGCGAAGCTCGATGTGCTCGGGTCGCTGCAGTGGTCCCCGTCGAATGCCGAGATCGCATACATCGCGGAGGGCGCGCATCGCATCCATCAAGTCTTCGCGATCCCGGCCCAGGGCGGAACGCCGCGGCAAATCACGCACGCGGTAAAAGACGTCGAGCAGTATGCTTGGAATCCGAAGGGCTCGCTGATCGCATACGTGACCGAGGACGGTCCGAGCGATCCCGCCGCCGCAAAGCGTCACGACGATTTGTGGGAAGTCCACGACGTCGGCTTCCTGCAGAAATACGAATCGCTGCCGTCCCATATCTGGATCGTCGGTGCAGAGGGCGGAGCCGCCCGGCGGTTGACGCACGGCTCGTGGAGCTATCTGGAAGCCGACCCGCCGTTCGCAGGCGCGGCGACCAATCCGTCCTGGTCTGCTGACGGACGAACGATCGCGTTTACGATGCAGGCAAACGCGTATGATTCGGATTCGGATCGAACCTCGATCGCGGAAGCCGACGTGCAAACCGGAAAGATAACCAAGCTCGACTCGCGGACCACCTACGAATACCAGCCGCAGTTCGCTCCGGAAGGCCGCGCGATTACATATCTCTATCCGCACGGCCCCGGCCCCGTCAGCGTGCTCGACGTTTACGTCGCGGACGGCGCGAGCAACGCAGACGTCACGCAAACGTTCGATCACGACGTGACCGGCGCATGGTGGCTGTCCGCCAAACGGATGTTGCTGACCGCAAACGACGGCATCGAGCGCGCGCTCTACGTTCTCGATTTGCCGAAGGGCGCTCCGCGCAGGCTCGCGCTCGGGCGGCTCAATCCGGCTGACGTGAGCACGTCGAACGACGGGAAGATTGCAATGATCGCAAGCGCCACGGACGTGCCGCCCGAGATTTACGTCATGAATGACGCCAACGCAGTTCCGCGCACGTTGACCAATTTGAACGCGGCCGTTGCATCGCTCGATCTCGGTCGCAGCGAAGAGATTACGTGGAAGGCATCGGACGGCGAACGCAACGACGGCATCCTCACGTATCCCGTGCGTTATCAACCCGGCAAGAAGTATCCGCTGGTCCTGTGCATCCATGGCGGCCCGGAAGGCGCGAGCATCCTTGCGTGGGAGGACCTGCGACAGCTCTTTGCCTCACGTGGCTATTTCGTCTTCGAGCCCAATTATCGCGGTAGCGACAATCTCGGCACGGCACACGAGCATGCAATCTATAAAGATCCCGGCATGGGTCCCGGGCACGACGTCATCGCCGGCGTCGAAACGCTCGAAAAGCTCGGCATCGTCGATACGGCGCGCGAGGCGGTCACCGGGCATTCGTATGGCGGTTACATGACCGCCTGGATGATCGGACACTATCACAACTGGCGCAGCGCCGTCATCGGTGACGGCGTATTCGATTTCGTCGAGGCGTACGATCTTTCCGCGACGGGGAATCTTGCGTGGGTGCGCGATTCGCTCGGCGGCTCGCCGTGGAACCCCGCAAACGCGCAGATTTACCACGACGGCTCACCGATCGCGTATGCGCACGACATCAGAACGCCGACGCAAATCATCTCCGGGACGGCCGACGATCAGGCTCCCGTCGTCGGGTCGTATCAGCTCTATCACGCGCTCGCAGATCAAGGCGTCCCGGTCAGCTTCATTGCGATCCCGAACGCGTTTCATTTCCCGCGCGATCCGGTCCACATCGAAGGCTACAATCGCGTAACCCTCGACTGGGTCGACCGTTACATGAGGTAGCTCAGCGCAGCAGCTCGTCGAGCGCGCGGAAGAGCGCGTGTATCTCGTCGGCCGACGTATAGAAGTGCGGGCCGACTCGAATCCCACAGCCTGGCCGGTGATCGACGAAAATGCGACGCTGGCTGAGCTCGTGAACGAGCCGCTCGCCGCCCTCGTCGGCGAGACCGATCCAACCCGTGCGGAGTGAGGGGTCGCGCGGTGTCGGCGTCGCGATACCGCGCGCGTCGGCTTCGGCGAGGATCATTTCGGTCAGCGAAAGATTGTGGGCGCGCAGCGCGGGCTGCCCGACTTCGAGAATCAGTTGATGTCCTGCGCGGGCTTGCAAATAGGCCTGCACCGTCGGCGTTCCGTTGCCGAAGCGCTTCATTCCGTCGGCATAACGCATCGGCACGGGTTCGAACGCGAACGGCGCCGCGTGCGCCATCCAGCCCGTTGCGGTCGGTTCGAAATTCGAACGCAATTCGGGTCGCACGTAGATGTAGCCGCAGCCGGGACCACCGCATAGCCACTTATGGCTGCCGCCCACGGCGACGTCGACGCCCAGCGCGCGCACGTCGACCGGGACGATGCCGGCGGTCTGATAAATGTCGAGCACGACCAGAGCGCCGAGCTCGCGCGCACGCTTCGCGATCGGCTCGACGTCGACGACCGCGCCGGACTGGAAATATGCATGCGAGAGCACGACGGCGCGCGTGCGCTCGTCGATTGCCTTCAAGATGCGTTCGGTCGGAATCGTGCGTCCGTCATCCGTCGGGACGCAGTGCGGTTCTGCACCGCGCCGCCGCCAGGCATCCCAGACGTAGGTCAGCGACGGAAATTGCAACGCTTCGTAGACGACGCGGTTGCGTTTCTCGTTGAACTCCAGCGCAGACGCCAGCGTCTCTTGCAGCGAGGAAACGTTCGGCGCAAGTCCGACGCTGCCGCGCGGCGCGCTGATGATAGAGGCAATGCCGTCGGCGATCTCGTCGATGGCGGGAAGCCAGCGCTCCCACGCCTCGGGGCCATCGTGCGACCAATCGTCCCAAAATGCGACGAGCGCGTCGCGAGCTGCGATCGGCGCGGCTCCCATCGAGTGGCTGATCAAGTACGTGCACGAGTCGAGCTCGGCGAAACGTTCACGCAAACGCGCTTGACTGACGGCAATCACTGGACGGGAACCTCCGTTCCAAGGACGGTGCGGACTTCCCAAAGCTCGGGGAAAAACTTTTTCTGCAGCGTCGTCTCTAAATAGCGCACGCCCATCGAGCCGCCGGTCCCGGGCTTGAAGCCGATCATGCGCTCGACCATACGGATATGACGTCCTCGCCACAATAGAAATCGTTCGTCGAACTCGATGAAGGCTTCGAGCAAGACGTAAAGATCGACGTGCCGATCGGCGTCATCGTAAATCGCGCGAAACGCTTCGATCAGCGCGTCGTGGTCGCTCGTCGTGTGGCCGCGTCGTCCTAAAAAGCTCTTCAGCGCGTCGTAGACGGTCGGGCCCTGCAAGCGCCGCTGGAGGCGCACGCGCTCGTCATCGTTTTGCTCGAGATGGTCGAGATACGCCGTCTTGCCTACGCCACATAAGAATTCGAGCTCGCGGAACTGCACGGATTGAAATCCGCTGGCCGGATTGAGCAGGTTCCGGAAGGCGTTGAACTCATGAGGCGTCATCGTTTCGAGCACGTCGACCTGCTGCTCGAGGACGTGCTGGATCGCATGAATGCGTCCCAGCGCGCGCGTCGCTTTGAGGGGATCGTCGGCATCGAGATACCGCACGACGGCCTCGACTTCGTGCAGCATCTGCTTGAACCACAGCTCGTACACCTGGTGGATGATGATGAAGAGCATCTCGTCGTGATGCGCGGGCTCCGACTGCGGACGTTGCAACGCGAGAAGCTCGTCGATCCCGAGGTAGGTGCCGTAGGTCAGCCGTTCGGGCATGGCTCGCCCTTCGTGCTGCGGCGTTACTCTCCCATCAGGCGCTGCACCATTTTGTATACGATCGAGATCTGCGTCCCGGCTTTCACCGAATAGTTCGGGTCGTCGTATCCCCACCAATCCCAACAGCCTTGCGGATTGTACGGCACGGTCGCCGATTTGATCGCGTACGGATAGAGCACGACGATGCCGTTCGAATCGGCCCAGGGATCGATGCCGCTTTCCGTCGCGTACGCGTTTCCGATATCGGCTTGCGTTTGTAGACAACCGTGGAACGCGACGATCAATCCGCAGCGCTGCCCTTGCGCGCAGGAGCGCGGAACGTACATCCAACCGGTCGTGTCCATCGAATTGCTTGCGGCCGCACCGAACTCGGTCTGATTGAACTGCACGAGCTGCCCGTGGAGGCTTCCGTCGTTGCGCGGCTGCAAATGTCCGAAGAACATTTGCAGCCAGGTGTGCTCGGAGTCGTAAGCCTTCGAGCCTTGATCGCAGACGATCATGTAGGGTTCGCCGAGCGTTCCGCAGGCCAGCGTGCCGTCCGGTGATTCCCAGCCGTGCTCGGCCGGATAAGTGTTGTCGAAGACGATGGGCCGCGCACCGTAATGCTCGTACTCGGTTTGCAAGTCGTCCATCTCTTTGGGATTGACGACCGTGTCGTTCGTTCCCGACCAAAGGTAGACGGGTTGGCCCGCGAGGTTCGATTTGTCGTCGATCAGGCCTTGGGACGAGGCTAGGTCGAGATACGCCTCGGATTCCGTCAGCGTGCTCGCGTAGAGACCTTCGCCACCGCACGCAGCGAGCGCGATCGCGACGCTGTTCTGCGCGCAGTAATAGACGCCGCCCGCATAAACCGCGGCGCCCTTGAACGTCGCCGAGTGCGCGACCTGCATCTGCACGGCGAAGAATCCGCCGGACGAGATTCCGGCGACGAACACCTTTTGCGGATCGATCCGGAAGCTGCGCAGCGACGCCGCCGCAAGCGATTGCGTCGAGAGCTGCGGTGCGTTGGCAACCGGAAGATTTGCGCTATTGCGCTCGTTACCGGACGAGCAAGCGACGAGTATGAGAAGGCCGAGCGGGACGAGGAAGCGCCGGAACGTCATGTCCGGCAATGTACCCCGTGCCCGCCGCCATTACGCGACGGCGAGCGCCGGCCTTACGGCATTAGGATCAGCTTGCCCGTCGTTTTGCGCCCTTCCAGATCCCGGTGCGCGCGTTCGGCGTCGGCCAGCTTGTACTCTCCGCCATGGCGGATCTTCAATTTGCCGCTTTTGATCATGGCGAGGACTTCGCCCGCGCGCCACAACAGCTCTTTGCGTGTACGCGTGTAGTGAACGATCGTTGGACGCGTGACGTAGAGCGAGCCCTTGGGTGCAAGCTCGGACAAATTGAACGGCGGGACCGCGCCGCTGGATGCGCCGTAAAGCACCATGTAGCCGCGGGGAGCCAGACAGTTCAAACTCTTCTCGAACGTCGTCTTCCCGACGCCGTCGTACACGACGGGAACGCCGGCATTGTTCGTGATGCGCTTGACTTCAGCTTCGAAATCCTGCTTCGTGTAATCGACCGTATCGTCGGCGCCGTCACCGTGGGCAAGCTTCGCTTTCTCATCGCTGCCGACCGTGCCGATCACGCGGCCGCCGCGCATCTTCGCCATCTGCACCAGCAATTGGCCGACTCCACCCGCCGCTGCGTGCACGAGCACCGTGTCTCCCTGCTTGATCGGATACGTGTCGTGGCTCAAGTAATGCGCGGTCATGCCTTGGACCATCGCGACGCACGCGTCCGCGAACGAAACGCCCTCAGGGATCGGAATCAGCTTCTCCACCGGAACGACGGCGTATTCTGCGTACGTGCCGGCGAAGAACGTGAACACGACGCGATCGCCGATCTTCATATTCTCCTTCGCGAGGTCCGTACCGTCGCCGACCGCTTCGATCGTACCCGCGCCTTCCTGACCGGCTGTAAACGGGACATCTTTCTGATACATGCCGGAACGGAAGTAGGTGTCGATGTAGTTGACGCCGGCCGCACCGATCTTGATCAGGGCTTCGCCCGTCCGAGGAGTCGGCTTGGGGATGTCTTTGAACGTCAAAACTTCGGGGCCGCCAACCTTTTCGATGACGATCGCGTTCACGAGGGCTCCTTTCGTTCAGTCGCGTTTGCGGACCACAAAACGCTAGCCGATGAGGGCAGGTTGCGGTTCCAGCCGAGCGCTCGCGCTGACGAGACGCGTCCCGGAAAGACGGTCGTAGGGCTGCACTCGCCGCAGGCCCCACAGAAAGATCGGGAACACGAATACGAGGCTGGCCGCCGCGAGGAAATAACGGGCGATCGTATTCCAGATCGTCGGCCGTCCGAAGTCCGCCCTTACGACTCGAACGTCCATGATCATCATCCCGATCGTGCGTCCGACGACGGCCACGAGTATGACGGAGTAAATCCAAAGATAAAAGAGGCTTTGCGAAAACAGCAGCCCAGCCATCAGCTTGGGCATGAACTGAAAGGCTTCTTCGAGTCCGAGATGCTTGCCGTTTTCCGTCACTTGTAAGATTTGTGAGAACTGCGAAAGGACCGTGCTGACGACAACGATGTCGATGAACCATGCGCCGGCGCGCCGCCACCATCCGGCGAACATGCGGCGCGACGTCGCCTCGACGCTCGGTCTCGGTGACGGAACCGGCGCAGACCGGAAACGCTCGAGCCATGTGCGAGCTAGCGGCGAGGCGGCGAATGCGAGCAGGCCGGCGATTCTGCGCGCGGCATACGGAGACGAGCCGAGCCACTCGCCGGCGCGCAGCGTCGGTTCCAGGCGCAGCTCGCGCAGCTGGTCTGCGACGACGCTGAGGTCGACCTGACGTCCGAGGTGGTGAAAGCTGGCGATCGCAATCGCCATGACTGCGCTCTCGATCGAACCACATGCGCAGAGCGCAACACGATCGGCCGTGTATTCGGTGTGGCGCAGATACGCGCCGAACACGATCGACACCGGCGCGTTCTCGCGGCCGTTGACCGACAGAATCGACGAGATTCGCGTGTGCCCCGCCCGGATATGCGCAAGCTCGCGCGCGATGAGGTACTTGAGCTCGTCGTCTTCGAGGTGCTGCAGCCAGTGGCTCGAGATGACGAGCGCGTACGGCTCTGCGACGCCGACCGCGGCGATCGGAACGTTGACGCCGTCGCGAATGAAGACTTGCGGATTTGGCACGTCCAAGATGCGCGCGCATTCCGCAACCAGGCTCGCTACGTGCGGCAGCTGTCCGGCATGAACGTGAATGCTGTCGCCGAGCAAACGTCCGCGCGAGATGGAGACGTACAGGAGCGCGCCGATCGCGATCAACAGGAGGCGCGACGGCGTGATGGCCTCGGACAGCAGTGCACCTACGATCCCAAGCGAGATCGGTAGCATGATGATGCACACGAACATCCCGCGCCCCTCGCCTGCGTCGCGCAGCGATTCAGGGCCGCTCAGCAGCGGATCCCTCATCGGACGATGTAGCTCGACGGATGCGCGGCTCGCACGTAATGCCATGTGCCGCCTTCGAGGCGGTAGAAGTACACGTTCGGATCGAGCGGATCGCCGAACGCATCGAATGTGAAGGTGCCCACCAACGTTTGCAACGGAATCGGTTGCGCGATCGCGCGCGCGACCATCAGGCGTGAGGTGGATGCGAAACGCTGCACCGCCGTGACGAAAATCTGCGCCGCTGAATAGGAAAATGCTGCGATCGGCGACATCGGGCCATACGTCCCCTCATATTGGGATTTGATCGCAAGCGCCGCCGGAACGATTTGCAGCGGCGGCATCGACGTCGAGACGATCAAGCCTTCGAGCTGTTTGCCGTACGATGGCCAGAGTCCGGCATCGAAGAACCCTGCGGAGCCGTCGAATTGGCCGTTCCATCCGGCGTTGCGAAGGAGTGGGACGATGCGGCTCAGTGCCGGGGCCAGGCCGGCGAAGAAAACGAGATCGGCACCTGATTGCACGATCGTCTGCGCGGCGCCCTCGATATCGGGACGGTCACTCGGAATTTTGACGTCGACGGGGTTCAATCCATCGCCGGCGGTCTGTTTGAGGAACGTTCCGGCGACGTCCGGACCGTAGTCGGCGTCCAGGTAGAGAACCGCCACTTTCTTGGCGCGCTTTTCGACGGCGACGAATTTCGCGTGCAGGGTCCCTTCGACCGAGTCTTTCGTCGTCAGGCGGAAGACGTTGCGATAGCCTTGCGCGGTGATCGAATCGGTGGTCGCGGCCGGTACGATCAGCGCCATGTTGGCATCCGCGTAATAGCGCAGGACCTGGCTCGTGATCTTACCGCTCAGGTGCCCGATTGCTCCCGATTGCGTTTGGTCGTCGATTGCGAAGCGCGAAACGAGCAATGCGTTCGCGAGCGTGTTCTGATCGTCGAATGGGCGCACGGACCAAAAGCGCGTCGAGACGGTCGTGCGCAAGCCGTTGATGTCGTCGAAGCAGCCGCGTACGCCGTTGACCATCTCCTTGCCGAGTTGCGCTTGAGCGCCGGTTTCGGGGCCCATCACCGCAACGCTCGCCAGAGGCGCGAGCTGCGCCGACGCGGGCGACGCGGCCGCGGCAGTCGCGAACGATGCCGCACCGCCGAGAAACGCGCGGCGGCTCGTCATCGCTTCGCGACGTATGCGACGACCGTCGTCGCCAAGAACCCCACCGAAAATGCCATATTCGTCACCAACACTCGATCGTTGAGCGCAAAGATGTTCGAAGCGAGCGCGATCAGCCGGCTCTCGTAGACGACGAGCAGCACGGCCAGCAAGACTCCCACGAAATAAATCGACGTCGCACTCGAAAGAATCCCGGCCGACCATAGACTGAGCACCATCAGGACGTGCAGCACGATCGGCAGAACGCGGCTCGCACGGACTCCGAAGCGTACGGGAACGGAGCGCAGATTTTGCGCGACGTCGACGTCATAATCCATCAACGCGTAGAGAATGTCGAAGCCCGCGACCCAGATCGTCACCGCCACGAACAGCAGCACCGCCGGAAATGTGATCGTTCCCGTAACTGCAACGAATGCGCCGAGCGGCGCAAAACCGTCGACGGCACCCAGCAGAAAGTGCGATCCCCACGTAAAGCGTTTGCACAGCGGATAGACGAGCAGCGCGAGCGCCGCGAGCGGAAAGAGGACGACGCAGAGCGGGTTGAGCTGCCAGGCTGCGATCAGCGTGACGAGGAGACCGGCGACGATCGCGGTTGCCATCACCGAGGGCGGGAGCGCACCGCTGGCGGTCGGGCGTTTCATCGTGCGCGGATTCTGCGCGTCGATTTTCCGGTCGAAGTAACGATTCGCTGCCATCGCGGCGGTTCGCGCGCCGGCGACGGCGATCGTAATCCAGAACATTTGCGCGAGCGTCGGCAAGCCGCGCGCACCCATCACCGCACCAACGTACGCAAACGGTAACCCGAAGAGCGTGTGCTCGATGCGGATGTCGCGGAGAAAGAGGCGAAGGTGGTGCATGCGATTATGGACGGTCCAGCAAGCGCTCGAGTGCGTCCAGTCCCTGACCGGACCACTCATTCTTGGCGCTCTTGCGCTCTAGAACGCCTTCCAAGCCGTACTCCTTCCAGCGCGAGCTGACCAACGCGCGCGTCGCCTCGTCCATCACCATATCGGGAGGCCATTCGCGCTCGTAGCCTTCATCGGCGCCTTTACGCGTGGCGTCGATGCCGATCTTGTGACCGAGCGCCGCGAGATAGGAGCCGCTGTGATCGAGATCGTCGACGGGACCTGGTATGACGACCAGGTCGCGTTTGGCGTCGACGTTGTTGAGCGCAAACCATGCGACTTCGCGAATGTCGTGCACGTCGATATCCGCATCGACGACGAGCAGCGTGCGCGTCAGCATCATCATGTGTCCGAGTCCCCACAAGGCGTTCATCACCTTGAACGCGTGGCCCGGGTACGATTTGCGAATCGAGACGATGCACAGATTGTGAAAGCCGCCCTCGACGGGCAAGTTGTAGTCGACGATCTCCGGGACGACCATTTGCAAGAGCGGCAAGAAGATGCGTTCGGTAGCTTTCCCGAGCCACGCGTCTTCCATCGGCGGTTTGCCGACGACGGTCGCGGCCCAAATCGGCTTACGGCGGTGCGTGATCGCGGTGCAGTGAAACGTCGGATATAAATCGGCAAGGCTGTACACGCCGGTATGGTCGCCGAACGGACCTTCGGTGCGCAGCTCGGTGTTGTCGACGTACCCTTCCAAAATGAATTCGGCGTCGGCAGGGACCTTGAGATCGACCGTTTTAGCGCGCGTCACTTTAACAGGCTTGCCGCGAAGCAGTCCGGCGAATGCGAGCTCGTCGACGATGGGCGGGAGCGGCGCCGTTGCGGCATACGTTACCGCTGGGTCGGTTCCGATCGCGACGGCAACGGGCACTCGCTCGCCCCATTTCTTCGCTTGCGCGCGGCCGTGCTTGTGACGTTGCCAATGCATCCCCGCGGTCTTCGAATCGAAGATCTGCATCCGATAGACGCCGGTATTCTGCACGTGCGTCTGCGGATCGCTCGTAATTACGAGTCCGAGCGTGACGAACGGTCCGGCATCGAGCGGCCACGTCGTGAGAACCGGAAGCCGGCTCAGGTCGGGATCTTCGACTACGACGTCTTGACACGAGCCACCGTTCACCGTCTTTGGCACCGCGTTCATGAGCGGCGCGAACGACGCAAGCTTCGCGATGCGCGACGCCAGCGATTCCGGAACGGAAAGATCGAGCAGACGCCGCAAGCGCGATGCAACCTCGTCCAAGTTGTCTGCGTCGAACGCCATCGCCATGCGCCGCTCGCTGCCGAATTGATTGGTCAGAACAGGAACATCGGAGCCCTTGACGTTCGTGAACAACAGAGCCGGGCCACCGGCCTTGACGATGCGATTCGTGATCTCGGAGACTTCGAGATACGGATCGACCTCCGCGGTGATCTCGACGAGCTCGCCACGCCGCTGCAATTCCGCAGCGAATGCTTCCAAAGAGTCGAAGGGCATCGCAGGATGCTTGGACGCACCCCACACAAACCCCGGTCAATGACCTCGTATTCCATACGCGAAGCCCGACCCGACGAAGTCGACGTTGTGGTGAGCCTGCGTGTGGCGATGTCGGAAGAAAATGACGGTGAAAAGCTGAGTGAGCAGGTCCTCGAGGCAACGCGGCGCTGGCTGCATGAGCATACGCGCAACGGAATCATGCGCTCGTGGTTAGCCGAGAGCGACGGAAGGATCGTCGGAACGGTCAGCTGCCGTATTCGCGACGCGAGCCCGCGGGAACACGATCTCGTCGGAAAAGAAGCCTACGTACACAACCTGTACGTTAAGCCCGCATACCGCAGTCGCGGCATCGGGCGTGCGCTTATGCAAACCTTGCTGGACTGGTGCAAGTCGGCGGGCTATTCGCGCGTCGCGCTGCGCGCGAGCGTGATGGGACGTCCGCTCTACGAACGCATGGGCTTTGCCGCGGACCGAACGATGATCCTAAAGGGCCGCTATTAGCGCTGTCGCTCGACTACGCAACGCTGCGCGTTGCTACGCTCGGGATGACAGTGGTTTGCGGCGCACGATCTCGAGACGGTTACCGCAAACGACGTGACCTCCGCGATGCTATGCACGCGGAGGTCTACGTGATCGAATACGGGCCGGTCGGGCGTTAGTCCGAACGGCGCCGGCGTGTGCGCCCCGCAGGTGCGCCGATGCGGTCTCCACCGCCGTTATTGCCGCCGCGACGTCCTCCGCCGCCGGGGCGTGGCCCACGCGGTTGATAGTCGTCGGGAATTCCGGCATCGCCGTTGAGCACGGCCTTGCGCGAGAGATTGATGCGGCCCTGCGAATCGATCTCCATCACCTTGACCATGATCTGGTCGCCGATCTTGACGACGTCCTCGACCTTCTCGACGCGTTGGGGCGCGAGCTGGCTGATGTGCACGAGGCCTTCTTTGCCCGGCAAAAATGCGACGAACGCACCGAAGTTCATCAGTCGCGTCACCGTGCCGAGATAGGTCTCGCCGACCTGAACCTCTTTGGTGAGCGCTTCGACCATTTCTTTGGCTTTGTTCGCGCCTTCGCCGTCCGGCGACGCTATGAACACGCGGCCGTCGTTCTCGATGTCGATTTTGACGCCGGTGTCGGCAATGATCTTGTTGATGACCTTGCCGCCTGGTCCGATGACGTCTTTGATCTTCTCGGGATTGATCTGCAGCACCAGCATGCGCGGTGCGAAGCTCGAGAGCTCGGCGCGCGGCTCTGCGATCGTTTCCTTGAGCTTGTCGATGATGAAGAGGCGCGACTTTTTCGCTTCCGTCATCGCTTCGCGCATGATATCGATCGTGATGCCCGTGACCTTGATGTCCATCTGAATCGCGGTGATGCCGTCGACCGTGCCCGCGACCTTGAAGTCCATCTCGCCGAGAGCGTCTTCGATGCCCTGAATGTCGGTGATGACGCGGTGCTTCTTACCCTTGAGGATGAGCCCCATCGCGACACCCGCGACGTGCTTCTTGATCGGAACGCCGGCGTCCATGAGCGAGAGCGTGCTGCCGCACACCGACGCCATCGACGACGAACCGTTCGATTCCAGCACCTCGCTCATCACACGCATCGTGTAGGGGAAGTCGTTGACGTCCGGCAGCACCGGAACGAGCGCACGTTCCGCAAGGTGGCCGTGCCCGATCTCGCGACGGCCGGGGCCGCGCATCGGACGCGTCTCGCCCGTCGAGTACGGCGGGAAGTTGTAGAAGTGCATGTAGCGCTTGTTGGGGACGTTGATGATCCAATCCAAGCGCTGCTCGTCGCTGATCGAACCCAGCGTTGCGGCTGAGAAAACTTGCGTCTGTCCGCGCGTGAACACACCGCTGCCGTGGACGCGTGGCACGTAATGCGTTTTGCACCAAATCGGACGAATTTCGTCCGGCTTGCGGCCGTCGGGGCGAACGCCCTCATCGACGACCATGGTGCGCAACTCTTCCTCTTCCATCGCCTTGAGGATCTTATCGAAGTCCTTGTTGGCGGGATCTTCGAGCATGGCGCGCAGGTCTTCGTCTTTGCATTTCGCGATCGCAACGTCTTTCGTGATCGCATCGAACGCAGCGTTGCGCTCTTGTTTTTCGGTGATGCGCATCGCCTTGGCGACGTCTTTGCCGAACGTCTTTTCGATGAAGGCCGTCAGCTCTTTGTCCGGTTTGTGAATCGGATATTCGGCCTTCGGTTTGCCGACGCGCTTCGCGAGCTTGTCGATCGATTTGACGATCTCTTTGATGTTGTCGTGCGCGAACGAAATCGCCGCGAGGAAATCTTCCTCGCTCAGCTCGTTCATGCCGCCCTCGACCATCATGACGGCGTCGGCAGTGCCTGCAACGACGATATCCATGCCGCCGGTCTCGTATTGCGGAATCGTCGGATTGCAAACGAGATTGCCTTCTTCGTCGCGTCCGACGCGAACCGCGGCCACGGTTTTCTCGAACGGAATGTCCGAGACCGCAAGTGCTGCGCCCGCCGCGCACACGGCGAGGATGTCGGCGTCGAGGTCCGGATCGATCGAGAGGACCGTCGCAATGACCTGGACGTCGTTGCGAAAACCTTCGGGAAACAGCGGCCGCAGCGGCCGGTCGATTTGACGCGAGCTCAGCGTCCCGTGTTCGGTGGGACGGCCTTCGCGCTTGATGTAGCCGCCCGGAATCTTTCCGGCTGCGTACATCTTCTCTTCAAAATCGCAAGTGAGTGGGAAAAAGTCGATGCCTATCCGCGGGTTTGCGGAGGCGGTTACGGCGCACAAGACGACATTCTGGTCGCCGTAACGGACGAGAGCGGAACCGTTCGCTTGCTTGGCAAGTTCGCCAGTCTCGATGACTAGCGTACGGCCGCCGATCTCGAGCGAGATCGATTCTGGCACGTGTACTCCTAAATTTCTTTTCTTCTACCTATTATTTATTCGCGAGCGCCTTCGGGCACCGCAGTAGAACGCCCTGGTCCAGGCTAGCGCCGCAGACCCAGGTCGCTGATCAGCTTGCGATAACGCTCCAAATCGACGCGCTGCAGATAGTTGAGCAAGCGTCGGCGCTGTCCGACTTGCATGAGCAAGCCGCGACGGCTGTGATGGTCCTTTTTGTGCACCTTGAGGTGCTCCGTCAACGCGTTGATCGACGCGGTGAGGACCGCAATTTGAACGTCGGCCGAGCCGGTGTCTCCGGTTTTGCGTCCGAACTTGGCCGAAAGATCGGCCTTTTGCTCTTTGGTGAGCGGCATGATGCTCCTCGAACAGGATAGGCTCGCAGCGGCTCCAGCACACCTCATAGGGCGGCCGGGCCGGCGACCGCGGCATCATACCACGCCGGGCTCTCGCCAGCCAAGCCCTTTGCTCGTCACGCCGTTCGCTATGCTTTCATCGGGGGCGCCTGATCCGTCAGTGCGGTCCGTATCCGGTCGCGCAGCGCCGCGATCGAGGGATCGAGCGCCGTGTTCTGCTGCAGCAGCATCTCGAGCGCCGTGAGAACGGACATGGCGTCCGGCCGCTCGACCGGGACGTAAATGTTCTTGCCGAGCTCATCATCCAAACGTTCCAGCGCGCGCTTCGCCATATTGGCTTGCCCAAACGAGTACGCGTGGTGACTCGCATTTCCCAGAAGCTTGAGCTCGGATTCGAGCCAGTCGCGATAGTCACGAAGCATGATATTCCTTTCGTAGGGCGGGTCAGCCGGTCGTCGAAACTAATTTGCCGTGATCGACGAGTATGTAACGGTCGCGTCCGTCGACGACATACCCACAGGGACTGCCAAAAACTTTACGGTTGGAGAAAGTCAGATCGCCGTCTTTCACGTCGACGACGATTGGTACGCGCTCGAGGGCAATTGTCCGCATCAAGGTGGACCGCTTGCCGAGGGCTGGATCCACGAGAAGACGGTCACGTGTCCCTGGCACGCATGGTGCTTTTCGCTCGAAACGGGTCGCATGACGTTGCTCGAGATGGAAGGCGTTGCAACGTACGACGTGCGCATCGAGAGCGGCATGGTCGCGATCAACCCGAAGCCTCGGGAGTAAGCAGCGCGCTGCGTAGGCTCGCGAGCGTTCGCGAGCCGCTCGCAAACATCGCGATGCGCAGCCCTTCGATAATCTCCGTGAGGGCTTGGCTGACGGCATCTGCCGAGCGCGTCGCGGGCTCGAGAAACGGCAGGGCCATGCCTGCCAGGTCCGCACCCAGCGCCAGCGCTTTCGCGACGTCGATACCGCTTCGAATTCCGCCGCTGGCAACGATCGTCGCATTCGGAAACGCGAGGCGCATCGCACGCGTCGCCCGCGCCGTCGGTACACCCCAATCCGCGAATTGCTCGGCGAGCTTGGCGCGAAGCGGATCGTCGGAGCGCTTGCCCTCGACGCGAGCCCACGACGTACCGCCTGCGCCCGCGACGTCGATTGCGGTAACGCCGGCGTCGAATAGTCGTTGTGCGGTGCTCGGCGCGATCCCGGAACCGACACTCTTCGCAACGACCGGCACGTCGAGCGCGCGAACGAGCTCACCGATCTTGGGAAGCAGTCCCCGAAAGTTCGTGTCGCCGCGAGGCTGCAGCGATTCTTGCAACGGATTGAGATGGAGATAGAGGCCGTTCGCGCCGATTGCTTTGATTGCGCGCCGCACGTCCTCGATGCCGACGCCGTAATTCAGCTGTACCGCGCCGAGATTGGCGAACAGAACGACTTTGGGCGCCACTTCGCGAACGTCGTAGGTTGCGAACAGCTGCGGATTCTCGATCGCGGCGCGGATGCTACCGAGTCCGAGCGCGATCCCGGCGCCTTGCGCGGCAATTGCAAGATTGCGGTTGATCGACGATGCGCGCTCCGTTCCCCCCGTCATCGACGAAAC
>Ga0335072_10001614_pt1 | contig 36367 bp, 37 predicted proteins | sample Lox_Sample_21_FD_206725 | JGI IMG/M metagenome (GOLD analysis project Ga0335072, IMG submission 206725) | Soil microbial communities from Loxahatchee National Wildlife Refuge, Florida, United States - Lox_Sample_2.1 | ecosystem: Environmental > Terrestrial > Soil > Wetlands | place: USA... | reverse complement strand
CGGCCCATATAGTCAGTCGTGACTCGCCTCTTCAAATTGGGCCCGCTGCTGCTGCTGCTGCCGCCACATACATTCTCCGGACCGCTGTGACTGGGGAACCGGGGGTCATTCTCCATGGTTTCCAAGGTGTTTGCTTTCCGCTTGCCCGGTCCAATCATCGAAAAAGGACCGTTGGTTGTCGAAGATCCGTTTCTGAATGCCTGCCGGCGCCAAGCCAGCTCAGCTTTCTCGTTCTCGAATTCGTCTCTCCTCCTCCACACCTCTTCCACAACTTCCAAGCATTTATGAACGTTCCGAATCTGTAACCTCTCAATCATCGCCTTCCACCGCTTTCTCACTAGCGTTCTGTCATCCTGATCGACTACCTCACAGCTCGCGGCCAACAACGGAAAGATCTGAACGATGGTTGCTCTGCTCGACAATGGAACCACTGCCAAAAATACAAGAATTCTTTTCGCCAACGCCAACGGTGGCTCGGAAGGAACTTCGGGGACAGCCTGGTGAAGGAAGAGCAAGGTGGCCCAGCGGTACGCCTCCGCTGTCTGGATAAAATCTTCGATCTTGCTGGTTGGGTCCTCTGGCCTTTCAAATAGCGCTGCATTAGGGCAAACCCACTGCTGCACCAGTTGTTTGAGCTCTGTTGCTTGGCTGACGAGGGTGATGCTGTTGGTATCTGTCTTGCGGACCTTTTGCACGAGATTTGCCACCCGGCCAATCAATGGAAATAAAGTGTATGCACATCCTAGCAGAGGGTCAACTTCGCTGAGCGCCTCTGATGGCCCGTTCACCGTCAACATGATATCCTCAAAGTACCCGTGGTCGACATCATGGTCTGTTTCCTCCAAGCTGGTTAGTCGTGCAAGAACATCCATGTAGATATAAGTGTTACACAAAAATTTCAAGCGCTCCATCCTGCGGATATCAGAAATGCCAGTCCGAGCGAGAGCCTTCTGGTCATCGACTGCTTTGCTCACGAACCCTCTGGCGCCCCGTAGATGTGATATGCCACTTTTGCTGTGCTCGTCCCAACTCTCACTAAAAGCAAGTGCCAGGGTAGTCGCCAAGCCAGTATCGACGTGCATATTATTAAGATTTGCGACGAGTTCTTTCATGCTTTTCCGCGCGTGTTCGACTCCGCCCATGGTGAGCTCGCGATTGCCCTTTGAGCCATGCAATGCGGACATGGAATATACTGCATGTTCCAGCGCTGGCGAGTCCTGAGCTAGCGGCCATACAAGCGTCCGCCACGGATTCTCGGAGGGTCCATCCTTGACCGAGAGAATACCACAAGTATGGTGATCAAAGTGCTGCAAAAGTACTTCGGGTGAGGTGGGTTTCATCCGCGGCTGTGAATACATGACCAAATCTGAGGAACCAGAAGAAGATGAAGAGTCTGAAGCCACTGGCGATCCAGATCGAAGAATCCAGCAGTTGGAAATGGTGTGAGATGTGGCCGTGGTGTTTTGCGACATATCTCTGGGTATCTCTTCGTCGCAATCTTCAAGAAACATATTGTTCGTCCCTAGCAATTCCGACAGACCTCCTGGTTGGTGGGATGGAGGTGACTGTGGTGCTTCATGCTCTGCCGGATCTGGTGGCTGGCTGAGATCTGTTCCTGGCAGAAGGATGGTGGCCAGCTGTGGAGACTTGGATGAGAATCTGGAGCCCTGAAATTCAGACATCGGAAATTCGGACATGGCCTGTGTTAAATCAGCTTCTGGAAGGCCGTGGTCATCAAACGAGCCACGAAGCTGTTGACCATAAAACAAGTTAGAGTCTTCATTGAAAGTGTACAAGGGCTGCTCCGCAGGCATCGAAGTGAAGGGCGGAGAAGCGTCAGGTGTTCCTTGAGACTGTGTCATGAATTGGAATTGATCAGATTGATCAATGTCAATGGGGTTAATAAGGGGATTGTGGAAGTCATCATCGGCATTGGCCGAAGAGCTGGAATGGTGCGGAGGGGGCGATAGGAGAGGCTCAGTGGGACGAGGTGGTCTCGATGTGCTTGGAAAAGACGCCGAAGCTGGGACGGTTAGTAATACCTACATGAGAATGAGAAGCCTATTGACTTTTACCTTTTCTGGCCTTTGAAGTAGGCTTGGTGGTGAACGTAGCTTCCTCGAATGACCGCCATTTGAAGTCTTTCTTGTAACCCTCGCAGGTCACGCTTCGCTTTTGGCACTGCGAACAGCTCGGCTTGGTCTCATCACATTTTAACCTTTTTTTCTTGCATGTTATGCATCCTATGCGGCAACGCCGATCAGCCCCGTCCGCAGAATTGACAGCACACAAATCGCACGTCGCGGGTGAAATTTGCGGGGAATGCAGCACCGTCAGCCCATATGACCTACCATTTCGACTCTTGCTCTGCTTAGGTTTTGCAACCACGCCATCCTGTACTGTGTGTGTCTTCAAAGCTGCTTTCTTACTTGGACCCGCGGCATGCTTGCTTGTCTTTCTTGTGTTTAAGGTGGGCGGTGGAGCAGAATCGATGACAGGGGATCGCGTAAGGAAGGGCGTTGGAGACGGGAAATTGAGGTCGACCTCCATACGCTGCGGAATTGCATCCAGGCAGGAGGTCGAGAAGAGTAGTCCGCTCTACTCGAGAAATTGCAATGGACGCTGCGAGCGAAGGGAATGAGATCCACTCTGGATTCTTGAATAGCTCGCGACCTCAGACTTCGGCGCCAGAAAGGTAAATTCTAGGTATCTCCTAAGATTCCTTCTTCAATACGTCGAGCGCGTGTCCGTCTAGTGGGCTCTTAACCCCAAGATCAAGTCGCTGTTCACGTTTCTCCATTCGTTGCGGGTGCCACTTATCGGATGTGACACCCGGGGATCTTCGATAGCGCTAGGACATACCCGTGCGTAGGAGAAAGCTACTAACGTTTAGTTTGGTCCTGCGCAGGAGGACTGTATTGCGATGACCTTGCTATAACCGCGCTTGGAGGAGTTACGGTACTGAGGTTGATGAGGAACGTCAGGCATGCATCCCGAGTGTTTCTATCTCTAGGAAATATGTCTCACATTTAGACGTTGTTACACCAAAGTGAATGTTACTCCGCCCGACCAACAATTATTACCACATCAGTTCCGAGTGTCATCTGACTTCCCTTATTACGAATGGCACAACCGCCATGAACTGCAGCCGCAAGACTAGACATTTACGTGTACATTTAGAGCCTCTCCATATGTACAAAAAGCAATTCAAACATGGTGGTTGCGTAACATTTTCTGGACCCCAATACTATCGAAACCTTAGTACACTCTTGTCTTGGACATCAAATCTACACTCTTTCATCTTGCGGTTTCAAACTATCAGTCCACACTTCTCCCTTTTGCTCAGGTCTTGACATTACTTGCCAAACCTGGCCACCTCTCTTCGAACGACTTGACCGTATCCAGTATGCTTTGCTCAAACCCGATGAAACTCTTCACACCCAGAGCTTTGTATGCTTTGGTAGCCCTCATACTCCTCTTCCCGGCGGGGTAATCATATGTCCCTGGCACATAATCACTCTCGGGTTCTCCGACCAAGATGTCGCGGTCTGGGAACGCTTTCCTCAAAATATCAGCCACCGCCTGTGGTGTTCCTTTGCCATTCGCTACAATGTATCGTTGGCCATTCGACTCATCAGGATGCTCCATACACCAGATATGCAGTTTAGACACGTCACGGACGTCAATATATGACTGCCCTCCGATTCCTGCTGGCATCGTTTTTGCCTCCCCGCTGTAGATCAACCAGACCGGCTTCAAGGTCTCATTGAGCTTGTCTGGACTGGAAGGAAAGGAGACCGGAGGTCCAGTTACGACGCCTGGATTTACTGCGCTGAGACTGAAGGACGGGTCGTGCATCTCCTTCCATCGCCACATCGCGCGCTCGGCAGCTGCTTTAGACGCCCCGTAAGCCGGTCCGGCGCGAAACTCCTTGCGTGCGACCGCTTCACCATTGACGTTCCAATCGTCCTCGGTAAAGGCATAGTCGTCCGGCTTGGATACGTCCACAATTGAAGCAATAGATGACGTCAGCACGAAAGACTTTAGCTGCGGCCCAGCAGAGAGTGTCGAGTTGAGAATGGAGACGTTGCCGTTTACCGCAGGATGCATGAACTCGTCGACGGTTTTGAGGGAAAAATCTAGTGGAGAAGCCGTGTGCATGATAGCATGTACGCCTGGAATGATAGTGACATCGGTCAGCCAATGCAAGTAGACGAAAGACGGCTTGGATTTTCATGGCAGACCTACCCTTGACCGCCTTATCAAAGGCTCCCGTATCCGTGATATCCGGGACCACTTCATGCTCATAACGGCTTTCATATCCCTTGAAAGCCCCTCTAAGAAGATCGTCTTTGGCAGAAGTGGAGCGTGAAGTGCCCCGAACGGTGTACCCTTTGCGCAATAGATCTAGGCCGATATTGGAGGCGATGTAGCCATTGATGCCCGATATGAGCACCGTTTTGCCGTTACTTGCTGGAAGAGACATCTTTTTGGATGAGCGGGGGCAAAGAGGTTTTACGAGAATGTTCTTCGTTTCAGTTGTACTTGTAGACGCCGAAGGCAAGAACACGCAATGTGAAGGATTCAACCTCGATATATACCAACGAAAGGACCACGGTAATTAATCCACCTCCGTTCAGTACTCCTCAGCTTAGATCCTGGTCTTGATTTGAGCCAATCAAGGTTGGCTTGGCGCGGCAATAGAAGTAAAATCCGCTCCGAGATCACGTTCCGCTCACCCACACCATGCTGCTTTAAACACTCATACTTCGCGAGCAGGATGAGCGAGGGTGAGCGAGGGTGAGCGATGGGTGAGCGCCTCGTAGCTCGTGTGCACACTCACCCTCGATTTATGGGTCCCAAAATGGGATTCGCTTCTTTGCGCTATTTTGGGCTCCCTCCTGCGCAACCGCTTCGCCTCGCCCTTGTGGATCCGACAGAAAGATACTTGAGGGCGTGGAAGCCCGTTCCGTCATACCTGCAGTTTGATCAGCAACGCGTGCTTTCCCGCTTCTTCTCCCTCCTTCTCCCTCTTCTAACGGCCGCTTTCTCTACCATTATAGCGAAACGAAAAGTTATATTTAGTGCAGAAATGTGCACGGGTACGAGGTATCCTCCCCTCAGAGATTCCCTAGGCTTCCTCTCCACCCCCAACACCGAGTCCCTCAAGCTCACTAGCGCCTACATGTCTTCTACCGCGCCGAGCAGCGGGATGTTCCTACTCGCGCTGTTGCTCACGCTCTGAGCGGGTAGTCACATCGGAGATCCCCCGCTTGTGGTTAGCTGTGACAGCGGAAGGTTCTGGTGCACTCTCTTCCACTCGCTGGGCCTCTGGCGGGATACGCAGGACAGGTAGAACAGCCAGGACAGCCAGGACAGCCAGGACAGCCAGGACAGGATAGAATAGGCAGATAGAGGCTCTCCTTTGTGAACTTAGTGCGCGTGAAGGGTTAGCGATGTGCGATAGTTAGTGTTGATTGAGATCTGAGTTGCAAAATACTACTTTTTGCGCTGGAAGATAAAAGGTCCCTATTAGCCGCAGTACACGGGCCATAATTCCACGCTGTATCCTGCACCTCATACCAACTGCAAGCAGCGAATAGCAGAGGACTATCTAGGGCAACCTAACCATTTTCCAACCCCTACACCTCATGTACCTTCGCAATCTCCAGTGATCCGTATCTCGGCTTGCCTATCTCTGTTACAATATCCACCAGCTCCATCGATGTCACAATCTCCCAAATTTCGTCCGCAATCAGGTTCCAGAGATAGTACTTGCTGCCGGACTGAAACACGTAATAACAGTCGCCGGTATACAACCGAACTGGGCGCGAGCTTTCTTTTTACCCGAACTGAGGGTAACCACGGCAAAACCGTTGCTAAAGGCATAGCCCTGTAGACGGGCAAAGCACTCCTGGAAAGAATCAAATACCTCGCCGTCCATAGGCGGAAGAAGCCAGTTGGGATTGAAACTCTCAGCAACATCCTCCACCTGCTTACGTAGGTGGGGAGGGCAGAGAGCGTGGGCAACAAAAACAGGGCGTTCGGTAGACATGATTGGCTGCAGGAACTCAACACCAAAGGTTTCTATACTGGAAATGGCGACGACAAGGTCAAATGAGGCATGAAGGGTATAGAGGCAGGTTGTGCAAGTATCTTTTGTGTGTGTGCGCTAACAAAATATACTTAGTTGCCCTAAGCCGTTGCCCCACCCGCCTCAATAGCCGAAATTACCTGCCCCCGAAATTACCTGCCCAAGTTACCTACCCTGAAACATACATCTCACAGGCCTACGTCTTAGACAGGCATGCAGCTCTCATAGGGCATATATCTCACAGGCCTACGTCCTAGACAGGCATGCAGCTCTCATAGGGCATACTTCTCACGGGCCTGCGTCTTGAGACAGGTGTGCAGCCCTCACAGGGCATACATCTCACAGATGTACATCTTAGACAGGCGTGCAGCTCTCATATAGTACATCTCATAGGCGTGTATCTTAGACAGGTGTGTAGCCCTCATAGGGCATGCGTCAGATTTTGAGAGAGAAAAAAGTTTTTGGGCAGGGTTCCCTATACCCCGCCGTCCCGTCAATAGGAGCTGTGGACTTGGGAAGAAGCTATTCAGGGATCTCACGAGACTTAGCTCCGCAATAACGCGATCATACTTCATCACCTGAATTACTCTTCTTCCTGCCAGTATGGTTCTGGTGTCAGGGAAGCTCTAGTACCAGCGGAGTTTTGATGCCAGTATTCTGTTTTCCTCTCCTGTCACCTTTACCGCTTGCGTACTTTGCCCCGAAAATTTGCGCCCAATAGATCTAGGTGTCTCGGATGAAGTCGACATAACGTGTTATGTATTCATATCCACCAGCCATATACCATACAGCCAGCGCACCAGTGACAACAGTGAATCGTTCCACTTCGGGTGGACCCGCAATGATGAGGCCACCCAAATCTACATGTCCGGCACGAGCACCGCATCCATCCCCGTAATCTAATCCCAATAAGAAAAAGAATGGAAAGTACGCCTGGAAGTGCGATCAAGGCTAGATAGCCGTATTCGATGGATTTGCGTTCTATCAATTATTAAGTACACGGTTAAAGAGCTATCACATATTCCGAATACGCACCTGGAGTTCCGAGCGGGATTGGAAGATCTGATACGAAAATGAGGTCAGAAGACGGTAGTCCGACAATCAAAAGTCTAGTTTACCTTTTTTCTTTGGCAAAACTGTAGGTAATTTGATTTCTACAACAGTTCTGGAAACTGTCTGGATGGCTCCTGTAAATGCGATGCTTGTGGTTGACCTTGTGGCATAGATACCATGCGCTGACAAGACGATGAGCATTAAGATGTCGAGCATATTTTCATAAATGCACTAAAGAGCCCGGGTGGAATCTCGGTTTGGATCAGGCGTAGAAAAGAAATAAAAAGGTTGAGAATCCGCTTATCTCAACTCGAACTGCCAAACTCGACCGAGGACGGCGAGGAAAACCCGGTTTCATTAAGGCGTTTTCAACAAGGCATATTTCATGAAAAATGAGGAAGGATTCGGTAGACTGAGGAGGCTTTCCTGCAAGGCTTAGCGAGATATCTGCAAGCAGTTGGTCTCCCGATCCTGAGTCCGCCTCACGGAGCGCTCATGACACGCACCAGCCTGATACACTTCAGCCTGACGGCCTCAGCCTTATGACCTGTTATTTGGCTTCGTCTTACTGCTTGAAATCATTGGCCCTAGGATACTTCCTACCTCAGTTAAGAACGAAAGATTTTCCCAACCGCTAAGAGAGTTGCTATTAAATCTCAACTATTTGAGATATTCTGGGAGAGGCTTGCTGACAGGAGTCCGGAGTGTGCATGACAGAGTGGGGCCGAATCGATCGGAAAGCTTGCCAACACACAGATGCGCCCGACCTGTTCACCGGTCCACTCTCGTCGGCCAATGGTAGCCCGTCAAATCCGGCATGACGGCGCTTCGTCGGAGACCTCGTCTCGCTGCTAAGCTATTAAGAGTTGGACCTGGCCGCCGCTGGTTTCTGCCTACTCGTAGCAATCCAAACCACTTGGATTCCGTGAGTAAACCCAGTGATCCCAGGGTACTCCAAAAATGCGACGAATTTACCACTCGTCCTATCTTTTTGTTTCGCTACCTCTCCTATCATCTGCCTTTGATACCCACGACAAATGGTCGTCGGTGTGTAATGACTCACTCCTCAACACCGTCCCATCTTGTGCTCAGCCTTGCATTGTAGATGTTGATACACCTCTAAATTGCTGGAGTTACGGCTGTGTCTGCTCTGAGAGCACACTAGGAGGAAATTTTATCAACGGCACCAAGTCTATTGAGACTTGTGTGAGTAGTTCATGTACGCCAACGGCCAACGACGCCCTCGGTCCGGCTCTGGATACATTTCAATCCATCTGCGGCGTCACTTTGAGTGCCACGCCAACGGCCGAGTCATCGGCGACAGGAATTCCTATTCCTGTTCAAACCCCAACGTTCGATCGTAAGGAAGAACCGCCTTTGTAAGAGTCAATCACTAATATATTACCAATAGCAAATACGGCAGCTATAGTCGATAAACCAGAGGCGGATTATGATGCACTTGATCCATGTCTGCGTTGGGTGTTCAACAACTGCAAAGGAAGCGGAGATAATAACGGTAACTGCAAACCCAGAATACCAGGTGACTACAGTGGAGTTTGGTCTGGACTTGGAGTTGCGACTCAGTGCACTGATGCAGATTGTCTTTGCAATGGAGTCAGATTCTTTTACTCTACTCAAAAGCTATATGATGCAGCGAATTATTTCTGTAGTATTGGCTTCCCTACGCAGGACAACGCGTCAAATCCAGCATTTGAAGAAACTATTCATATGTTAGCCGATTATTGTTCGCAAGAAGGCGGATATATCCTGGGAGAATGGATAGTCTCCTTGATCGGTTTCCCCCAAACTCATGGTACGTAACCACCCAGTAACGTCCAATCACTGGCACCATCTAAAAGCTCGCAAGGGATGACGCAGGACACGAAAGTTGCTATTGGAATTGGAATTGGACTTGGCATACCTAGCCTTGTTGCGACGATTTTATCCACGTGCATAAGTTGGCACCAATGGAAGCAAAGATAGTAGCACAGCGTCCAACTGCTTCAACAAGAAAGTTATTCAAATCCGGATTCTAGCCTCGATAAAGTCGTACAGCAAAAGTTCAGCTGTCCTACCCGAAGACTCTCCCTTTCTTCTGGTTGAAGATGATCTTGTTAACGGGCCACGTTCCGGGGCGAATGGGCACCCCTGGGACCTGAATGGGCACTCCCTAGGAGCTTTCAATGGATGAGTTCTGGAGATGGGAATGGACACAGAACCCGTTCTGGCTCTAGAGCCCTTAAGCGCAATAGTCAGGGTGAGACAACAGATACACCTGCTCCTGCTCAATCCATTTCTCGTTCCTCTTTATGGTAGAGGAATTGTATCCCACGAGATAGAATTCAGTTTCCTAGATAGCTCCCATGATACTCACACATGCGACGTCGGTCATTGTCGGTCAGAAGGTGACGTGGCGTAGAGTCGCCATCTATCGTGAGTGGCGTGACCGTCGTCGATATTGAAGTGGCCGAGATGGGCGGCGGCGAGCCCGGGGCGATGTAGGCAAGCTTTTCGAAGTCAAGGCCCTCATACTCGTGCACCGGTGTGGTGTTGTACTGGGCCCAACCCCGTGCTGTAGTCTTCCCATTGCCTGCTGATGCGGAGAAATGTAGCGGCCAGAGAGATGTAGGGAACGGAGAAATGTAGGGGTTTGGCTTGGCACCTATGTCCTCTGCCAATGTAGCCATGTAAGCCGAGTAGTCGACGCCGTGACTCATGTATCCACCTTCAGGCGACAGTAGTGAATAGTGTGCCTCCGATTTTGGGAGTTGCTTCATTCTGCCTTCTAGATAGGCCAGATACCACATGGCCTGCATTTCCGCCGTTGGCCCGATAGCGCCATCCCAGAAACGGATGTGACCCATGTGTGCAATGGTGGGCCATTCTGGCGCAACGATGAGGCGGTAGGCTGCCTTGGAAGGTGCAGGACAAGAAGGAGGGAGGAAGGAACGCGGTTTTGAGTACCCTGTGCAGAAAATGATAGTCGTTGCACGCACAGGCGGTCCTTTTACCATCCGATGGTAGTCTTTACGGCTGGTGTCGGGCGTAAATATTATGTGGCCTAACGTTCCCCCCAGTTGACCACGCTTGCTTTGTTGGAAAGAAGGAAAGGGGACGGAAAAGCAAAGGGGCTAGAGAAGGGAAGGGGCCGGAGAAGGAAAGGGGCCGGAGAAGGAAAGGGGCCGGAGAACGATAAAACCACCCCGGGATGACTCGCCGCCAAAGCTCCCCACCTCCAAACAGACTGGGAGACGTCTTCACCATGGGGTGAAAAGGGGCCGTCCAACCTCATCAAAATCGAAGGCTGAGGAATATGCTTTTCAAAGTCGTAGCGGTGAGGCAGAGTTGATCCCAGTGTGGAAAGGAACCACATGGGAATCATATGAAGAGAGATATGATCTTGACTTGGGAGGATGGATCACGGTGGCTGGCAAGAAACCAAGGAGGACGGGTCAGGTCATCGCGGTGAGGATGATTCCCAATGTAGAAGAGGACCTCTACCGAATCCAGCAGCTTCGTCACGAGAACTTCGTCTCAGTTTATGAGATATTTGCTTTTGAGAGCTCATTCTACATCATATCTGAGCGTATGCAGGTCTCGCTTGACTATGTTGTTGAGAAAAGTAGGCTACGGCTAGTTGGGAAGAGGTGTCCGGTGGTTCTGAGCCAGGCACGGTACCGCAGGAAAGTATCACAAGAAAACTTTAGGACGGAAGAGGCTCACAGGGGGGCTGCGGCGCTGTCGCCAAATCGCTCGATCGCCCTCGCCATCAGCGGCGGCTCCGTTGTCACAAGACGGGCCAATCCCGAGCGCTGCGCGTCCAGAGCCAAGCAGACCGCGCCGTTGCCTGGACGAGCCGCTTTCGCCATTCGTCTTGTCGCACTTTCAGCTGGCCTGCAGGTCTCAACGCCATCCTTGTCGCAGGCATCGCAGCCTATTGGGATCCTTGACCCGCACATGGCTCTCCTTTCGAACGCGCCGCAGAGGTCTGGAGCACCTGCAATTGGGCCCCCCCCTCTTTCTCTCTCGCTTGTGGCTGCGCACTCCCGTCGTCACTTTTTTCGCCTGCTCCAGTAAAGCCCTTGCGCCTCGCGCACACGGCACGGCCTGACGCGGCATTTTTCTCATTGGCCTCGTCGCACTCGCATAATCACAATCGGTCCGTTTCCGCCATGCGGGGCCACCGGGGATGTCGGATCGGCGAGGGGCCGCAAGCGAGGTGATATTGAGGCAGTGAGGTGGGGAAGTGTGTCGGCACATCGACCACCCGTCATCGTGCAATCATGCACGTGGTACTGCCTGACGATGCGGTATTTTCCTGGTTGGCCCCGTCGCACACCCCATCCCCTAGCCTGCCTGTGCCCATCCAGTGTTCCTGATGACCTTGCATGGCCGAGCGCGCAGACGAGGGGTGAATGAGACGGTGAGGCGGTGAGGTAGCGAATCGTGGTGTCGACATGCCGAGACGCCGACACGTCAGCTCGAGGCGCCTGGAGAGGAAAGATTGGTAGTGACTGGTGTGGGTCGTGGGCGAAGCCAGGCGAAACAAAGCGAGGGCGAGTGAGATCTGGAAGTCGCTCTGGTGGAGAAAGGACAGGCAGCTAGTTGTCGCGCCATCAGCTGGCTAGGCGGTAGGTCGAGGAAGGTCAGGAAGGTCAGGAAGGTCAGGAAGGTCGCATCGAGGTGTCGGACGAATCAGAGACTGGAGGGCAGTGCGGCAGCACGTCGAGGTCGGTGTCAAGGAGGGGATGAGAGAGACGGGGGCGCGAGAGGGTGAGACACGAGGGACGTCACACCGCCTTAGCGGGGGACGAGGACGCGCGAGGAGGGTGGTGGCTGGGGCGTCGGTTGAGGCCGGCGTGACAAAATGCGTGAGAGTGTGCTGGGGAAGACAACGCGGTGTGTAGAGGACGAAGGGGAGGCAGCGGGTTCTTATAGTCGTGCAAGCGGCGAGGACGGCGCCAAACCGCATCGGGCGTGCCAAATCCAAAGAGGCAGCGCACCGCGACGTAGATTACAGCAAAACGCTCATTTCCGGGACAAGAGGTGTCAAAAACGGCGTCAAAGGGCGTCCAAAACGGTACCTCTTGCACCGCGTGGACCACGTGACCGTGAGCCGCTTTTTCTTGGCTTGTGCAGTCAAATGCCACAAATTCTGCTCCTTGCCATCAAGGCTACCACAGGAAAGCGTGGTGACGATCAAGAGGATGCGCAGGCACCGTTATGATCGATAGCAGAAGTCAAGACAGCACGCACAAGAGGAGTCAAGAATGATCGCGTTGGGTACGGTAGCGACCGCGCTGGCGCTGGAACTCATCATAGATTAACTGGAGGAGCTAATGGACATCTGGCAGTCGAAGGAAGCCGCAGTTATTCGGCTGAAAACATGGATAGACACAACTCGTTCAAATGGCGCAACCGAGTAGTGTAAGAATTCAGCCGAAGAAATTGATACCTCCGGGTTATCAAATACCGCGGTGCCTGTGTCAGAAATTGACGAAGACAATCGCAAGATATATCACCCTAAACGATTCCGTGAAATGCCTCAGTGCGAGTTAAGGGACACTACAACATATTCCCCAAAGGGTATGACCTTTGGAGTCTACCTAACTCACGATGGGACGGTCACCGATCTACGGTCCATGAAGCCCTCTCCATGGGACATCGGTATCTACACGATCGACCTTTTGAGGTGATGGATCGGTCTGGGCGAATGGGGGAAGTCTGGCTCTATGATTTAGATTGTGTTGGTCTAAGTGGACGTTTGAGTGATATCGGGACTGTTCAATGAAGAAAGTCTAGGTGAAACGCCGAATGGCTGTACCTCCATGCAGCAGGTTGAAGGAGTAGGGGCAGACAGACAAGTATGTAGATAAGTTCTATTCTGCAATCTCCAGGACACATACAGAGCTCCTGAGACATTTCACTGCAGTGGTCGCTGAGCAGAGATAGCTGCCGCGCAGCCCTGCGATAAGTCGTGGGAATGGAAAGGCCTAAGGAACCGCCCTTCAGCGCGTCTTGGAGCTATGCACAAACGTCAACTTCCCCTGATGTGAATGGTGCCGCCGGCCTGATGCTCGTGGGCTTTCATTCGGTCTCGTGCTGGGTGCAATGGATTCAGGAAGGGGTGATTCGTCTCCTCCATAGCTCGTGACTGTGTCTGGCACTTGTGAACATCTTTGTGAAGACCTTTGAGATACCCATTCTTTGAAATTAAATAAACCTTCCAAATCGTAGTCCGCATCCATGGTGTCGGGTGGTGGCTTCGTAGGGGATGGAATGGCATGGGTTGATCTCGAAGGGGGTGGAAGGTATCTGCTCTCCGAGTCTCACTGCGGTCCGCAAAGTGAACAACTGCACACCTTAAGCGTATCTCTACGCTGGTGCCTCCCCTCAAATACAACAATCATCCTCATGCCTCGCCATCAGGATATCCAACATGCACTGCATCGGGGTCGTGCCAAAGCAAGACCTTTACAGGCGACTGCTCCTTTGCGCGTCAGGTTCGGTGGTTCCTGTCTCCCATTCCCCTCCTCTTCCACCAGCGTCGCACATGGACTCATCGTACTGCACCAACATGTCTCCTATTCCAACCAGCAGAACCTCTGCAAGTATTGTATCGTTCCTCCTTTTGTCATCCTGCTCTTCTAACCAATTTCAGTTTGAGAAGCCGATGTGAATCGCAAGGAAAGTCTTGGAACACTGTGGACGCAGAGTGATCGCCATACTGCCTCGTGCTCGAGGTGTCATCGCCCCCGACCAGGTCTACGTGCTTGGAGCTGTCAATGCGGTTTGAAGGTTGATAAGGCCGTCGAAGGTGGCCGCAGCAGCATTGCAGCGTGCATGCTCAGTGCCAACGAGCCATTTACACCTGCAGGCGCGTTCGGATAAGAGGACATAGCGTCATCATATTGGAGACAGTCGGAATATGGAGAAGTCGCGTCTGATAGCGAGTCAATATATATCGTGTGTTGTTTTGACAAGATCTGCACCAGCTTGAGCAGGCTGCCCCAAATGTGCGTGCGGCTGAAGCTTCCCCTGACCAGGATGCGGATCACCAAGGTAATTTGGTGGTGGCTTCAAGATAAACTAACCATCGATCATCACACATTCCACGTCCCACGTCCCACATCGGCTGCAGCGATCGCCTGTGAGTTAGTCTTAAATTCACAACGGGTCGTCATTATTGGTGCTAACAGGATTTGCAGATGAAGAACCCGTGGAGGGCGCCGGCGAGGTCATAGTTGCAAGATGGGACGAAAAAAAAACGCCAAGAACGCGTGAAGAACGCGTTATTTTTCCTCGCGAGTAACCTTGGTATACGTGCCCCCCTACATCCCCTACAACTACTAGTATTACTAGTAATTCGGCCAATCAAATACTGAATTGGCTAATATCAACCTCGCCGGCTGCTGAATTGACCAACTGAGTTGACTAGCTAAGTTTACAAACTATTGACAATCTTAGCGCAGCCACAGCCGCCTGTATTAGGCTGTTGATTCCCGTCGTTTTCGCAGCAGATTGCTATCGTTCCAGCAGAAATCCATGGTAAGACTAAGTGTATATAATGCTTCCACTAATGCAGCTCAACGACCTGAGGTGATAGGGATCTTGGCTTGGCGGTCTGTCTTGCGGCTCGCAATTACAAGAATTGACAGACTGCTCCCACACTGATGTGCCCTACTGTGTATGCCATAATTTCCAACACGTTGCAAGACTTCCCGCCAAAGTTGCCAAGGCTCCTCGCAGACGTCGTGGAGTCTGTCCTCGCCCCAACGGTCAAAAGATTCATTCCCTTTCTCTGGGTCGTTACCACCATTGGCGGCCAGAGGCCACTCGCTCCATGGCAAGCCTAGGGATTACTGAGGTTCCGTGTCCCTCGACCTCTGTCGTCTTCCAGGTTTGCAGCCCGGAATTCATGTCGACGTTGGATATGTGGTACTAATAGCAACACCATTCTGCCAGGACGCAGCGCAAGCTTGCAGCACTTACATCAACGCCCTGCAGACATGCTCGACATCTGCCGTCAACCAACAAGACAGATTTCAAATTGTCAACCAGACATCGGTGTGTGTCTCTGCGGTGTAAGCCATGCCATGGTCCTTGGACCTGAGAGACATCATTGACGTCGCAGTAGATGGCTCTTCGACGGGAATTCCTCGTTGTATTCCGACTTCACCGCCACCTTGGGACCTCCGCCGGTGATTCCCAACAACGGGAGCTGCCGGTATCCCGATTTTTTGCCCGTACGTCCGACTTCATCCCCTTTCCCGCCATGACATGCAATGGCTGAGACCATGGGCGTTGGACAACAAATAGATCCTGCAGAACACCTGCGCGTTTGACTTCAGCCAGATGAACTTTACTTGCTGGAGCAACGGCTACGTAGGTACTACGGGGGTGAGGCAGTGGAACAGCTGCTTGAGCGAAGCGTAAGCCACCGTTGCCGCCTGGGTTCCCACAAGCGAAGGCTGACGCAGGTCCGACCACAGCATGCTCCAGTACTGGCGCTGCACGCAGCAGAAGTCGTACGACGAGGTTGCCTCCTGCGTTGAGGAGAACGCCGTCAAGATCGACTGGCTTCCGCAGTTCCTGGATTACAACGGTGCCGACTTCTGTACGGACCCCGACAACATCTTGACCAGACAGGTGGGCCTCATCCTGATCCATCTCGCCAGCACCGTATTATGTGCCACGGTCGGCGCGGCCGCCTGGAAGAAGCTGAAGAGGCTCTTTGGCTTTGGAAAGGACAAGAAGGCCAGCCGCGGAGACGAGAACCCGGGTACGGACATGCAGCTGGGACTATGGAAGGAACCCTTCAACATCACCAGCCAGCCCGTGCCGGCTGGTCAGCGCCAAGCGAATCCAACGGGCGGGCCCCAGTCGGCGCCACGCGGAGTATGGGAATGGGAGACGCGATGGGTCCTCAAACCAAGCAACGTACTGCGGTCAATCGGCAAGGAGATTCTCGCCTCGTACCTGACGATCATCGTGCTCGAGAAGGCCGGGCTCGCCGGCACCTACTCGACGCAGCTGGACTTCCTTCAGCTACTCTTCTTCTACATCATCCGGCCGCGGATAGCGCCCTTCACCGGCCTGCTCGGCTTCTGCCAGGGCTTCTCCCAGACCGGGCTGGCAGACCTCTTCGCCGACGGCGTTCTGTCGTTCGTCGCCGGCACCTCCATCCTGGTGCCCTTCTGGTTTCTGTTCCTCCCCCAGCCGAACCCCGCCACGCCGACCCAGGCGCTCAAGATCGTCGCCACCGGGGCGTTGCTGTCGGCCGCGCCGGCCTACTTCTTCTTCTTCGCCATCCTGCTCCTCTCGCTGTTCCTCGGCCTGATGGGCGCCAACCTCCTGATCTCGATCGTGCTCTTCCTGATCGTCCCGCTGCTCATTGCCGTGTTCCTCGTGCTCCTCCCCATCCTTGGCGTCATAGAGCTCGTCGCCATGGGCGTCGTGGGGATCATGCCGTTGTTCAAGAAGCTGTCCAACGACCGCCCGAAAACCTGCTGGGAGCCTCTGGCGGTCTCCGGCAGGAAGTTCCGCTTCATCTACGCGGTCATGCTGCTGAGCAGCATCGTCATCAATGTCGGGAACTGGCTCTTCTTTGCGAACTACCTCAAGCTGGAGGGCGAGATGTTCTGCCCGGCGGACATCGGCGAGGTCACAGCCATCTGGCTGCTCGTGCCGGCGGCGGTCGACTTGGTGTATTACACGTACAGGGGGCTGACGCAGCCTCAAGGGGTATAAGCAGAGTGGCGCGAAGTCGGACGGTGGAAAGTCGTCCCGGCGCGATGTTGTGTTTCACTTTGAATACTGTTTAGTCCGGGATGCGAAGGGTTTGCAATCGTGTTGAGATCATGTACCGACATGTATCAAGCTTTCTAACCGTCGATAAAACGTTTTATTGCATCTGCCACAAGAAAATCCTTCCGCTTTCATATGAACCTGAGATAATGAGAATGCAAGGGTCTGCCTGGAGTGCATTGCCATAGTACCCACTCGGTGCTGTTCTTGGAACAGGTGTAAGGGGGCACTAGTGTTGATAATGTATAGCATCGTTCAGCTCATCAAGCAACTGGGATCTACCCTTTAATTATATTGCCTGGTTGTGTTCTCTGCAATGGAACTTAAAGAGTGGACGCAAATTGTTAGATTACTGTTCACAGCTATATCAAAGGCGTTAAAAGGGGGGTATACAGGCTGACATGAGTCTGCTGGAAAACGGATGGCGGGGTGATGGACCTCCCGCCCACAAGTACCCCGCCCGGCCCTAACCGTACTGAAATCTATTCTGCTATTCATAAAACTTTCCCTGTACGATGGGAAGCGCCTGCGGGGCATTGGTGGTGTGGTACAAATACAAAAGGCATGGCCAAATTGTAGTTCCTGTGCTAGCATTGATTAGACCCTTTTTGACAAGGTCATCGATCACAACATAACTTTTTCGAAGCGTCAGCTTTTTCTTTGTGGCTGCTACTCGCTGGGAGGGAGTCTCACATTTAACACCATGTGATGCGCCAGCCAAGAGCAAAGTAAGACAGCTAGAGACACCTGCAAATATTTCTTAGTCGTATCTCCTGTTTGTGATTCATAGTTAGACCTACATTCAAAGCGGCACGAGTAATAATGAACAGCTCCATGATACTGAGACCATTCAAGTATGATTAAATTGGATAAAGCTAACTTGGCCAGAGTGTCGGCCAATGGCAAGTGTATTGCCATAAAACGCTGAACAGTTACTGCGATACTCGTGTGGAAGCCAGAGAAAGTTACGGTTATTTCGTTGAATCCAATTATTTTTGATCATGGTGATTTTATTAGTCGAGGATTCGAGAGCCGGGCCAGGACTAGACTCATTGTTAACAGATATAGCTCCTCGATTAGTAAGAATAGTTCTGTTGTCGATTGTAAGACTGATAGTGGAGATCTCTGGTACATTCTCGAATTTCTGCACTCCCTGGCCCGTGGTCGGCTTCCACAGCCTGACTGTCCAATCGTCTGACGCGGAAGCGAGCAGCGAGCCGTCCGGGGAGAATGCTACCGCTCTCACCCAACTGGTGTGGCCCTCCAGCTTCTGCACTTCCTGGCCCGTGGCCGGGTGCCATAGCCTGACCTCTTATCTCTCGACGCGGACGCGAGCAGCGAGTCGCCCGGGGAGAATGCCACCGCGTTCACGGAATAGATGTGTCCCGCAGCCGGGTTCCACAATCTGATCGTCTTATCCCACGAACCGGAAGCCAGCAGCGTACCGTCCGGGGAGAATGCCACCGCCTCCACCAAATAGCTGAGAGCTTTATAGTCGCAAAGCGGCGAGGGGACGCGATGCCCGATCTGGCGGGCTAAACCGGAAGCGGCAACGCACCGGCAACGATTCTACATGTAGTAACACAGAAGAGGAAGAGAGAAGATACGGGAAATTTCGAAAATTGAGAATGGCGGCAGTCCGTTAAAGTATGTGTGGTGTTGACGTCGAGCGTCATGAAGCCGGGGCAGCGTCGCCCTAGGACCGGAGGAATTTCAGTCATCTTAACTTCCGTAAATTAATGATGACGGCGATTAGTCGCGCGTGCTTCTTTGCATGCCGAAGCTGTCTTACTAGACCAGATTGTTCAGACAATAAACATCGCACGAGATTGTAGATTGGAAGTTGATACAGCATCTCTACAACCACTTTATCCTAGACGTATTCACAACGGACGAAGGAGCCGAGAATACCCGCCAACCAATTTCTGAATGGAGGTCCCTTGATCTTCTTTCAACATCAAATCAGCTGTATCCCGAGTGATATATTCGAGGTGCTCTTGAGTGCCACGATCGCAGGAAATTCATGCGGTCACCTGAAAGATGGTGATTTTATTGCTGGCTGTGATGTTAACTGGTCTCGGTGCATCAATTTGGTCCCACGGTTCATCAACGATCTTGACTACGCCTGTCATGACGTTGAAAAGTACTGGAATGCCCACTCATTTGGCAATCAATTCAAAAGTTAGCCCTTTGGCCGCCGATGGGCTAATTGAGCCATATGCCTGGCATCGTAGTGTGAGGATGTCTATTCGCTCAGGTTTGTAGGACATGATGTCGGATTCCTAAGCTGCACTTGCTCAAAGGTTATTGCTCCCGCTCATTGAGGGCCGCCTCTGCCTCCATTTAACCAAAACATTCTGTCTTGACCCAATCCTCGCAGCAAACCAATTTCGCTGTGTTGCTATGAAGATTTCCGTTGTTCTTTGTATGGCTCTTGTGTCGCCTGCACACTATTTACCAAGAACAAACTTCTGGGAGGCCGAGCTTGCCGGTGTTTAGAATGGAATCTGCTGATTTCAGTAGGCGTCATCGTCGACGTGAGTAAATTCCACCAAATATCTTGAGAATAAGCTGATCAGTCTTACACAGGCGGCCGCCAGGGCAAGAAAAGACAGCATTACTCGATCGACAACCTTCGCCCAGGCCGCGCTCCTCTCGGAACTCCCAATACAGCGCATCTAGAGTCCCAAAGTGAGGAATCAGACAAGGAGCCCCCCAATACCAATCCCACAGCCGAAAGACAGCCTTCAATACACACCAGGCTGTTCAGGCTACTGAGTTCCACCAAAATGCCGGTAAACACATGTTCGAACATTTCGAGTATTTGCTGACAGCATCCTCCCTCTAGCATCAGCAAGCCGAAGTCGAACTCCGGCCTTTGCTCACCAAAGATATGTCAGGCCTTGGAGCTCAAGCCCGAGCCGCAGAATACGCCGCAGCCACCGCAGCCAAGGCAAGACAAGTCAGTCGAGAAGCTGAAGACCAGAAACTACCACCAAAAGCGGCTCCGGTGTCACTAAGTGCTCTGGCAAAAGCGCACTCAACCGGTCGAAACAAGGGGCCCAAAGCATGGAAACCACTAAACATGGACGACATTACTGAGAGTTCTGACGATGGCTCCACCGGCAAAGAATCTGGACGAGCCACTCCGCGAACCTTAGCTAGAATGGCACTGGAGAGGAGCTCCTCATTTCCATATCGGCAGCCCTCTGAATCTTCAACACGAGTGGAAGACATCGGAGTCAATATTCCAACGGCACCTCGAGCAATGATGACCTCCAACACTCTCACAACTGTCATTGCCAACCCTAGTCTCCAGATGAATCAGTCAGAGACGATCGTCAACCCACCTGTCCAGCAAAGCGTGCAGAACATCTACGCGTCTCCCGTTTCCTTTCCTCATGGTGGGTTCCCATACCATGCTATGCCGCCGCACTTCTACTCACTTTATCCCAATATTCTAGGCACTCCTCCAGAACGTGAAGCAGCCCAGTTCTCGAGATTCGGCAGCGTGATGGTACCCGGTGATCTGAGTCCAACGAAGCAACAACAGAAATTCGCGATGCTTGAGCAGATGCAATATGCGGCTTACGCAAACGATTCATTCGAAGCTTCTGCGGACTTACTGCCTCATCGGTTGTTGCTACACCCCAGTTCATCATACTATGATCAACAAAATGCCGCCAACGCTTCCATAATAGGCGACCCATATTGTTGGAATGTCTCTACATGCAGCGGGGCTTACGTCGATTACGGTGTTGATCAACACTCCCTCCAAGAACGTTTGGATATTGGCTACGTTGGTGATGGAAAAGGAGATTTTGGCACTGCGACTTCAGGCAATAAACTAGTCCCATTTCCTTACGGCGTGACTCCGATGAGCTACGCTTCAAACGGAGATTCTGCATCCGAATATTATCATTCTCAGGCGGTTTCTTGCAGTGGATTCCAAGATCGAAGGCTGTCTCTGATACCAACTTCGGAGACCAAACAGCAGGCCATTCCAGCAACGTATGGCTACGGAGAACACTACGATCGTAAGAGCAATATGCAGAACTTCGTCGCTGAAGCCACACTAGAAGCTCTGGCTAGCAAAGGCAAGACGGTGCTACATAACCCAGATCTTTACAAAGAAAAGCATCAGCTTCAGCAGAAAGGAAATTCTTTGTACGACAACACCAATCTGTCCGCGCCTACCAGCCTTGTGGATAGTCGAACTGCCCAGGATGAAAGTCGTCGCAAGGAGCAACGTCGACCGACGCCATGGGCTGTCAGACCATGTCTATCGGACGGGACTTGGGAGGTGATGCCATTGCCAGCTGAGCAAGGGAACCAATCAAAAATCAATCTTCTGCCTGGGCCCACCAAGGGTGAGCTCGAGGTCATAGCAAATGGGGTCGAGAACCACCCCCCAGGCCTTGGATTCCTTTATGTTGGGTCACGTGAGACCATCGAATACGAGACTGTCAACAGCGAGCCCCCTAGCAAGCGCCTCAATCAAATTGACCGAGCAGGCTCTGTTCAATGGGCCGACTTCTGTCCGATCACTTCGATCGAGCGCGAGCGTGTTCGAGCTTGCATGGCTAAAGCTGCAGCAGACTTAGCACCAAATATACTGCGCCCTAGGCTTTTTGACAAGGATAGGGTCAGCGGGCGGCAAGATGATCTCAAGCATTCCCAAGAATGGTTTCGTGGGGACGCCAGGGGCGAACGGGCCTTTCGAGCACAACTTCCTATTATTGCAGAGAAGCATGCCACGCTCCGGAGAGCTGCTGCCAGACACGCAAATGGCGGGTCTCTTCCAAACGACTTCAAGCTCGGGGTCGATGACGGAATTGCTGCAAGTGTTATCATAGGTGAAGTGATTGCGAACCTATCGAGTTATGTATTAGGCGATAGGAAATCTGCGGAGCAGCGCAAAAATTTCCATAAGATCAAAAGTGTACCCGAGTTTGCAACTGAAAGAGGTGGGATGTCTGGTGAATTGAGATCGAGTGACAGCTATTTCGACGACCAGGACGGTGGGTTTCAGAGGGCTCCAGTTCGTATTGCACGGGACCCGAGGTTCAGACCGCAAGGGAAGGAAGGGCTGAAACTGAAGCCGGAAGAAGAGTGGAAGAATAGGCATGAGATGTATGGAAGGAGAGTGCTGTGAGAGGTGGAGTTATGAAGGAGTTGCGAGTGGGCAGACAGAATGAGCATGGTCGCGTGAAAGCTGTTGTGGGACGACATCATTTGCAAGGCATGCTTTACGACTAAAATGAGCATCACAAAGGCAGATGAGATACTTCTTACGCTTAGCTATGATAAAACGAAAGCACAATGCGACTGACCGCCTTATTGCCTATACCTATGACCCAATAATCTCGTTTAACGAACTGATCGTGCTAGAGGCTTAGGCACCACGAGCAAGGCAAACTCTAGAAGGCCTTCCAGGATTGCGTTGTGGTTGCTTCAGAAAGACACATGGACTCTTACACAACACCTGGCTCTTTACCTGAATAAATCGGATGGTACCAGCTTCTCCCTGTCTGTTCATACATCGGTCATCTCAGGGCACCTAGAATGCAAATATCTGTTCAGCTCGAAGTATGATCGTCTCACGCGGTCCTCCCAGTGTCACGCCTCTGAACTCAGAGTATGAGTGCGGCATATAAATGTGACCGCGGCTCATCATGGACAGTCATCCTCCTCTTCCTAGGGAGTCAAGACACTGTTCTAGTGTTTGCAAGTCATGTCTTGGAGGATGGAGATGACTTGACATGGCAAAAGTAGGAGTGTTCGTTCTTCCGTCGCCGTTGTCTGAGTTCCCATCCGCTCCCTTAGCCGCGTGTGAGGCTAGATTCTCAATTTATCTCTTCAGCTATGGCCCAATCACCTCTTGTATGGCGGTACCGCGGCATACAGAAGTCCGTTGATTCTATACGACATCAGCACTCAATGTGGTAAACTTTAACACCCTGCGTCGGAGGTCTTACAGTGCAGCCGATATATCACCGGCCCAGTGGATGTAATGATAATCGAACCGTTGCGCAGCTGACATCAGCCCAAGGCACCTCGCAGGATTGCTGGCTAAAGCAATGGTAAGTTGTTCGTAGATCGTCACGGTTCAGGTATGGTAACAGGGAAGCGGCTTACATGCTCCCAGGTAACCTTTGCGAGCAATACCGCCCGCAAATAGAGTCAGGGATACAGAAAACCCTATCAAGAACGGAGCAAGAGCTGGCCCAAACGTAGAGATGTTTCGTGGGTCCAAGCCGAGACCGAAGGCGAGGAATAAAATGGTGAGAGATACCATAGTCTCGAAAGCGTATCTGTACAACTAAGTTAGTTGCGGGCCATCTGCCTAAGTTTAGTGGAAGCAACTTACGCTTGAGCAGGTGTGACTATCGAGGTGTCGACGTAACAACCTGGGACCACTACCAAGTCTTTTGCGGAGGCTCCGAGACTGGCACGCGCCAGGAATGCTCCCACGATAGCGCCGATACACTGGAGTAGAATGTAGAGAACGGTGCGCGGCAAGCTTGACAATCTCGTGAAGAAAGTTCCCATGGTGATGAGAGGGTTGAAGTGTGCACCTGTTACCGGTCCGGCTGTGTAGATGAACAACGTTATCATGAAGATGTTGAAGAGCGTAGCGAGCGAAACTGTAAAGACCGGCCCGACTGACGTTTCGGTGGCGGTGGGTACGAGTCCAGCAGCAAGCAGCCCACTTATAAACGTCTGGAGCATTGTCCCGATGCCCTCAATGATGGCCAGTCTCCAAAGGTCTGGGTCGTAGAATCCGCGTAGATCAAGAAGAGCTTTCCAGCTTGACTCACGTCCTGCATCAGGTTCTTTTGCAACGATTTCTCTATAGTCAGGATCGGAAGACGAGACTGCGAACCGTTGGTTGCCTCCAAGACGGCCTGCGAAGACTTGGGGTTGTACTCCTGGTATGGGCCGTGGAAGTGGGCGCACCTGTTCCTCGACGTCCTTCAGGTCTTCAGCTGAATGTGCCATATCCCACTGATAGCAAGGTGTATTCGTTGTAGAACAGGCGCATTGATTTAGGGGTTAATAAACAGGCGCCCGAAGTTCTAAATGGTCGTTGCCGGGATGCATTCCGCAACACAGAACTAAGGCCCCCTAATGTTTGGCTTAGGGCAGTCTTGGTCAGCCATGTCGTGAGCAAGCTAGCAGCATTCGCGACCTAACAGTCAGTTTCCCCGAGCGGCGATTAATAAAGGAATCTGGGGTTTCTGGGGCTTCCGGGGCTTTCTTCCGAGCAGCCTCTGTGATAGGAGGGCGCACACCTTTTAACGTCACAGGCTCCTCGGGCCAAGAATAGGGCCTTTTCGATTTGCTCTCTAAATACAGCTTGGCCTCTACTTCTTGGCCATCCCAGCTGCAGTAGGTATCGCCCAAAGAGAGACCGAACACAGTGTGACGTGCACATCGTTCAGGAAGGAGTCGGTGTGCGAGCAAAGTAAAACTTCTCGGACGAAAGGTATGTATGAGCCGGGCCGGGGTCCCTTTGAGGCAGGACAAGAACCTTTGAAGCCCGGAACTGAAGCCAATTGGCGGCAAACTCTCGCCAAGGTGGCCAAACTTCCTCTTTTACATTTGCATTACCGGTTGGTGTGGTCGGCCAGGAAGTTAAATGAGGTCTGTTTTCATATTCCGTCTTGCCACAGAAGGACTGCTGCGACTCCTCTCTGTTTGACCTTGGTGCAAGCAGAGCGCAGTCTTTGTTGTCGGTGGCAAGTGTGCTCATTGACAGTCAGAGCTTATACTTCAGCTGCTTTACGAAGAAGCCAGCAATAAAATGTTGGAATCTACGCCGTTCGCTCAGCCTGGGAACTGGAATAGTACTACACTGTGGATAACGATTGATGAAATGGCATCTTCGGGCACCTTGTCAAGAACAACCCCTATCACCAATGCTATCGACAACTACGTGGCCGATAGAGGGAATACGCCTGACCATGCATGTTCAGATCAGCCCAGTAGCGACAACGATGAGTTTACAAGTCTGGCAGAACGAAGGCTCAAGTTCAAAGTCGACTCCATCTCTGCACGATCGCTGGCCTGCTATGGAGTCTTAATTTGCTTGATAGTTGGCATCATCTCTTCAGCTTCGGTCACATAATGTTCGAAGATCTCGATCTGACTTTGCGCTCATGAACACTTCTGGTGACTAGGCCAGATCAAGAAGTCTTCTGATGTTGTCCTTGTTCTGGCCCTGTTTCTCCATTCACCTTCTTTCAGGGCAGAATATTGCATGACAGCTAAGGACTCTGACACAGCAAGTTGACGCAGCTACTCCTTCATCGAGGCACATTCCCAACACGATACTGCTTCAATGTACTAGGAACGTCCCAGGCAAGACTTCTAATCTGCACAAGTGGAAATGGCGCCTTCCAGGACCCTCACATAACAAATCCTATCCACCATTGTGAAAGCAAAGATTGTGCTTGTCAAACCGTGCTTGCGAAACCTTCTTGCCTCTGTCACCAGTCTCCGTGAAATAAGTAGGTTACGCCTGTTCCATGCTAGCCGTGCTCTTGCGATGTACTTTGGCGGACTTGGTAGTCGCACTTGACGACGAAAATAGCATTCAAGTGCAAAGTTTTGCCATTCTACCTCTCCATGACAAGATCAAACCGCCCACTCTATATGAGTGTTTCCTCACTTCGAAGAGCGAATGCTATTCCAAGTCTCACAACTTCCTCAAGCGGCGGTGGCAGTCCTATACCTAACACTGCGCGAGGGCAAGTACATACCAATGACAGACTTCCACTGGACGAAACATGATGACATTGCACGGAGATGTATGAGATTGCCGCAAATTATGGGAACATGGAGGGGTTGGAAATGTTCGATAAGGAGTAGCAAATTCGATAGTTTGGATGGCCATTCGGACGTTTTGAGGCTCTCCAGGCGTCCTCATTTTGAAGATTCATACCATATCAAGCCATCGACTGGCTTTCTGATCTACTTTGGAGTGTGCATATCAGCGTTTTGCCTGCAGTAAATATTCGGCAGAAGGGACACTACATTTGAACAGGCCATAAGATCTTGGTATATCTAGACACAGAGAATGTAGAGTCTTATTTGGATTTGAAAGCGTGGCCTTTGAGACGCAGTTAGCATTTTACCAATCTCTCTTTTTGCATCGGGGAAATCCTTGACAGCTCGGGATAGGTTTGGTGGCTTTGCATTGCTCTGACGAGCCAGACGAAAAACAACTTGTACAAGGCGAGAGCACTCTGCTACAGCAACTTCAACGACTAACGTTAAGTTGAGCAAACGATCTTGCATGGTCCACGTGTCCTCTCCAGCAGCTGGCGAGTTGGAAGCTTCGCTCTTCAGCTGCTCCTACCCCGCCAACGTGACGTGGAATTAGCGATAAATGCCAGCTCATGGCTCAAAGAGCTTCATTAGCTTTCGTAAGTGAAGCAAAATCGTAAAAGGAAGCAAGAGACATGCATTTGCGAAGAGCCAGGCGGGCTCCGCACATATTTGGCTAGCCCCTTCGCGGAACTCCAACGCTAAAATTAAATTTGCGAGAGAACTCGTCTGCAACCAGGATGAGGATGAGGAACCGAGGAACAGTACAACTTTGGAAGTTGTGCAAGGGGAGGCTGTGAAGCGTAGAATCTGCGACAGGGCTCATCGCGCCTGCGCCCCATCATGGCAGTGAACCGTTACGTTCTTTCGTTTGTCAACAACACAGTCTCACGTGCCTCGAGACCGAAAGCATGGAAAGCCCAAGCCCTCCTCGATACCATTGCTCCGCGGCAATGCCGCGCAAAGTCTACGAACTCAACTTCGGCGCTCGCATACAAAGCTTTACATCGTCGCTCACCTCTACCTCTACCCGTCTCTGACGCTCCCTCCTATGGCGCCGCCGCAGCAGTGTCCTCAATCCTCTACGAAACACCTTCCGTCTCTCAAGCTCCGGCTAAGAAACACATACTCAATTGTCTGGTACAGAATGAGCCAGGTGTGCTGTCACGTGTCTCGGGTATTCTGGCTGCTCGTGGCTTCAACATTGACTCTCTTGTTGTCTGCAGTACAGAAGTGTCAGACTTGAGTAGGATGACAATTGTGCTAGAAGGTCTCGATGGCGTGGTCGAGCAAGCCAGGAGGCAATTGGAAGACCTCGTCCCCGTCTGGGCTGTGCTTGACTACACATCTGCTGCGCTGGTGCAGAGGGAGCTGCTACTGGCCAAAATTTCGATCCTTGGTCCGGAGGTCTATGAGGAGCTTATGGAGCATCATCGTGAGATGACCAATCCGGATGGAGAAAGCGCACAGACAGATGTTGAAGCGAACGCCGAGAGACGGTTACAGGAACTTGAGGAGCAAAAGAGTCAAGAGACCGAAAAGGGAGGTATCCTTCAAAGCGTGAAGGAAGTGTTGAGTCAAAGCGAGTTAGCTTCAAGGGATTACCATCCGTCCAGGCTGGCGGCGAGTCAAGCGTTGAGACACAAACATGAGCATCTAGAAGCTATCACACATCTAACTCATCAATTTGGAGGCAAGGTTTTGGATATTAGTACAAACAATTGCATTGTGGAAATGTAAGTCTTACGATTGGAATTTCGCGTGCGAGGATATACTGACATTGAGCCACAGCTCAGCCAAGCCATCAAGGATAGACTCCTTTATGAAGCTCATTGCGCCCTTCGGCATACTTGAGTCAGCACGCACTGGTTTGATGGCACTGCCAAGATCACCACTCTACGGACCGAATGAAGAGCTCGAACGTGACGCTGGAGATGTTGTTGACGCTAGCGCGCTGCCGCCAGGATAGGGAGGAGCTTAGCGAATGGGGAAATGGTTTCGAGATGGTCATTTGGTCTAAGCCAGGCGTCGACTGCAAGGTCCGGCTCATTGGGAAGCCAATCAGCATCATGCAGTCTCTAGCCCTTCGCATTTCTCGTGATAGTGAGGACCAATTTATTGATCATCCCAATCGTGCAGACTCAGCAACATTCGTCATTGCCAGTAGCCACATTAGTACCCACAGTATGAACGCGCTCTTAGCTTGGCAGAACCAGGTGACGTGCTCCCCGCCGTTAGCTAGCAGGTGAAACCGTGTAATTTTTTGAGCTTTTCTGACCGCTCGGACTTTTTCTTGCCAACCCTCTCACACCCCATCCTCGCACTCCAAATCACTCTCTGCACATCTACTCCCAGTGGTTTACCATAAGGTCATTGTCCCATTGACTCTGTGAAGTCGCCTCCCTTTCTTGCGACTTGATTTGCCTGTAGGCAAACCACAAAATGGTTCAATCGTGGGGCATTTCTCAAATCCCTTGCTTTATTGTGCTGACCGCTTCTTCAGCGCAATCCTCGGTTTCCCTCGCATGGGAGTTAATCGAGATCTCAAAAAAGCAACTGAAAACTATTGGGCTGGCAAGATACCACTCGACGACTTGTTGAGCGAGGGCAAAAGATTGCGCCTGGAGCACTGGCAAATACAGAAAAAGGCCGGAATCGATATCATTCCCAGCAATGACTTCTCCTTCTACGACCAAGTCTTGGACCACATTCAGCTCTTCGGAGTAAGTGTCGGATAAGCCTAGTCGTTTGTACACTGTCTGAATAGTGTTATAGGCCATCCCCGAGAGATATTCCAGACACAACCTGCCCGACTTCGATGAATACTTTGCTATGGGCAGAGGTCTCCAGAAACCGAAAGGAGAAAAAGGCGACGAAGCTGGAGTTGATGTTCCATCCTTGGTACGGCTACAAGGCCTGAAGACGCAGTTCGTGGCTGACGATGTTAGGAAATGGTGAAATGGTTTGATTCAAACTACCACTACGTGAAGCCCACACTGCAAGATAGCCAAACGTTCAAGTTGGCCCCAAAGCCGAAGCCTATCCTAGAATTCCGGGAAGCTAAGGAGGCTGGTATCACTACTCGTCCCGTCCTGCTCGGTCCCGTATCCTTCCTTCAACTCGCCAAGGCAGATCGTGGTCAAAATGTCGACCCTATCACACTTCTCGACAAGCTGCTGCCCGTCTACGAGGAGCTTTTGCAGCAGTTGAAGGAAGAAGGTGCCGAGACTGTTCAGATTGACGAGCCAGTACTGGTTTTCGATCTTCCCAACAAGACCAAAGCTGCATTCAAGCCTGCATACGATAAGCTCGGCAGCCTAGGAAGCAAGAGCCCGAAGATTGTTTTGGCAACCTATTTTGGAGATGTTGTACACAACATTGGCGTTTTCGAGAATTTCAAGAACCTCTACAGTATTCACGTTGACCTTGTTCGCAACCCAGAGCAGCTTGACACCGTCCTTGAAGCTCTCGGACCCCAACAAGTCCTCTCGGCCGGTGTTGTTGACGGACGCAACATCTGGAAAACAAATATGAAGCAAGCGATCGAAACGGTCGAAACGATCATCCAGAAGCTCGGCAAGGAGCGCGTAATCGTTGCCAGCTCCAGCTCGCTCCTTCACACACCGCATACCCTAGCAAGCGAAAAGAAACTTGACCCTGAAGTCAAGGATTGGTTCAGCTTTGCCTGTGAGAAAGCAGAAGAGCTTGCCATCATTGCCAAGGCTGTTACCGAAGGCCCTGCAGCAGTTCGAAACGAACTGGAAGCCAATGCAAAATCTATGAAATCACGCGCTTCGTCAAGCCGCACTAACGACCCCAAAGTAAAGGAGCGCCAGGAAAAGGTTACGGATGCCATGCACGAGCGACAATCTCCATTCCCTACTCGTATTGCACAGCAACAGAAAGACTTGAATTTACCCATGTTCCCAACAACCACCATCGGCTCCTTCCCCCAAACATCGTCAATTCGGGTCACACGCAACAAGTTCACAAAGGGAGACATCACCGCGGACGAGTATGACAAATTCATCGAGAAGGAGATTCAAGATGTCATCAAGATCCAGGAAGAGCTCGACCTTGACGTCTTTGTCCACGGCGAGCCCGAACGAAATGACATGGTTCAGTATTTCGGGGAGCGACTAACCGGCTACGTTTTCACAACCCACGCCTGGGTCCAGTCATATGGCTCACGGTGTGTGCGACCTCCCATTATTGTTGGAGACATCTCCCGCCCTGCGCCGATGACAGTTAAAGAGTCTAAGTATGCTGCGTCGATCTCGAAGAAGCCAATGAAGGGTATGCTCACAGGCCCTATCACTTGCCTCAGATGGTCGTTCCCACGTGATGATGTTCATCAATCTGTTCAAGCTCAACAGCTCGCATTGGCCCTCCGAGACGAGGTCATCGATCTTGAGGCCGCTGGTATTCATGTCATCCAAGTCGACGAGCCAGCGCTCCGTGAAGGCCTCCCCCTCCGAGCAGGCAAGGAGCGCGAACGATACTTGAAGTGGGCTGTGGACTCGTTCAAATTGTCCACTGCTGGCGTTAAGGATGGCACACAGATCCACAGCCATTTCTGCTACTCGGAATTCCAGGACTTCTTCTACGCCATTGCAGCTCTAGATGCTGATGTCCTCTCGATCGAGAACAGCAAATCCGATGCCAAACTCCTCAAGGTCTTCGTTGACGAAGCGTATCCAAGACACATCGGACCTGGCGTCTACGACATCCACAGCCCCCGTATTCCATCGGAGCAGGAAATCAAGGATCGTATCGAGGAAATGTTGCAATATCTGAAGCCGGAGCAGTTGTGGATAGACCCAGACTGTGGCCTCAAGACCAGACAGTGGAAGGAGACCAAAGCATCGTTGACCAACATGGTCAATGCTGCCAAGTTCTACCGAGCTAAATACCAAAAGTAGAGAAGCGAATGCTCCTACTCTGATCTCATACTTGATCACTCAACCTGATCAAGCGGCGCACGGTGAATGAATGACGAAAGGGTTTCAACCTGATATGGATCACGAAAAGTTCAACATGGAAAAGCATGACTGGATGGATTCAACAAGATACCACGAACGCATGACAGAACGCCTCGATCTTAACATCGGCGTTTGACAGGAAATGAAACAATACAGCTCAGAGAGAAGCTGTCACCAAGATATTTTCTGAATTCAAAAGGGTCACCTTTATGGCAGCCTATGTCCTCATTCTTGATCTCTCAACATGCCCGATCCCCGTTGGTGCTTACGAGCAGCTTACCCCGTAGCTTGTGTTCTTAACTCTGGGTTTTGTTAATTCTTCTGTCCTGCCGGAACCCCTCATTTGCCGTGTTCCCTTGGTGGGCTTCCATTCGGCCTTCTGTGTGGACGCCAGTCCAAATGACAAGACGTATACTGTCAGTATCCTACCCCTCTGAGTCTCTGCTAGGCGTCTTCTCCATCTTACGCAGATCTCTGGGGTGCGTTTAAGGGAAACAAGCTCACCTTGAAGGTACGAACACCCTGAAACCATTTCCAGGGATGATGTCTCTTCGCACAGGTCCACCATCGCTTCCACCAAGCTCTCGTCCATTTTGGCGTCCATCCGCGGGAGTATAACTAGCTTTCGAAGCGTGATCCCGCTGTTGACAAGAGTTTGGTCGTTGATCAAGTGCTGCTCCTGGGCGACGAGCTTTGCCAAATCTGCACACGCAGCTATGAGGTCCCGGCCTTCGCTTCTAACCAGATTCTTGAGAATTCTGAGTCTGCAAAATCAACAGAACATTAGTGAAACACTTCATTTGGGAAATTTCCCATAACTGAGTCATGCTGTAGCGTGAGATTGAGCCGACATAGGACATAGATCAAGGGCTCGGACATCCTTCATTCTCCTTCATGTTCTTGATCGATATGCCGACCATCTGGAGAATAAGGGTCAGAATGTCAATAAGACACAATTGGTTCAGCTTTGAGGTGGGAAAGTTTCCGCCTAAGACTTTTTAGCCGGTGGAGGAAGAGGTTCATGTCTTCAAAAACCATTGCCAGGTGGTCGTAGTCTGCTAAGACCGAATTCGCCGTCTGCAAATGGCTACTCCTTGGCTACCTCCAAACCCCCACCATGACGCCTTATCGATACGGCCCTTATCAGCCTCAGTACACTTCAAGCGACGTCAGAGGACTAAAGACTTGAAGCTTAGAAGGTGGAAACTACATACCTAGGTGGTAATTTAAGAAACATCTCCTACACCCATCTACTCCGGCATCCTACAATCTACTCCGAAAGAGTTCACGAGGCGGCAAGGCGAGGCCTTAGCCGGCATTCGGGGGAGCTTAAGGCAAAGGAGATTCGGGCAACCTACTTGGCCTTCTTGAAGCATCAATTAATGGGAGCATCGTTGCCCAGGATTTCTTACTTCGCCACCGTCAAACAATATCCTCCCGCTAAAGTTGAATCCGCAAAAGCTTCTTCAGTCGTACGATGAATACTGGAGACCAATGCATTCTCGCCCTTGTGATGCTTATGGCAGCGCTCAGCTTCCATATAGACTGAATCCATTTCTGCTACATATCTTCGAGCTTCTTTGTCATGATCTTCAGCTCCCATCAAACACGTTCTCAGGTATGTACTCGGTCTCAGTGCGATAGAAGTTGAGACCTTTCTGGTGGACCTTAATATTGTACTTGTGGGATAGAGAAATGAGGGAGACATGGTGTGGAGCCAGTCACGTAAGCTTAGCGTTTGTCTGCATCGCCTAGCCACCGAGCAGGCGAACGCCAGCCAACATTCTGAAATTTCTCCCGTCTCGCTAATATCTCTTCACAGGACACAGGCTCTGTCCAATGTGGACGAGGAGGCACATGGAGGGTTTGAAACGGTGGTGCATTCATGGCTTAAAGTTGAGCTTAAGAGAAGGAGGACGATGAGGGAGGCAAGGGCGAAGACTGGTTGGCAAGATGGTCCCGTATATACTGCAAGCTAGGACCCGCAGGTAGATCGGAGAGAAGCCCATGTTGGGAAAAGAGCTCGAGGAGCCAAAATGTGCCCCTTTGAAGAAGTGAGGGAGGGTAGGGGGTTGTAGTAAGAAAAGATGTTGAAAACGTGAGCAAGTCTGCAATGGAAGCTCGAACCCTTGGAATGCTTGAGGGGAGAGAAGCCTAAAAAAGGTTAATGCGGCCAGGCACGCAGGTACGGGGAGAGGTAGGGGAAGCTTAGGGACAAAACTCAAAATTTCTCCCCACCGTCCGATTCATGACCGTAAATCATTGTAGCCATCACGTATTATCGGCCCATTACTCTGCAGTTGATTATTCTGATATTGAAACTATCTGAATGTCCAACATACTAATTACTTGGAATTCATCGGCACTGGCTCCTAGCTTTACAAGCAGTTTTCTCGTGCTGTTACTAACATGCCCGTGAGAATGCATACTCATAAGGTACACGCTGATGAGACACACGTATACACGCTTATGAGATGTACGCATGAGGTCTAAGCCCATAAAGCACACGCCCATGAAGTACACGCCTATGAGGTGCATGCCCATGAGGTGTATGTCTGTGAGGTATATGCCCATGAGACGCATGCTCGTAAGGCGCATGCCTGAGACTCGCTCTTATGAGACACACGCAAGATACATGCCCATGAGATACATATCTATGAGATGCATGCCCACGGGTGCATGCCCATGAGGTACACGCCTGTGAGATGCAGGCCTGTGAGGTACATGCCCATGAGATATGCGCTCATGAGATGTACGATATGGGAAATTTTAGTTTTGTTCCTAAGCCTTCTCTATGTCTCGCCGTAGCCAGAATCACCAGGACTGCACAGAGAGCTGGCAACGAGGAATTCTAAGCAATGGCACCGTCGGACATTCAGATAGCTTCAACATCAGTATGACCAAATGCATATCAATGGCCTGATAGTAGGTGGCTACTACAATGATTTACGATCACGAATGGAACGGTGCAGAGAAGTTTTGAAACGTGCCGAAAACAGCCCCCAAACCGCTGTTTTCTGCCACCCATTTCATAGATGCCTAGACCTTAATCGCCGATCTCGGCCTCCACTCATAGATCACATGGTGTTGGAAACTCTCCGGCTCACCAGATTAAAAAGACCCCAAAATGTTTCCGAGTTACTGCGAACCCCCGTTTCCCAGATATGGCGACAGCATCTTCGCTTCCGCAAGGTAGCGGCAACGACCGCTTCAACGCTGAAGCTGCAGCATGGGACAGTAACCCACTAGTCCATCAAGCCTCAAAAGCGGCCTTTGAGGCCATAAGGGCGCGTTTTCCGCAGCTACAGCTCACAGGTGAGTCTGCGAGCAAAGATGGCTTCGACGTCCTGGAAATCGGCTGCGGCACGGGCTTGTTGGTTATGCTGGTGGCGCCGCACGTCCGAACTATTGTCGCCGTCGACGCTGCACAGGGCATGATCGACGTCCTCAAAACGAAACTCGACAAGCCTTTGTCACTATTTTGAGTGCTGCTGACATGCAAACGATAGCGACATTGCCCTCAATCAAGATTTTCGGACAGGGTGGCAAGAACCGAATTCGGACAGCCGAAGCGGAGATTTAAAGGTGCGATCACATTCCTCCATGATGCCTTGGCAACAACCTACTATCTTAGCCTGAACAATGGTAGGAGGTCTACCTGAAGAGCGACTCTATGTTGGCTCGTCAGACTGATGTCGAGGTGTGCCTAGAGACGCCCTAGAGGCAGTGACTCAGAGACCCACAGGTTTGTAGACTACTAAAGGAATCATCTACTACCTAGATAGAATAGACAAGTTCATTCATCTCGAAAGAGGTTCCAATCGCAGGTCGGACTTGCGATTAGCTAAACACCAGAAAAGTCTGACACATGACCCATCTCGAGGCGCACCCAACGCCCTAACAACAGCTGTCTATGGCGTACCGCCGAAGCTAAAAGTACTGGAGACTTTTACGAAACAAGCGGCCCAAGTTGTGCCTTTCTCCAACAAAGTACCCTTCTTAACACGCGTCTGTTTGACACTCATCGTAACAGGCGCCGTTAATGTTATCGCAGGTTTGGCGGAGGGGGCACACGTCATAACAGAACACCGATTGACCACCCCCACTATTTAGTACCACAATCTTCCACTCGGTATTGTCGTTCGGTATGCTTTCCACTCGAGCGCAATATTCGCCGTCATGTGTACAATCAACTGCGAGATCTTCTTCGCTAAAGTTGAAATCGTTACCAGGATTCAGACTGACTGCACAAAATATATATCCCCGGCTGTCATCGCAACTGAAGTGTGCTGCAGCACTTAGGCGTACCATCGCCACAGCCATAAAGACAAAGATACGCAATTGCTGGTAGAGCATTGTGCTGAGCGTACACCTCCTGGATACTGGTTTTCGTAAATGTTTGTCGGGAGGTGACCGCTCAGGCTAGGATTCAGGTCTCCTGGTTAGGTTTGGCGAGTGAACGTCCAAGAGAGACACTGTAGATGGGACGTCGTAGAAGGGACGCCGCAGACGAGATGTGTAGATGAGACGCCGTAAAGACACTGTAGATGAGATGCCGCAGATGGGATGCCGCAGATGGATGCCGTAGGTAATAGAGACGCCGCGGATATGAGAGAGTAGACCAGAGTAGGGTGGTTACAGTATAGTAACAGGATGAGGGTACTTTCACCTTTTTATGTTCAGATTTGTAGCTCTCTTCGATGACTTAGTTCCGAGGCTCGGTTCTACGGCTTATTTGATATTCGCTAGGATATCCTGCGATGACGGGCTTATCGGAGGGATGTATCCGGATGTAACGGCGTCTAAGATGCATGCCTGCGAGAGAGCTACGCCCATGAGATACATGCGTCTAAGATGCAAATCCTGTGAAATATCCGCCTCTATAAGATGCAGAAATACCAGAAATGTTCCTGGGATACGCCAAAGAAGGGGGGGGGGTCTCTGAAACGTCGGCATGCACAGGCCAATAAGAAAATGTCACGAATAGGCGCCCTCAGTTTCCTACGACGGTCATTCTGGTCCAAATGCATTGCCTTCATTTCTCGAGAATTTTCTGTTCTCATCACAGTCGGTCTCTGGTCTTGAGGGGCCCAGATTCGGCTTCAAAAGGGTACCCGGTGCCAAGCCTAGTGAAGGCCCGTTCGGACTCTAGGGGATGCCAGGTTCTAGCTCCTGGAGAGGGCCTGCTCACCTTATCCCCTCCGTAGCTAAATGGGCACGTTCCGGGGCAAATGGGCACTCCTAGGGACCCGAATGGGCAAACCCTAGGACCTGAATGGGCCTCTTAGGAGCTTTCAATGAGCAAGGCCTGGAGACGGAATGGGCACACGACCCGTTTGCGGTCTAATTAGATCCTGTCAGCCAGAACAGGTATAGTACACCCCTTCGCCCTTTTTAGGGACTTTACTGTACATCTTATGCATTTCCAGGCAACAGTCTATACACGTCAGGTAGGTACGTAAGAAGATGGTGGCGACGACGATGGAATCCTCTAGATCTCACAGGGTGGCGAGATCTGCCTGCATCTATAAGCATCAAGCTCGCTACCCAGGTAGATAGGACAAGCAATTCAGCATCTTCCACACCACCAGATTCTAAT
>Ga0335072_10001613_pt1 | contig 36368 bp, 31 predicted proteins | sample Lox_Sample_21_FD_206725 | JGI IMG/M metagenome (GOLD analysis project Ga0335072, IMG submission 206725) | Soil microbial communities from Loxahatchee National Wildlife Refuge, Florida, United States - Lox_Sample_2.1 | ecosystem: Environmental > Terrestrial > Soil > Wetlands | place: USA... | reverse complement strand
GGCTCTCGCTGCTCAGGGGGTCCGGCTGGGCGGCTCGTTTGGGGCATGTGTGCCACAACCCCCGCCTATCGGGGCACGTGTGCCACAACCCCCAAACGCTCGGGCGCTCGGGACGCACGGCGCTCGGGACGCACGGCGCTCGGGCGCTCGGGACGCACGGCGCTCGGGACGCACGGCGTGTACGGGCACGGCCGGGCGGGTCAGACGTGGGCGAGGACGCGGTCGAGGGGGCGGGGGACGCGGGTCAGGTCGAGCGCCTCGGCCAGCACCCGCGCGTAGTGGGCCTTGCGGCCCGAGCGGGCGCCCAGGAAGCGCCGCAGCTGCCGCTCGCGGGACCGGTCGCGCTGGGCGGGCTGCTGGCAGAAGGTGCGGAACGAGGAGAGCTCGCCCTGGGCGGCGATGAGCTGCTCGATCATGGCGGTGCCCAGCGAGCGGATCATCTCGTCTTCCAGGTCGGCGACGCAGACGTAGAAGCCGAGCCGTTCCAGGTCGGCGCGGGCCGGCCCGGGGCGCAGGCCCGCCCGCTCCAGGCCGCGGCGGAAGACGGCCTCCTCCCCCGCGTCGCACAGGCCCGCCAGCCGGGCGCCCAGGCCCCGCGGGCCGAACAGGTCGGCAAAGTGGCCGATGTTCGTCGCGCCGCCCATCGGCACCACGAACACGCCCTCCTGGCTCAGGTTCCGGCCGCGGCGCGCGGCCAGCGCCTCGATCGCGCCCCGGTCGCTCACCCCCTCGACCAGGATGACCGCGCACGACCCGGCCGCCGCGCTGCGCACCGACGCCACGGCCGCCGCGAGCACGCCATTGCTGCTGCCCGCCGGCCCGGTCACCGCGACCAGGCGGGACAGCGACTCGTCGTCCACTTTCCCTAGCATCGCAGCTCGACCCGCGGCGGGAATGGCAAGCTGGAGACCATGCTGCGCAGCACCGATCGCATCCGCACCACCCACGTCGGCAGCCTGGCCCGGCCGCCCGCGCTGCTCGACCTGATGCAGGCGGCGGCGCAGGGCCGCCCGGTGGACCCGGCCGAACTCGCCGCGGCCGAACGCCGGGCGGTGACCGAGGTCGTAGCCCGCCAGCGCGCGGCCGGGCTGGACATGATCGGGGATGGCGAGCAGACCAAGACCGGGTTCTACGCCTACATCGGGCAGCGGCTGAGCGGGTTCTCGCCGCGGGCCGGCGGCGACCCGCTGGCCGGGTTCCGGCCCGAGATCGACGCCTTCCCCGAGTACTACGCGCAGTACCTCAAGAGCGCGATGACCGGCGGGATGGCCGTCCCGGTCGTCCCGCTGCGCTGCACCGGCCCAGTCTCCTACACCGGGCACGAACGCCTGCGGCACGACCTGGACCTGCTCCGGGCGGCGGTCGGGGACGCCGGCGCCGATGAGGTGTTCGTGTGTGCCGTGGCCCCCAGCGGAGTCGGCGGCAACGAGTACTACCCGTCGCAGGCGGATTACCTGAACGCGGTGGCCGACGCGCTGCACGTGGAGTACGCGGCCATCGTCGACGCGGGCTTCACGCTGCAGATCGACGACCCGTTCCTCACCGACGTGTTCAGCTACGGTCCTGGTTCGGCCCGGGACAAGCTGGACGTGGCGGGCGGGTACGTGGACGCGATCAACCGGAGCCTGCGGGGCATCCCGCGCGACCGGGTGCGGCTGCACACCTGCTACGGCATCAACGAGGGGCCGCGGGTGCACGACGCGCCGCTGGCCGACCTGATCGACACCCTGCTCACCATCCAGGCCGGGGCCTTCTCCTTCGAGGCCGCCAACCCGCGGCACGAACACGCCTACCACGTGTTCGAGACGGTCACGCTGCCGCCGGACACCGTGCTGCTGCCCGGCGTCATCAGCCACGCCACCAACATCGTCGAGCACCCCGAGGTCATCGCCGACCGCATCGTGCGGTTCGCCGAACTGGTCGGCCGGGAGAACGTGGTGGCCAGCGCCGACTGCGGTTTCTCGTCGCAGGCCACGTACACCCCGGAGATCCACCCGACGATCGTGTGGGCCAAGTTCGAATCGCTGGCCGAGGGCGCGCGCCGCGCCACGGCCCGGCTCTGGCCCTGATCAGGGGACTGCAAACTGGCTGCAAGGCGCCCGGCTGAGGATGGTCCCACACCGCGACCGCCAGGGAGGCCACCAATGTCACCGATCGATCGGTTCCTGACCGCCGTCCAGACCGCGACCATTCCGGCATGCGACGCGTGGAGCGCCGACGCGACGCTGGACGCGACGGTGCCCAACTGGCGGCTGCACGCGTCGGGGGCCGACGCGATCCGCGCCGAGTACGCCCGCTGGTTCGCCGATCCCGGCCAGTTCGGCGAGTTCCGCCGGTTCCCGGTGCAGGCGGACGGGGGGCCGAGCGAGATCGTGGAGTACACGCTCAGCTGGACCGAGAACGGCGTGCCGCACGCCGCCCACCACATGCACCTGCTGACGGTGCGCGATGGTCGCATCGTGGCCGACACGGTGATGTGCGGCGGGCGGTGGCCGGCGTCGCTGCTGGCCGAGATGGAGGCGGCCGATGCCTGATGCTCCGCTCACGTTCGCCAGCGCGGCCGAGCTGATCGCGGGCGCGACCGAGCGGACGTCCCTGACCGAGGGGGCGGGGAAATCCGGGGCCCGGCTGGAGCGGCTGGTGATCGGCGGGCAGCCGTACGTGCTCAAGCACCTGGACCTGGCGCGGGACTGGACCATGCGGGCGTCCGGCTGCCTAAGCGGAGCGCCGCTGCTGGCCTGGGAGCGCGGGCTGCTGGCGCGGCTGCCCGCGTGTTTCAACCAGCCGATCGTGGGGGTCTTCCGGGAGGACGGCGACGGCCCGGCGCCGTCGGGCGGCTGTGCCCTGCTGATGCGGGACGTGACGCCGTGGCTGGTCCCGGTGAGCGACGAGCCGATCGGCCTGGACCAGCACCTGCGGTTCGTGCGGCACATGGCCGCGCTGCACGCCGCGTTCTGGGCGTGCGGCAGCGAGTGCGAGGTCGTCCCGGTCATGCACCGCTACCTGGAACTGTCCCCGTGGCTGGCCCGGGCCGAGGCTTCTGTCGGCTCGGCCCACCTGGTGCCGCGGCTGGTCGGCGAGGGCTGGCCGCGGCTGGCCGAGGTCGCCCCGGCGGCGGCCGCGGTGGTGGTCCCGCTGGCCCGGGATCCGGGCCCGCTGGTGGAGGCGCTGGAGTCCACGCCGCAGACGTTCGTGCACAGCAACTGGAAGCTGGACAACCTGGGCACCGACGAGGCGGGCCGGACGGTACTGCTCGACTGGGAGCAGCCGGGGCGCGGCGCGGCACTGTCCGACCTGGCCTGGTACCTGGCCATCAACTGCCGCCGCCTGCCGCAGGGCAAATCGGAAGCGATCGCCGCCTACCGCCAGGCGCTGGAGGAGCACGGCATCAACACCGAGGGCTGGTGGGATCGCCAGCTGGCCCTGTGCCTGCTGGGCGCCCTGGTCCAGTTCGGCTGGGAGAAAGCGCTGGGCGGTTACGACGAGGAGCTCGCGTGGTGGGAGGCGCGGGCGGTCCGGGCCGTTCCGTTCCTGGGTTGAGTCCTTACCGCTTGCTGAGGGCCCGCCAGCTGTCGAGCCGCTGGGCTGCGGTCCGGCGCAGGGTGCTGGCGTGCTCGCCGGCCTGGCGGGCCAGCCGTTCGGCCCGCTCGGCCGCACGGTCCAGCCAGGCCGGGACCGCGAAATCCGCGGCGGCCTCACCGGTCCACCACCAGGCCTCCACGGCGACCGACCTCTCGACCAGGTCCAGGTCGGCGGCGACCGCGTCGAGGTCGACGGGCAGGCCCAGCGCCTGGCGGGCCCGGTGGTTCAGGACGCGGGCCACGCTGACGTAGCGGGGCACCCCGAGCGCGGCGGCTCTGGTCTCCAGCCCGGACGCTGTGCTCAGGGCCGTCTGCGGGTCGCCGCGCAGCAGGGCCAGCCGCGCGGTGATCAGCTGGCGCTTGAGCTCCAGCCGCCAGCCGAAGACCAGGTCTCCGGTCAGCAGGGTCCCGGCCTGGTCCAGCCGGGCCCGGGCGCCGTCGGCGTCGCCGGCCTGGACGCACTCCTCGGCCAGGTCTTGCAGCGCGGCGATGGTGACCTCGGCGGTGCCCTGGCTCTGGCCGAGCTCCAGGGCACCGAGGTGACGGTCATGCGCGGGCCCGGCGGCGCCGATGTTGCGCAACACCCAGCCGGCGAAGTTCACCGCGCGGCCGGCGAACCTCGGCACCTGGCGGCGCTCGACCTCCGCGGTATAGCGGGCGAAGGCGTCCAGCGCCAGGGCCGGGCGGCCGGCCGCGGCGTGCGCGTGCCCGGTGAACAACAGCGAGTGCAGGGTGGCCGCGGTGTGGGCCACCCCTTCGGTCGCGCGGGCGGCCGGACGCAGCAGGGCCAGCGCCTCGTCGGTCTTGCTCTGGTGGGCCCGCAGCACCCCGAGCCACGCCGCGGCGGTCACCCGGTCGGGCCCCTCGGCCAGCGCGAAGGCCTCACCGAGCAGCAGTTCGGCCTGGGCCAGGTCACCGGCCGCGTGCCGGGTCCGGCCGCCGACGGCCAGGCAGCGGGACCGGATGGCCGGATCGGCCGCGGCCAGCGCGCCGTCCGCGGCGAACTGGGCGGCCTGGGCGAAGCGGCGGTCGAAGTAGCAGGCCCACGCGCCGACCTCCAGGGCGGCGGCCCCGGCGGCCGCGGCGAGCTCGACGTCGGCCAGCGCCTGGTCGTAACGGCCGCGGCGGGTGCGGACCCGGGCTCGTTCGAGCCAGCCGTCGGCATCCGGATGCAGCGCCAGCGCGTCGTCCAGCAGGGCCTCGGCCGCGGCGTGGTCGAAACGCTCGGCGGCCCGTTCGGCGGCGGTCCGCAGCGACCGGGCGGCCAGCTCCAGGTCACCGCCCAGCCGCGCGTGGTAGGCCACCATGGCCGGGTCGGCGTACGGCTGGCGGGCCAGCACCCGGCCGGCCTGCCGGTGCAGCAGCGCGGCCCGGCCGGGAGTCGCGCTGGCGGCCAGCGCCTCGCGGACCAGCTCGTGCCGGAACCGGAACGTGCCGCCGTCGGCGGCCAGCAGCTGCTGGGCCGCGGCGCGTTCGGCGTCATCGAGCAGGTCGACGGCGGGCCGGCCGAGCAGGGCCGCGAGCAGCTCGAGGTCCAGCTGCGGGCCGATCACCGCGGCGGCCCGCAGCATCGCCCCGGCCGGGCCCAGCTCGTCGCAGCGCGCCGACACCGATTCGACCAGCGACGCGGGCAGTTCGGCCCGGGACGCCTGCTGGGCGAGCTCGGTCAGGAACAGCGGATGGCCCTTGGACCGCTCGTACAGCTCGTCGGCCCGAGCCGGGCCCACCAGTTCGGCGGCGGCCTCGCGGCCGAGCAGGCCGAGGTGGACGGACGCGGTGCCCGGCAGCGGCGGGCCCGCACCGGAACGGACCGCCGCGACGACCACCGCGGGCATGTTCTCCCGGCGCGCGAAGCTCAGCCAATTGGCCAGCGCCTGCCCGGCCAGGTGCGCGTCGTCGATCACCACCACCAGCGGTCCCCGCTCGGCCAGCCGGACCATCACCCGGACCAGCGCCGCGTACAGGACCGCCGGGCCGAGCATGGCGTCGGCCAGGATCGGCGGGGGACGCGGATCCCTCGGCCCGGCCTGGTCCAGAGCCGCGCCGAGGAGCGGGATGAGGGTCACCGCGTCGCGGCCCAGCAGGTCGGCGGTGACGTCGGGCCCGAGCCGGCGCAGCAGCGCCGACAGCGCGCTGAGCAGGGCATCGAGCGGCATGGCCCGGTCGAGCTGCCCGCACGAGGCCAGCAGCACCTCCTCGCCCGCGGCGGCCCGCCCGGCGGCCCAGGCGCGGAGCAGGGCGGTCTTCCCGATGCCCGCTTCCCCGTCCACGACGACGATCTCGGCCGGCCCGGCGCGGGCACGCGCGGCCATGGTGTCGAGGTAGGCCAGTTCGTCATCCCGGCCGACCAGGCCAGCCGGGCGGCGGACGGGCGCGGGCGGCGGCGCGGGCAGCTCGCCGCGCAGGATGGCGGTGTACAGGGCGACGGTGGGCGGGGAGGGGTCCGTGCCGAGCTCGGCGACCAGGCGTTCCCGGGCCTGGGCGTAGGCCGACAGGGCCGCGGCCACCCGGCCACCCGCGACGTAGGCGCGCAGCAGGACCCGCAGCGCCTCCTCGTCATATCCGTCGGCCGCCACGGCGCCGGCCGCGGCGTCGGCGGCCGACATCCAGTCGCCGGCCTCCAGCAGGACGGTGGCCGCCGCCCGCCGGGCCCGGCCGGCCAGGCGGTCCAGCTCGGCCAGCCGCAGCTGGGCCCAGTCACCGGGTACGGACGGCAGGCCGTAGCCGCGCAGCAGCGACAGGGCGACCCGGGCCGCGGCCGCCGCGCCGAGCACGTTGCCCGCGGCGCGCCTGCGGTCCATCTCCTGCGTGAGCGCGGCCAGCTCGGACGCGTCGAGCCAGTCGCAGACCAGCAGGTAGCCGCGGTCGCGGTGCTGGATCCGGTCCCGGCCCAGGACCGAGCGGAGCCGGCTGACCAGCACGGCCAGCTGATCCTCGGGCTGAGTCGGCGGCGCGTCGCCCCACAGGGTGTCGACCAGCACGTCGGCCGGCACCACCTGGCCCTGGGCCAGGGCCAGCGCGCACAGCGCCAGCCGGCCCTTCCTGCTGCCCAGGGCCTGCGGCTCGACCCCGTCCACGCCGAAGTCGCTCAGCACCCGCACCGCCAGCGACTTCATGCCGGTATCAAACCCCAGCGCGACCGGTGCCCGCCAGGCCCGCTGCCGCCGCAAGGAAGCTGCAACCGGCGCCGTTCGAGCCGCTGGCGGGCACCGACCTGTGCCCGCTCTGAGCTGCGTGCTCAGCGGAAGGCGTCGGCGTGGGCCGCGGCCCAGCCGGCGAAGGGGTGCGCCGGGGTTCCGGTGACGTCGCGGACGGTTGAGGTGACGGTCTCCGGGTGGGTCACGAAGCGTTCCCAGGTGTCGAGGGCGGACGCGGCGAACCCGGGGTCGCCCCAGGCCGCGGCCAGCGCCTGCTGGGCGGCCGGCCGGGACAGTTCCTCCCAGGTCAGGTCGCGGCCGAGGGCCCGGCCGAGGGCCGCCAGCTGTTCGGCTTGGGTGAGCACCGCGGGACCGCTCAGCAGGTACCGGGCCCCGGCGTGACCCTCCTCGGTCAGGGCGCGCACCGCGACGGCGGCGATGTCCCGCTCGTCGATCAGCGACCGGGCGGCGGCGCCGAAGGGCCACCGGACGACGTCGCCGGCCCGGATCTGGTCGGCCCACATCAGGGTGTTCGACGCGAAGCCGGTCGGGCGCAGGAACGTCCACGGGACGCCCGCGTCCTGGATGGCCCGCTCGGTCAGGGCCCAGAAGGAGCCTGGCCGCTCCCCGGCGGGCTGCGCGGACAGGTAGACCACCCGGTTGACGTGCCGGGCCGCGATGGCGGCCACCCGGGGCGCCAGGCCGGCCGTCACCTCGGCCGAGGTGAACGGCCAGACCAGGAACAGCGCCTCGGCGCCTCGCAGGTGCGGTTCGAGCGAGGCCGGGTCGGCCAGGTCCGCGCGCACCGCATCGGTCCCGTCCGGGTGCCGGCTCACCACCCGGACGGGCAGGCCGCGTTCCCTGAGCTGGGCCACGACCTGCCCGCCGACCCGGCCCGTCCCGCCCGTCACCACGATCATCGAGGGCACCCCCGTTCGCTGCCGCCGCCCGGTACCGAGCCTAGGACATGAACTTAACTTGAGGTCAAGGGATTACAGCTTGCCGCGGTTCCGGGAGCCCAGGATGATCTGGGTCACGGTATAGGTGCTCAGGCCGAGCTTGCGGGCGATCTCCTCGGGCCGCTGGCCCTGCTCGTTGTACAGCAGCGCCAGCCGCTCCTGCGACTTGGTCCACGCGGGCCGGGGGGCCTGGCGTGCGGCCGGCCGGGCCGGGCCGGGACGGGGCTGGCTGGGACGGGGCCGGCTGGGACGGGGCCGGGCGGGCGCGGCCGAGGCCTTGGCCGGGTTTTCGGCCGGGGCGACGGCGGCCTCGGCCGGGCTGGACGAAGGCACCGAGGTGCCGAAGGAGCCGCGGCGCTGGTCGGCGAACTTGCCGCTGGCCAGTTCGTCCTTGGTCTGCTCGTCAAGGAGCAGGTACTGCTCGGCCGACTTGTTCACGCCGATGGCGACCATGGTCAGGCCCTTGAGGTTCTTTTCCTGGCACCCCGGCGCCATGCAGTAGTCGTATTTCTCAGCCCGGTCGGGATGCAGTTCGCTCCCGCACGTAATGCACTGGGCCATGTACCTTCTTTCGTCTTTGCGCGCGCCCGCTAGAGCGGAGTGAAACCCGGGTTTCATCGCGTTGAGGGGAGGCTGGGTGGCGGCTTGTATTAGAACACCGGGGCGACGGGCGGTGTTCCCGTCAGGGGAGCTCGCGCACCACGTCGGCCGGGTCCTTGTCGCGGCGCAGGCCCTGGAACCGGGGGTGCCGCAGCTCGCCATCGGTGGTCCATTCGCTGAACCCGACCTGGGCCACGAGCCGGGGCTGGACCCAGTGCACCTTGGACCGGGGCAGGCCGCGGACGGGCGCGAAGGCGGGCGCCGGCTGCTCGTGGGCGGCCAGCGTCGCGTGCAGGCTGGTCAGGGTGGACCGGGTGAAGCCGGTGCCGACCTTGCCGGCGTAGTGCAGCTGGCCGTCCGCGCCGTAGTAGCCGAGCAGGAGCGCGCCGAAGCCGACGCGCGACCGCTGCGGGTCGGTGTAGCCGCCGATGACGAACTCCTGGCCGTTCAGGCACTTGAACTTCAGCCAGTCCCGCTGGCGCCCGGCCCGGTAGGGCGAGTCGGCGCGCTTGGCGATGAGCCCCTCCCAGCCCAGTCGGCACGCCTGCAGGTAATACGCCTCGCCGTCGGTGTCCCGGTGCTCGGCGAAGCGCAGCGGGCCGCCGAACGACAGCAGGTCGCGCAGCACGGTCTTGCGCTCGAGCAGCGGCTCGGAGCGCACGTCCCGGCCGCCGGCCCACAGCACGTCGAACAGGTAGATGTACACCGGCACCTGCGCGCGGAGGGCCGGCGACGGATCGCGGACCCCCAGCCGCTGCTGCAGCCGGGAAAAACTGGTCTCGTCCCCGTCGAAGGCCACGACCTCGCCGTCCACGACGAAGTCGGTGGCGTCCTGGGCCCGCAGCGCCTCGGCGATCTCGGGATAGGTGCCGGTGACCTGCTGCTGGTTGCGGGTCATCAGCCGCAGCTGCCCGCCGTCCCGGAACGCCAGGCAGCGTTCGCCGTCGAACTTGCGCTCGAAGATCCAGGCCGGGTCCGAGAACCGGTCCGAGGTAAGCGTGGCCAGTTCGGGGTCGAGCCAGCTGGGCTGGCTCACCGGGGCCGCGCCAGGGGCAGGAACACGTCGTCGACGATCTCCGCCAGGGTGCCTTCCGAGGGCGGTATGCGCGACCGGAACAGCTCGTTCCGGAACAGGTCGGTGGGGAGCGTGGCGATCCTCCGCTGGACGTCGGCGCGCGCCTCGCCCCGGTCGGCGGCGCGCTTGAGGATAGTCTCCATCACCTCGGCGCTGATGTGCAGCACCTGCTCCTGGCTGCGGGCGAACAACCCGGCGTCGCTGAGGTAATCGCCGAGCAAGCCGTAGACGGTCTCCGGGCCGATCTCGGCTATCCGGCTGGACATCCGGTGCAGCAGGGCGAGCACGTCGCCGCGCAGGCTGCCGGTGTCGGGTATCTCACCGGAGAGCAGCGGCCGGCGGCGGCGGATGGCGGCGATCACCAGGTCGGGCCGGTTGCGCCAGCGGCGGTACAGCACGGCCCGGCTCGTCCCGGCGCGGTCGGCCACCGCCTCCATGGTCAGCCCGGCGTAGCCGGCCGCCTGGAGTTCGTCCCAGGCGGCGTCGAGCAGCGCGTGCTCCAGCGCCTCGCCGCGCCGCCGGGTCTTCCCGCCGCTGTGCTGGGCCACGCTCACCCCCTAAGAGACGCTTGCATCTTAACACGACGCAGGCTTAAGATACGATCGTATCTTAAATAGGGTACGATTGTCTCTTACGAGGGGAATGGGGGGGCGGGATGGCCATCGGGACGGGGGCCAGGGTGACGAGCGGGACCAAGCGCGGATGGTGGCCGCTGGCGGTGATCGCGTCGGCGCATCTGATGGCGGTGCTGGACACCACGGTCATGTTCGTCGCCCTGCCGTCGGTGCAGCGGGGGCTGGGGATGACGGTGGCGGGCCGCCAATGGGTGGTCACCGCCTACACGCTGGCCCTGGCGGGCCTGCTCCTGCTCGGGGGGCGGCTGGCCGACCGGTTCGGGGCGCGGAACACGCTGCTGGTCGGGGTGGTCGGGTTCGCCTGCGCGTCGGCCGTGGGCGGCGCGTCGGCGGACGGCGCGATGCTCATCGCGGCCCGGGCGGTGCAGGGGGCGTTCGGCGCGGTGCTGATCTCGTCCACCAAGTCCCTGCTGGTCAACGTGTACACCGACGGGGCGGAGCGGGCCCGGGCGATCGGGATCTTCACCGCCACGCTGACCGCCGGCCTGGCCGTGGGCCTGGTCCTCGGCGGCGTGCTGACCAGCGCACTGAACTGGCGGTGGTGCCTGTACCTGAACGTGCCGCTGTCGCTGGCCGCCGTCGTGGGCGCGCCCCGGGTGCTGCCCGACCTGCCCGGCCGGCCGCAGATCACGATCGACGTGGCCAGCGCGGTGCTCGCCTCGGCGGGGATGGTGGCGCTGATCTACGGGCTGGGCGAGGCGGCTTCGCTGGGCTGGGGTTCCGGCCAGGTCACCGGCTCGCTGATCGCCGCGGCCGTGCTGCTGGGCGGGTTCGTGGCCCGCCAGGCGGGCCACCCCGACCGGCTGCTGCCGCTGCGGGTGGTGCTGGACCGCAACCGCGGCTGGGGCATGATCGCCATGATCGTCAACGCGCTGAGCACGTTCGGGATGATGCTCATCCTGACCTACCAGCTGCAGTCGGTCATGCGGTACTCGGCGCTGGCGACCGGGCTGGCCCTGGTCCCGTTCGCGCTGGCCGCCGGGCTAGGTTCGGCGTTCGCCGCGCCCTGGCTCATGGTCCGGGTGCCGCCCCGCTGGCTCCTGTCGGGCGCCATCGTGATCGAGGCGGCCGGCCTGCTCCCCCTCATCTGGCTCACCCCGTCCAGCGGCTACCTGCCGCTGATCCTGGCGGCCACCCTGGTCGAGGGGCTCGGCACCGGCGTCGCCGGGCCGGTCGCCCTGCACACCGCGCTGCACGGCGTCCTGCCCTCGGACGCCGGGGCGGCCGGGGCGGCCACCAGCGCGGCCGGCCAGTTCGGCTCGTCGGTCGGCGCCGCGCTGCTGAACACCATCGCCGCCGCGGCGGCCGGCGGCTACCTGGCGGCCCACCCGAGCGCCGGCGTCACCGCCGGCATCGTCCACGGATTCGCGGTGGCCATGGCCTGGGGCGCGGGCCTGCTCATCGTGGCCGCGATCCCGGTGGCCGCGTTCGTCACCGCGGCCAGGCCGGCCCGGCGCCGGACGGCTACCTGAGGATGTTGACGGCGCGGGCCACCACCAGGGCAACGGTCACGATCGAGACGCTGGCCTGGACCGTCATGCCCATCTTGGCCCACCGGGACAGCGGCATGGTGTCGGTAGGGCTGAACGCGGTGGCGTTGGTGAAGGCCAGGTACAGGTAGTCGGCGAAGGTCGGCTCCCAGCCGGGCGGGGCCAGCTGCGGGCTGGCCATCTGCACGAACTGGAAGTCCGGGTACATGCGCAGGGCCAGGGCCCGGGCCACCGGGCCGCCGCGGTCGAACTCCCAGTACCACAGGGCGAAGACGATGACGTTGATGAGCCAGATGGTCCCCGCGGTGATCAGCAGCGGCCCGGCGTTGTTCCCCTCGGTGCCCTGGACCAGGTCGATCACCAGCCGGGTCACCGAGTAGGCGTTGGCCAGGCTGAGCAGGGCGGCCAGGGTCAGGCCCAGGAAGCGGATGGCCCGCGACTCGGTGTTGATGCGACGGGGATTGGCCATGACCAGGGCGATCAGCAGCAGGGCCTGCAGGGTGGGCAGCAGCCAGACCGGTTGCACCAGCACCAGCCGGCCGGGCAGCGGGTACTGCAGCGCCACCGCGACGGCCACCGCCACCGCGGCCTGCCAGCGGGCCTCGCCCTCGGTGGGCCGCCGCCAGGCCGGCAGGAAGCCGGGCTCGCCCGGCGCCATCCGGTCGCCGGGCGCGACCCGCTGGCCGGGCGCGACCCGGCGCTCGAACTGGTCCAGCCGCTCATGCAGCGCCCTGAAGCCCTCGGTGATCAGCGCGCTGTCGGGGTCACGCTGGCCGTCATGTGAGTCCATCTGGTCATCTTGACCCGCGGCCCGGGCCAGGGATCAGCCAGGGCTCCCCACGGGTGCGACCGGCGGGCCGCCGTGCCAGGGTGGAACCAGGGACCAGACCCCAGCCCAGGAGGTAAACGTCATGACCCGCGGACCGGAACTGGCCGGGCAGACCGTGGCGGTGATCGGCGGCAGCGCCGGCATGGGCCTGGAGGTGGCCCGGCGAGCCCGCGAGGAGGGCGCCGAGGTCATCCTGACCGCGCGGAACGCCGAACACCTGAAGCAGGCCGCGGCCGACGTCGGCGCGACCAGCACCGCGGCCTTCGACGTGACCGACGCGGCGGCCCTGGAACGGTTCTTCGCCGGGCTGCCCGGGCCGATCGACCACGTGATGGTCACCGGCCCCGGCCCGTACTACGCGGCCCTGGCCGACCTGGAGCACGCGCGGGCGGTCAGCGACTTCGACCATCATCAGTGGCTGGCCATCGCCATCGCCCAGCGCGCCGTCGGCCGGGTCCGGCCCGGCGGCACGCTGCTGTTCATGGGCAGCAGCGACCGCAGCATCGGGCCCGGCCTGTCAGCCATGGCCGCGGATCAGGGCGCGCTGCCCGCGCTGATCGCCAACCTGGCCGTCGAGGTGGCCCCGATCCGGGTCAACCTGATCGCGGCCGGCTTCGTGGACACGCCGCTGTCGGCCCGGCTGCTGGGCGACGGCCTGGAGGCGCGGCGGGCCCAGCTCCGGGCCACCCTGCCCATCCGGCGGGTGGTCGGGCCGGCCGACATCGCCGCGCTGGCCGTGCACATGATGATCAACACGGCGATCACCGGTGCGGCCTACGTCATCGACGGCGGCCAGCAGCTCGTGCCGGGCTGACCGTGAGCGTAAAACCACGGACCGTTCGGCATAAATAGACAATTTTTCCGAACGGGCCCTGGTCCCCGTTCCACCCCAGGAGGGAGCCGACGGTGGAGTACCTGGTCAGCATGACCACGCATGTTCCGGAAGGAACTCCGGACCAGGCCGTGGCGGACGTCCGCGCGCGTGAGGCGGCCCGGTCGGCCGAGCTCGCGGCGCAGGGGCACCTGCTGCGGCTGTGGCGCCCGCCGCTGCGGCCCGGTGAATGGCGCACGCTGGGGCTGTTCGCGGCCGCCGACGGCGACGAACTGGAGCGGGTCCTGGCCTCGATGCCGCTGCGGGTGTGGCGCACGGACGAGGTCACCCCGCTCACGCCGCACCCGAACGACCCGGGGCGCCGATCATGAGCCAGGCCGACCGCCGGGTGGCCATCATCACCGGGGGCTCGCAGGGCATCGGCGCGGGCCTGGTGGCCGGGTACCGCGGGCTGGGCTGGGCGGTGGTGGCCGTCGCCCGCACGATCAAGCCGTCGCAGGACCCGGACCTGCTCACCGTGGCCGGCGACGTCACCGAGCCCGCGACCGCCGAGCGGATCGTGGACGCCGCCCTGGACCGGTTCGGGCGTATCGACACGCTGGTCAACAACGCCGGCGTGTACCTCTCCAAGCCGTTCACCGAGTACACCGCCGAGGACTACGCGCTGGTCACCGGGGTCAACCTGGCCGGGTTCTTCTGGCTGACCCAGCGGGTCATCGGCGACATGGTCCGGCGCCACGGCGGCCACGTGGTGAACATCTCGGCCACCCTGGCCGAGGTCGCGGACTCCCGCTCACCGTCGGTGCTGACCGCGCTGACCAAGGGCGGCCTGGCCGCGGCGACCAGGTCGCTGGCGGTCGAGTACGCCTCGCGCGGCATCCGGGTCAACGCGGTCTCGCCCGGCATCATCCAGACCCCGGTGCACCCGGCCAGCAGCTACGAGGGGCTCGGCGACCGGCTGCCCCCGCTGGGCCGGGTCGGCCAGGTCAGCGACGTGGTGGACGGCATCTTGTTCCTGGAGTCGGCGCCGTACGTCACCGGCGAGGTCCTGCACATCGACGGCGGCCAGATCGCCGGTCACTGAACCTCGGGCGGGCCGGTCAGCCCCGCAGGAGCTGGCCGGCGGTCAGCGAGGCACCACCAGCGGGAGCAGGCCCTTGGCGCGGGTCGCGGCCCACCATGACGGTCGGCGCGGATCTGGGGTTGGTGGCGGGGGTCACCCGGGGCCGGCGTAGGTTCCGGCTGTGCCGGGGAACAGCGCTTTGGCGATCTTGAAGTTCGACACGTCGACGGTCGCGTCCATGTGCAGGTAGACGGCGGCGTCGCGGAAATACTTCTCGACCCCGACCTCCAGCATCGCGCCGTAGCCGCCGTGCAGTTCCACGGCGTGCTGGCAGACCTGCAGGATCTCGGTGGACGCGAACACCTTGACCATGTCGCACAGGCGGGTGGCGTCGGGGTGGTTCTCGTCGACGGCCTGGGCGGCGTGCCGCAGCAGCGCGCTGACCGCCTCGAGCTTGGTGGCCATGGCGGCGACCCGTACCGCGACGGCCTGGTGCTTGATCAGGATCCGGCCGCCCTGGACCCGCTGCTGGACGAAGGCGGCGGTGTCGTCGTAGGCGGCGACGCCGATGCCCAGGTTCTTCGCGGCCTGGATGATCTTGCCGGGGCGGAAGTAGACCCCGGCCTGCCCCAGCGCGTCGCCCTGCGCCAGCAGGTGGTCCTCGGGTACCCGGCAGTCCTCGAAGACGATCTCGCCGTTGTTCATGAAGCGGCCGCCGACGGTCTCGTTGCACCGGGCGACCTGGAGCCCGGGCGTGTCGCGCGGGACCAGGAAGCTGCTGGTCCCCTGCAGCATCCCGACCGCGCGGTCGGTGTTGGCGTAGACCACGTACAGGCTGGCGTCGTAGCCGTTGCTGATGAACTGCTTGCGGCCGTTGATGATCCAGTGCCCGTCCCGGCGCACGGCCGTGGTGTCCATGTTCGCCTCGGGCGCGTTGTAGGGCAGCCAGCGGTCCGAGGCACCGCGGGGTTCGGTCAGGCAGTGCGCCATCAGGAACCGCGGGTCGGCCATGTAGCGGGGGAACCACAGGTCCTGCAGGTGCGGCGGGGCCAGCGATCGCAGCAGGACCGAGATCTTCCAGTTCTGGACGAGCTTGTCAGCCAGCCCGGAGTCGCCCCGCGCGATCTCGGTGGCGATGACCGAGAACGTCTGCGCCTCGGTGGCCGGGTCCAGCCCGACGCCGCCGTAGCGGTCCGGGACGGCCAGGCCGCGCAGGCCCGTCCGGTCGGCCTCGGTGAGGATCTCGGCGGGCAGCCGCTGATCCGGGTCGAACAGCCACTCGCGTTCCCGGTTGGCGGCGATGAACGGCCGCACCACCTCATCGACGTACCGGCGGCAGGTCTCGCGCATCAGGCGCTGCTCGTCCGAAAGGTACCGGTCCGGCACCTGGCCCACCTTGTCCATCGCACCACACCTTCGGGTCGGTGTACTAGTCCAGAAAGTCGCGCAGGGCCTGGATGACCAGGCCGGGGGCTTCTTCGGGGAGGAAGTGGCCGGTGGGCAGGGGGCTCCCGCGCAGGTCGGGGGCGTATTGCTGCCAGACCTCCAGGGGCTGGTAGCCGCGGCCGACGAAGGCCTCCGTGCCCCACAGGGCCAGGACCGGGCAGTCGATGCGCTGCCCGGAGGCGAAGGTCTCCTCGTCGTGGACCAGGTCGGTGCTGGCCGCGGCCCGGTAGTCGGCACACGAGCCGGCGATCGTGCGGGGGTCGCTGAAGCAGCGGATGTAGTCGTCCATCACCGGCGGTTCGATGCTCGCGCCGGGGCCCAGCAGCGGGCCGATCAGGGACCGGACCCAGAAGCCGGGGTCGGCCGCGATCAGGTGCTCGGCGATGCCGTTCGGCGTGGCCAGGAAGAACCAGTGGTAGTAGGCGGTGGCCATGGCCCGGGTCACGTGGCCCAGGACGTGCCGGGTCGGCACGATGTCCAGGACCGCCAGCCTGGTCACGACGCCGGGGTGATCCAGCACCAGCCGGTGCGCCACCCGGGCACCCCGGTCATGGCCGACCAGCTCGAACTGGCCGAAGCCCAGCTGGCGCATGAGCCCGAGCTGATCGCGGGCCATGGCCCGCTTGGCGTACACCAGCCCTGCGGCGTCCGGGGCGGGCTTGCCGGAGTCCCCGTAGCCGCGCAGGTCGGCCGCCACGACCGTGTGGTTCCCGGCCAGCACGGGAGCGACGTGGCGCCACATGAGGTGGTTCTCCGGGTAGCCGTGCAGCAGCAGCAGCGGCGGGCCCGCTCCCCCGACGGCGCAGTTGATGGCGATGTCCCCGACGTCGATGCGCCGGTACTCGAAGCCGGGGAGCCGGACGGGAGAAGCCGGGGTCGTCATCGTGGTCGCTCCTGCGCGGTGGTGGTGCGGGCCTGAGTCACATGGTGTCAGGCCGGGTGTCCTTTACTGGACCGGCCGCGACTGTCAGGCCGCAGAACATCCGGCGCAAGCTCGCCGCGCTGATTCCGGGCATCCCGCGGTGGTTAGCTCTGCTGGGCGTCCGCCACGCGGGCGGCCCCGGCGCTGACCTTGGTGAACGCGGCGGCCAGGCGGCGGGTCAGGGTCGAGGGGGCGCGCAGGGTCCCGGGCTCGGGGCGGGCCTGGTGCCGGAGCTCGCGCCGGCGGGCGTCGGCGAGCATGTCGTGGTGGTGCTGGTTGGCGAGCTGGCCGATGCGGTCGTAGCTGGACATGATCCCTCGCTCTCTGAGGTGGCCCGGCGCCGCCAGCCCTTCGCTGGCCTGCTGTAATGACCACTGCTGCCAGCATGCCGGGCGGCGCCGCGGCGGTCAGTCGCCTGGGCGACACCTCGGCTGTCAGCTTGCCGACAGTTAGAGTGCGGCCATGGGTGCAGATGAGGGAACGGCGGCGGCCTTCGCCCGGGACGGCGTGGCGTGCGTCCGCCGGGTGCTCGACGAGGGCGAGGTGGCGGCCGCGGCCGCCGCGATCGACGCGGTGCTGGCCGGGCCGGGCCGGCTGGCCCAGGTGGCCAGCGGCGCCGATGACCCGGGGACGTTCGTCGAGGACTTCTGCCGGTGGCGGGAGATACCGCAGATCGAGCGGCTGGCCCGGCACTCGCGGGCGCCCGCGGTGGCCGCGGCGCTGATGGCCACGCCGCAGGTCCGCTTCTACCACGACCACGTCCTGGTCAAGGAGGGCGGCACCGCCCAGCGCACGCCGTGGCATCAGGACCAGCCGTACTACAACGTCGATGGCCACGGGGTCAGCGCCTGGATCGCGGTGGACCCGGTGCCCGCCGGCGGGAGCCTGGAACTGGTGGCCGGCTCGCACCGGGGCCCGTGGCTGATGCCGCGGACGTTCCTGCGCAAGGAGGCGCGCTGGTTCCCGGAGGGGAGCCTGGCCGAGCTGCCCGACATCGACGCCGACCCGGACGCGTTCGACATCCGCCGGTTCACCCTGGAGCCGGGCGACGCCATCTTCTTCGACTTCCTGGCCGTGCACGGCGCGCCCGGGTTCCCGTACTCCGGGCGGCGGCGGATCTTGTCGCTGCGGTACCTGGCCGCCGACGCCCGGCACGCGCCGCGCCCGTGGCGCACCTCGCCGCCCTTCGACGGCCTGGCGGCCGAACTCCCGGCCGGGGCGGCCATGGACCATCCGCTGTTCCCCGTGGTCTGGCCAAGCGGCTGACCGGCCCGGGCGGGTTAGAGGCGCAGCTTCATGCCCTCGTGGGAGGCCAGCTCGAGGATGGCCAGTTCGGTCATGCCGCTGGTCACCTGCCGGTCGTGGCCGGCAGCGACCGGCAGGACACGTCGCGGTTGGCCGCCGGGGGGCTGGCCGAGGGCGGGCCGGCCGACGCCGTGGCCCACTGGGCGACGGTGACGGTTCCGCCCCGGGTCAGCGGGGTCAGGCGGCAGTTCTTGGTGGCCTGGGCGAGGGTCTTGGCGCCCGGTATCCAGTCCGGCAGGCGGTACAGCGGGCTGGTCGACGGGACAGTGCCCACGATCGGGTCCCATTGCCTGGGCGTGGAGTAGATGCCGACGGTACCGCCGAGGTGGCGGAAGTAGGAGGCCATGCCCTCCAGGTCGGCGCGGTTGTCCTGGGTGCTGGACTGCCAGCTGTTGATCGTCTCGACGTCGAGCCACCACTGGTAGTGGCCGGGGCCGGGGACGCCGCGGGTCTGCGCGTCCAGGGCGGCCAGGTCCCAGCCGTACTGCCAGGCGCAGGCCCGGCTGTTCCCGCCCGCGCAGGTGCCGTAGGGGTCCTTGACGTGGCTGCCGTCGGTGGGGTCGTCGTTGCTGGCCGGCCAGTCGGCTACGCCGCGGCCGGGATCGGCGGTGTTGACGTAGAGCGAGGCCTTGGGCTGCCGGGCGGTACCGGCGGACGTCCGGGCCCAGCTGATTTCCGCCGACAGGCACGGGTTCGTGGTGTTGGCGAGCCCGTCGTTCACGGCGACGATGCCGAACGCCTGGCCGGACGGGAGGGCGGCGCCGCATTGCGGGTAGGAGACGTCGTTTCCCGTGGGCACGCCCGGCGACGCGGCGTAAGCCGCCCCGGCCGATGCCGTGACGAGCGCCAGGGCCACCGTCACGGCCACGCCGAACCTCATTCTTCGGCCAGGGTCGCGAGCCGGTCCAGCGAGACCCGGAGGCGGTCGGGGGTGGTGGCCCGGGCCCGCGGCAGGCGGTCCGCGTCGGTCAGCCGGGTCCAGTCATAGGTGCAGGTGACCCGGGTACGTGCCGGGCCGGCCGGCTCGAGTTCCCACCGCCACCGGTGCCCGGGTCGCTCCTTCCCCGGCTCGGCGGGCATCCAGGCTATCCGGCGGCCCTCCTCGAACTCGACCACGTGGTTCTCCCGCACCGCGCCGCGGGTGAGCGTCATCGTGAACACCTCGCCCGCCCCGCGGACCCGCTGCCCGGCCGCGATCTCGCGGCTGGCGCTGACCACCCGCGGCGGCTTCTGCTCAGGCGTCATGCCTCCATCATGGCCGTCACGGGGCACCGGCGGCGAGCCAGTCGGCGAAAGTGGTGGAGGTCAGCCGGGCCCCGTGGCCGGGCAGCAGGACCTCGCCGGCCATGTGCACGTCGAAGGGTCCGCGCCAGGTCGGGACCAGCGTGATGTCCTGTCCCCGGACGGCCAGGGGGCGGCGGGCCATGTCCACCAGATCCTGGGTTTCCGGTCCGGCCACGTCCAGCTTGGCCCGCAGCGGCGGGCCGGCCGCGGTCTCGGCCAGCACGGCGGCCACGTCCGCCGGGGCGATGGGCTGCACCAGCAGCGGGGCGATGGTCGCCACGCCGTCCCGCAAGGTCCAGCCGATCACCGTGGCCGCGAAGTCGTGGAACTGGGTGGCCCGTCGCTGGCCGGCGTGACGGTGGCCGACATCGTGACGTCGCTGCCCCGCGGGGTGCCGGAGCGGACCCGCGCCCTGCTGGCCCGGCCCGCCCGATGACGGGCCGGGGCGTGCAACGGCCGGTCTAGCCGAAGGTGAACGCGTAGGCCTCGGCGCCGGGCTCGAGGAAGGTGATCTCGAAGGTGCGGTCGGTGACGGGGCCGGGCTGGCGGATCAGCTGGTGCAGCCGCTGCTGGGTGAGGTTGCCATGGCCCTGGTCGTCCACGTCGGTGCCGTGCGCGGGGCCGGGCGGCTGCCCGTCCAGAAGCACGCGGAATCGCACCGAGGTGCCCGGGGCGGCCGGGCCCAGCACCATGTGCAGGTCACGGGCGTGGAAGCGGCAGGCGATCCGCCCGTCGGCCGTGTCCAGCGCGGCGGCGTGCTCGGTGATCGTCCAGTCGCCCGACGCCGCCCACTGATTGCGCCTCAGCTCGGCGGGGACGCGGTACCCGTGCGGCTTGCCGGGCAGGATGCCGCCGGGAGAGGCGAAGTTCTCGGTGCGCTCGTATCCGGTGTAGTTCTCCGGAGACCTCAGGTCGGCCCAGTCGGCCGGGACCTCCAGGCCGCCGGGATCGACCGACACCAGGTCGCGGCGGACATCGGCGGCTCCCGCGTCGGCCAGCAGTTGCTGGATCACCATCTCGGACTGCGGGTACTCGCCCTCGCCGAAGTGGTGGTGGCGAATCTGCCCCTGCGCGTCGGCGACGTACAGCGCGGGCCAGTAGTGATTGTCGAAGGCGCCCCACACCGCGTAGTCGCTGTCGAGCGCGACCGGGTAATCGACCCGCATGTCGGCCACGGCCCGGCGGACGTTGTCCGGGTCGTGCTCGAAACCGAACTCGGGGGTGTGCACGCCGATCACCACCAGCCCGTGGCCCGAGTACTTCCCGGCCCAGGCCCGGACGTAGGGAAGCTGGCGCAGCCAGTTGATGCAGGTGTAGGTCCAGAAGTTGACCAGGACCACCTTCCCGCGCAGGCCGCCCGGGGTCAGCGGCGGCGAGTTGAGCCATCCGGTCGCGCCGCCGAACGGCGGCAGGTCGCCTTCGAAGGGCAGCCGGGCCGCGGACGCGTGCAACCCGGCGGGTGCGAGCCAATGTACTGTCATGGCATCCAGGGTCTCGCTTCGGGTCGGTGAGGGGAACCATGAGGATCGACGGATCGGTGGCGCTGGTGACCGGGGCCAACCGCGGGCTGGGCCGGGCGTACGCCCGGGAACTGGTCAGCCGGGGCGCGGCCAGGGTCTACGGGGCCGCGCGCCAGCCCGCGCAGGTCACCGAGCCCGGCGTGACCCCGGTCGGGCTGGACATCACCGACCCCGAGCGGGTGGCGCAGGTCGCGACGGAGTGCGGGGACGTCAGCCTGCTGGTGAACAACGCCGGGGTGATGAAGGCCAGCACGTTCATCGGCGCGCCGGACCTGGACGCGGCCCGGGCCGAGATGGAGACGAACTACTTCGGCACGCTGCGCATGTGCCGGGCCTTCGCCCCGGTCCTGGCGGGCCACGGCGGCGGCGCGATCGTCAACATGCTCTCGATCACCAGTTTCTACACCAACCCGTTCAACGCCTCCTACGGCGCGTCGAAGGCGGCGGCCTGGTCGCTGACCAACGGCGTGCGGCTCGAGCTTCACCACCAGGGCACCCTGGTCGTCGCGGTGCACGCGGGCTTCATCGACACCGACATGGCCGCGCTGGTCGACCTGCCGAAGATCAGCCCGGAATCGGTGGCCCGGCAGGCGTGCGACGCGGTCGAGGCCGGGCAGGTCGAGGTGCTGGCCGACGAGCGGACCCGGACCGTGAAGGCCTCGCTGGCCCGCGACCACGAGCTGATCTACCCTGCGGTCCAGGAATTCTGGGACGGGGCGATCAAGACGTTACGCCTGTCGGCCGACGGTCAGGTAGCCGACGAAGGTGGCGGTCAGCTGGGGCCAGCCGAACGATTCCAGCCGTTGCCGCACCCGGGCCAGGAAGTCGGCGCCGCGGGCCTCGCCGAGAGCGCGCGTATCGGCCTGGGTGGCCAGGATGGCCAGGTAATCCGCGGCGCTGTAGACGACTTCGAAGGGGTAGCGCAGGGTCGCCACCTCCGTGAACAGGCTCCCGGCCTCGCGCGGGAAGTGCCGGGGGCCGATCTTTTCCGGTGGCGGGGGCGGGTCGCCCGCATAGCCCGCGGCCCGGTAGTCCGCTTGAACCTCGGTCCAGAAGGGCCCGGCGTCCGCGGGCCGCGCCCACATGCATCCGGCCACGGCCAAGGTGCCCCCCGGCCGCAGCAGCCCATGGGGCTTGGCGTAACGAAGCTCCGGGTCGACCCAGTGCAGGGAGTTGACGGCCACCACGGCGTCGAAGCTGGCCTGTGGCGCGGGCCAGTCCTCGAACGAGGAGGTCACAACCTGCGCCGCAGGGAAACCAGCCACACGGCGGCGGGCGACGGCGGCCAGCGCGGGACCCAGTTCCACGGCGGTGACGGCCAGGCCGCGCTGGGCCAGCGGTACGGTGGCCTGCCCGGTGCCGCAGCCGATCTCGATCACCCGGTCTCCGGCCTTGAGCCCGGCCAGCCGGACCAGGTCATCGAACAGCTGGGGCGGACAGACGGGCCTGGTGCGCTGGTAGTCCTCCGCGGCCAGGTCGAATCCGCTGCGCAGGCCGTTGTCCATCAGCCGGTGACGCCCTTGAGGGTGTCCGGCTTGATGAAGCCGAACAGGTAGCCCGCCACCCGCCGCATCTGGATTTCCTCGGCGCCCTCGGTGATGCGGTACCGGCGGTGATGCCGGTAGATGTGCTCGAACGGCTGGTGGCGCGAGTAGCCCAGGCCGCCGTGCACCTGCATGGCGCGGTCGGCGGCCTCGCAGCACAGCCGGTTGGCCACGTAGTTGCACATGGACACCTTGTCGGACTGGGTCAGCGGGCCGTACTGGTCCATGCTCCAGGCGGTCTGGCGGATGAGGGCCCGGAGCATCTCGCCCTGGGTGTGCAGCTCGACCAGCGGGAACTGGATGGCCTGGTTGCTGGCCAGCGGCTTGCCGAACGGCGCCCTGACCTTGGCGTAGGCCACCGAGCGGTCGACGCAGAACTGCGCGGCGCCCAGGCTGGAGGCGGCCTGGCGGATGCGGTTCTCGTTGAAGAAGTGCTGCACGACCTGCAGGCCGCGGCCTTCACCGCCCAGGATGGCGTCCTCGGGGACCCGCACCCGGTCGAGCGAGACATGGCCGTGGTCGGTGGGCATGTTGAAGGTCCACAGGTACCCCTCGACCTTGAAGCCGGGGGTGCCGACCGGGACCAGGAACCCGGTGATGCCCTGACCGCTGCCCGGCGCCCCGCTGGTGCGGGCGAAGACCAGGTCGTGCGAGGCGGTGTGGATGCCGGTGTTCCAGGTCTTCTCGCCGGTGATGATCCAGTCCTCGCCGTCGCGGGCGGCGGTGGTCTCCATGAACGTGGCGTCGCTGCCGTGCTCCGGCTCGGTGATGCCGAACGCGAAGTGGCGGCGGCCGGCGGCCAGGTCATCGACCCACTCGGCTTTCTGCTCCGGGCTGCCGTAGTGCAGCATCAGCAGCAGGCCGACGTTGTTGCCCACGATCGCGTGCTCGTTCTGCAGGTCGCAGTGCAGGCCGAGGCCCTTGCGGGCCAGGTGCTCGCGGATGACCGCCATACCCAGGTTGGTGCCATCCCGGCCGCCGTACTCCCGGGGGAACGCGTACCGGAAGTGGCCGGCCGCGTCGGCCCGCCGCCGGGCCTCGGCGAGGAGTTCCTCCCACGCGCGGCTGGGCAGCCCGCCGCGGTCCCAGTCGGTCCTGGCGTCCTCCCGGCGGTGGTCGAAGAACCGGATGTTGTCGTCCTGTTCCTCGAGCGGCCTGATCTGGCGCTCGATGAACTCGTCGAGTTCGGCCAGGTAGAGCTGCAGGTCTTCGGGCAGGGTGAAGTCCACGGCGTCTCCTTGGCTTATCCGGGAAGGCTGAGGTGGCCCGGGTTGGCGACGGTGAGCTTGTCGACGGTCGCGGCCCGGACCGCCTCGGTGACCTCGCCGAAGCGGTGGTCCAGCGATCCGTCGCGGATCCTGGCGCACAGGTCGGCGTCGCCGGCGCAGCCCAGGGCGGCCAGCCGGGCCCGGTGGCGTTGCGCGTGCGCGGCGGCGAGCAGGGCCTCGCGCTCGGCGATGCGCAGGGCGTTGGCCGCGACCCGGGCGTGGAACCGCACGAGCGGGTCGCCGGCCCCGGCCTCGGTGCTGAGGAAGTTGCGGACGGCGCGGAGCAACTCCGGTGCGGACGGGCGGTCGTGGGGAGTCGCGGCGTGGTCTATCGCGTCGTTGTCCAGGGGATCGGGTACGGTCAGCGGCTTGGCGTAGCCCAGGGCGAGCAGGATGTCGTACTCCTGCTCGCAGACACGACGGCCGAGGACCGCGAGTTCGATCGACGGCTCGTCCTCGGCCAGGTACCGTTCGGCCTGGCGGCGGCAGAGCAGGGCCCAGCGCACGGTGCCGTACAGCTCCCACCAGCGCTGGGTTTCCTCGTCCGGCGGGGTGCCGCCGGCGGCGGCGTAGCCCGCCATCAGGTCGGCGCGAGCCCCGAACCCGCCGGCGGGCTGGGCTGAGCCGAACCGCCAGGCCTTGGTGCACAGCCAGCCCAGGTCCTGCCGGGGGTCACCGCGATGGGTCAGTTCCCAGTCCAGCACGCCGTGCAGCCCGTCCGCGCCGATCATGAGGTTCCCGGTCCGGAAGTCGCCGTGGACCAGCGCGTCCGGGACGGGAGCGGGCCGGTGCTCGGCGAGCCAGCGCAGGCCGATCTCCAGGGCGGGCCGGGGCTCGGCGAAGGCCTGGTACAGCTGCGTCACCTGGCCGAGCGCCTCGACCTGGGGCAGGCCGGGGACCGAATCGGGATCGACCTGGTGGATCCGGGCCAGGACTTCGCCGAGGCGGCGGGCGAGCCCGGGGCGTACCGCGGCGTAGGCCTCGTCGCGCAGCAGCCGGCGCGGGATCGTCTCCCCGTCCAGGTGCTCCATCAGCAGGTAGGCCGGGCCGAGGGTGCCCGTCCCGTAGTCGTAGATCTCGGCCACCGGGACGCCGGCCAGCCGCGCCGCGGTCATCGCCGCCGCCTCGACGGCCACGTTCTTGTCCGGGAGCCGGGCCCGGCTGACGTCGCGCAGCAGGACCAGATGGCGCCCCGGGCCATGATTCGTTCGCACCCGGACGTCCCAGCACTCCCGGCTCGCGCCGCCGGGCAACGGGCGGACGCCGGTGACCTCGGCCTCGCCGCCCCACAGCGCCCGCAGCCGCGCCGTCACAGCGCTGGCCAGGGCCTCGGTCATGACCCGCCCGCCGACACGGTCGCAGTGCCTCCCGCACGGTCGCAGTGCCCCGCCGTCTCCTGCCAGACACGATCCACGGCCCGGCCCTTCATCGTCAAGGCCGGGCGTTTAACGGCTCAGGTCACGGTTTGGCGCAATTGCGCCGCGCCGGTCGCTCCTGGGTAACCTCGTCAAGCGCGTCCAGGCGCTGTACAAGCGCTAGAGTCTTCCGCGCTTCGCGACGGGCCAGCCGAGCTGTGGGGCCAGGCTGGCCCGTCGTCGTGGTGTGTCCAGGGTCACATGGGCAGGCCGGCCTTTACTCGCCCCGTTCCCGGCACGTTTACCTCCCATTTAATTAGGTCGGCTAACTTAGTGAGGGAAAACGAGGGCGACATGAGGACGATAGCTGTTGAGCGTAACCGGGACGACGGTAACCGATAATCAGCGCTGGATCGAGCTTGCGGGCGCCGACAATACGCGTGACCTGGGCGGGCTGCCGGTGGCCGGCGGCGGACGCACCCGTTTCCGCAGGCTGCTGCGAGCGGGGACGCTGCAGGATCTTACGGCGGGCGACGTGACGCACCTCACCCGGGATCTGGGCGTTCAGACGGTCGTAGACCTGCGGCTGGCCGATGAGGCGGCGCGGGAAGGCTCGGCGCTTTCCGGTGTTCCCGGGGTCCGCTATTTCTCCCTGCCGCTTTCCTCGGCGGGCAGTATCCGGTCCGATATCGTCGCGGACGGCGCCGGAATGGATATCGTGGGCCATTATGTCGCGCTGCTGGAGGGCAGCGCCGCGAATATCGTGACGGCGGCCCGCATATTCGCCGGCGGAACGGCTGTTTTCCATTGCGCGGCGGGCAAGGATCGCACCGGGGTGCTGGCCGCGGTGGTGCTCGACGCGGTGGGGGTCAGCCGGGAGGCGGTCATCGCCGACTACGCGCTGACCGGGCAGCGGATGAAGCAGATCAGCGCCAGGCTGCTCCGGCTGCCGACCTACCGGGACATGCAGGCGCTGTCCCGCGGCATCAAGGGCGCCGCGACCGCGGACGAGGAGTCCATGGCCGCGTTCCTCGACCAACTGCACGGACGATACGGCAGCGGCGCCGGTTACCTGACCGCGCACGGCCTGGACAGCAGCGACCTGGCCGCGCTGCGCGCCGCCCTCGTGGAGCCCTGACCCGCCTAGTGCGGTGAAGGCGCGGGCGGCGGCCGGAGCCGGGACTCCAGGGCCGGGCGAGCCGCGACCAGCGAGGGTCCGTACCAGGTCAGGTCGCGGCCCGGGACCAGCGCGACCCGATGGTGCGGGAACATCTCCGGCCCGTCACCGGCGCTGAACGGGTACGGCTCGTCGGGCAAGACGATGAGGGCGGGCCGCCGCGCGGTGAGGTCGCCGAGGTCTACGTGCGGGTAGCGGCCGGGGTGGTCACCGTAGACGTTGTCCAGTCCGAGCCGTCCGGCCAGGTCGCCGGTGAAGGTGCCTGATCCCACCACCATCCAGGGATCCCGCCAGATCGGGATGGCCGCGCGGATCCGCGGGCCGGGCCGGGGTCCGGCCCAGACCTGCCCGGCCCGGGACAGCCAGGGCGGCTCCGGCCAGCCGAGCGCGTCACGGAACATCCGGCGCAGGGACGCGAGCGCCTCGTCGAGGGTCCTGATCACCGTGACCCATACCTGCAGCCCGGCCGCGCGGAGGCGTTCCACGTCGATGCGACGGTTCTCCTCCTGGTTGGCCAGCACGATGTCGGGCTCGAGCGCGGCGATGGCGGCCAGGTCCGGGTTCTTGGTCCCGCGGACCCTGGCCACGTCCAGGTCCGCGGGATGGGTGCACCAGATGGTCGCGCCGACCAGGGCGCCGGGCCGCGTCACCGCCACCGATTCGGTCAGCGACGGCACCAGGCTGACCACCCGGCGGGCGGGGCGGGCCAGCCGGACCGGGTGCCCGAGGTCATCGTCCGGCATCGGCGCCTCCGGTTCAGACGTTACGCCGGTACTGGCCGCCGACCTCGAAGAACGCTTCGGTGATCTGCTGCAGGCTGCACACCCGGGCGGCGTCCATCAGCACGGCGAACACGTTGCCGCCCGAGCGCGCCGTCTCCTGCAGGGCGGCCAGCGCCGCGTAGGCCTGCTCGCGGTGCCTTTCGGTGAAGTCACGGACCCGTTCCAGCTGGGATTTCTTTTCCTCCTCGGTGGCGCGGGCCAGTTCGCCCGGGGCGGCCACGGTGCCGGCCGGGTTGCGGAAGGTGTTGACGCCGATCACCGGCAGCGTGCCGTCGTGCTTGCGCTGCTCGTACAGCATGGACTCGTCCTGGATCCGGCCCCGCTGGTAGCCGGTCTCCATCGCGCCCAGCACTCCCCCGCGCGCGCTGATCCGGTCGAACTCGGCGAGCACCGCCTCCTCCACCAGGTCGGTGAGCTCATCGACGATGAACGAGCCCTGCAGCGGGTTCTCGTTCGCCGCCAGGCCCCACTCCCGGTTGATGATCAGCTGGATGGCCAGCGCCCGGCGCACCGACTCCTCGCTGGGGGTGGTGACGGCCTCGTCGTAGGCGTTGGTGTGCAGGCTGTTGCAGTTGTCGTAGATGGCGCACAGCGCCTGCAGCGTGGTGCGGATGTCGTTGAACGCCATCTCCTGGGCGTGCAGGGACCGGCCGGAGGTCTGCACGTGGTACTTGAGTTTCTGGGACCGCTCGTTCGCGCCGTAGCGCTCCCGCATGGCCACGGCCCAGATCCGCCGGGCCACCCGGCCGATGACGGTGTACTCCGGGTCCATGCCGTTGGAGAAGAAGAACGACAGGTTGGGCGCGAAGTCGTCGATGGCCATGCCGCGGGCCAGGTAGGCCTCCACGTAGGTGAACCCGTTGGCCAGGGTGAAGGCGAGCTGGCTGATCGGGTTCGCGCCGGCCTCGGCGATGTGGTAGCCGGAGATCGACACCGAGTAGAAGTTGCGGACCTGGTTGGCGATGAACCACTCCTGGATGTCGGCCATCATCCGCAGGCTGAACTCGGTGGAGAAGATGCAGGTGTTCTGGCCCTGGTCCTCCTTGAGGATGTCAGCCTGCACGGTGCCGCGGACCCGTTGCAGGACCTCGGCGGCCGCAATGCCCTGGGCGGCGCCCTGGTCGATGGCGGTGTTGAGGAAATAGGCCAGGATGGTCGGGGCCGGGCCGTTGATCGTCATCGACACCGACGTGGTCGGCGCGATCAGATCGAACCCGTCGTACAGCGCCTTCATGTCATCCAGGGTGGCGATGGACACCCCGGAGGTGCCGACCTTGCCGTACACGTCGGGGCTCTCCCCCGGGTCCCGGCCGTAGAGCGTGACCGAGTCGAACGCGGTGGACAGCCGGGTGGCCGGGTTGCCATCGGACAGCAGCTTGAACCGGCGGTTGGTGCGGAACGGGTCGCCCTCCCCGGCGAACATGCGGGCCGGATCCTCGCCCTCCCGCTTGAACGGGAACACCCCGGCGGTGAACGGAAAGTAGCCCGGCAGGTTCTCCTCGCGCAGGAACCGGAGCAGGTCCCCGTGGTCGGCGTAGCGCGGCAGCGCCACCCGCGGGATCGGGATCCCGGACAGTGACTCCCTGGGTCCTTTGGCGGGCTGAGGTCCGGAGTAGGCCTTGACGACCGCGGGCCAGCCGGCGATCAGCTCGGCGCTGTCCGCCCCGACCTCGCGTTCGGCCTGGCCCAGAAGTGAGGCCACGGCCCGTTCGGCATCATCTCCGATGAGCTCAGCCCGGACGGCGGCCAGCCGTTGCACCCGGCGCACCGCGCGGGCCTGCCGGGCCGTTTCCTCGTGGTAGGTGCGGACGGTACCGGCGATCTCGGCCAGGTAGCCGGTCCGGGCCGGCGGGATGACCGACGCCGCGTCGGTGGAGGTCCGGCCGGCGGCCGCGGGCAGCACCCCCTCGGCCAGGGGCAGCCCGCGGCCGGCGAGCAGGCCGGCCAGGTGCTGGTACAAGGCGGTGACGCCGTTGTCGTTGAACGTGGCCGCGCTGGTCCCGAACACCGGCATGTCGGCCGGCTTGGCGCCGAACGCGGACCGGTTGCGGATCAGCTGGCGGGACACGTCGCGCAGCGCGTCGGCGGCGCCGCGCCGCTCGAACTTGTTGATCGCCACCACGTCGGCCAAGTCGAGCATGTCGATCTTTTCCAGCTGCGACGCGGCGCCGAACTCCGGCGTCATCACGTACAGGGACACGTCGGCCAGCGGCACCACGGCCGCGTCGCCCTGCCCGATCCCGGGCGTCTCCAGGATGACCAGGTCATAGCCGGCCGCCCGGCAGGCGCCGATGATGTCCTCGATGCGCTCCGGCAGCTCGCGCGCGCCCCTGGTGGCCAGCGAGCGGAAGAACGCGTGCTCGCCGTCCAGGGCGTTCATCCGGATCCGGTCGCCCAGCAGGGCCCCGCCGCCGCGCCGCCGGGTCGGGTCCACGGCCAGCACCGCGATCCGCAGCTTGTCCTGCTGATCGGTGCGCAGCCGGCGGACCAGTTCGTCGGTCAGCGACGACTTGCCGGATCCGCCGGTGCCGGTGATGCCCAGCACCGGCACGGTGCGGGAGGCGGCCGCGGCGGCCAGCGCGGCCCGGTCCGGTTCGGGCAGACGGCCGGCCTGCAGGCAGGTGATGGCGCGGGCCAGCGCGCGGCGGTCGCCGGACAGGAGCGCTTCCAGCGAGGGCGGTTCGGCGGCCAGGTCGACGTCGCAGTCGCGGATCAGCTCGTTGATCATGCCGGGCAGGCCGAGCCGCTGGCCGTCTTCGGGTGAGAAGATCCGCACCCCGGCGGCGGCCAGCCGGGCGATTTCGTCCGGGATGATGACGCCGCCGCCCCCGCCGAAGACCCGGACGTGCCCGGCCCCGGACTGGTGCAGCAGCTGGGCCAGGTACTCGAAGTACTCCATGTGGCCGCCCTGGTAGGAGCTGATCGCCACGCCCTGGGCGTCCTCGTCCAGGACCGCGTCCACCACCTCGCGGACCGACCGGTCGTGACCGAGGTGGACCACCTCGGCGCCCTGGGCCTGCAGGATCCGCCGCATGATGTTGATGGCGGCGTCGTGCCCGTCGAACAGCGCGGCCGCGGTGACGAACCGGACCGGGTGGACGGGCACATGCAGGTCGCTGGGCTTCGCCGAACCGGACATGACAGACCTCCCGTAGCGGCGAGCCCGAACCCGGCCGGGCGGGGGCGCAGCCGAGGCGGCAAGAATTTAGACGACCAATATTTGGAAGTTAAAGTAATCGGCCGGGTCGTGTCAAGGAGAAACTAGAGAGAACCTGCGGAAACACGCGCCTCGCGGGCGGCCGGCGGCGTCACGTACGGTAGGTGCGTGCCCGATCCAGACCCGTTCGACCCCATCGCCGAAGCCCACCGCCAGTGGAGCATCCGGTGGCCCGCGCACGCCGACCACATGGCGGCCGTCACCTCCGTCATGCGGGTCCAGCAGCTGCTGCTGGCCCGGATCGAGGCCATCCTGCAGCCCTACGGCCTGACCTTCGCCGCGTACGAGGCGCTCCGGCTGCTCGCCTTCACCCGGAGCGGATCCATGCCGATGGGCAAGATGGGCGTACGCCTGATGGTTCATCCGGCCTCGGTCACCAACGCCATCCGCCGGCTGGAGCAGCGCGGGCTGGTCGAACGGCACATCTCGGCGCAGGACCGGCGTATCGTCCTGGCCACCATCACCGACCAGGGCCGGGCCGCCGCCCGGGACGCGACCACGGCCCTCAACCGGGCGGACTTCGGCATCGCGGCCCTCTCCGCTGACGAGACCGCCCAGCTCACGTCGATGCTGCGGCACGTCCGGGTGGCGGTGGGCGACATCGCGGACGTGCCGGTCGGTAGTTCCTTACTTATCGGCCGAACGGTCCGTGGTTCGTGGGCCGGCGAACCGGATAGGCAGGGCCTTGAACGAGTAGAACAGCAGCCCGTGGTTCCGTTCGACCGGCCGGGCGGGGTCGAGCCGGAGGTCCTCGAGCCGGGCCAGCAGGCGCTCGAACGCGGTCACCATCTCCTGCCGCGCGAGCGGCGCGCCGACGCAGGCGTGCGGTCCCTGGCCGAAGGACATGTGCCGCATGACGTGCTCGCGGGTGACGTCGAACTCGTCGGGTTCGGCGAACGCCTGGTCGTCACGGTTCGCGGCGCCGTAGCGGACGTGCAGGATGGCGCCGGCCGGGATCGGCACGCCGTGGATCTCCACGTCCCGGGTGGCCTTGCGGAACAGGCCCTGGACCGGGGCGAGCATCCGGAGCGCTTCCTCGGCGAAGGGCTTGATCAGGCCCGGGTCGGCGCTTATTCGGTGCATCTGCTCCGGGTTCTGGATGAGCAGCCACATGGCGGAGGCGATCGCGTCGGCGGTGGTGATGTAGCCGCCGGTGATGAGCTGCTGCAGCAGGTTCTGCAGCTCGGGCATGGACAGCGGGCGTTCTTCCTCCTCCGACGCCGCGACCAGGGCGGAGATCAGGTCACCGGTGGGGTGGGCCCGCCGGGCCTCGAACACGTCCGCCAGGTAGTGCTGCGCCTCGGCCTCGATGTCCGCGTAGGCGATCGTCGCGTCCTCGTCGGTCAGCAGGCCCTGGGCCGGGGCGAGCATGGCGTCGGCCCAGCGCCGGAACGTGCCGATCTCGCCGGCGGCCAGGCCGAGCTGCTCGCTGATCACGATGCCCGGCAGCGGAAAGGCGAACTCCGACACGAACTCGCACCGGCCGCGGCCAGCGAAGGCGTCGATGAGCTGGTCGCAGATGCGCTGCACGTCCGGGACCATCTGCCGGACCCGGCCCGGGGAGAAGACCTTGTTCAGCAGGCGGCGGTACCGGGTGTGTTCGGGCGGATCGGACTGGTGCAGGGTGGGGACGTGCGGCCAGCCCTTCTCGGCGAGGCGCTGCTGGAACAGCGCGCCCAGGGTCCGTGCTCTTACGCCGGAGAGTTCTTCCAGGTCGAGGGTGTTGGAGAAGGTCTCGGTGTCACGCAGGACGACGCGCAGGTCCTCGTAGCGGGTCAGGACGTAGAAGCCGGTGCCCGGCATGCGCAGCACCGGCTGCTCGGTGCGCAGTTGCTGGTAGTACCCGAACGGGTCGGCCTGCACGGCTGGATCCAGGAGGAGTTCGGCGTCGGATTCGGCCATATCGGTCCCTTCCGTGAAGAAATGCCGGTCACAGGCCGTGCTCGATGGGCAGGACGCCCTGCTTCGCGGCCTTGACGAGAGCGGCGTGATCGGCCTCGGTCTGGTCGGCGTACAGCCGCGCGAACCGGGCCAGAGCGGTATCGAGGCGGTCGGCGGAACCGGCGTACCCGACGATCATCGAAGCGCCACTGGTCCGGGCGTGGCCCTTGGCCAGCAGGTGGCCGGTGACGGCGGCATAGTCGGCCAGGGCCGCGGCGTCGATGGAGTCCAGGGCCACGCTGCCCTTCATGTTCCGGAACTGGCGGACATAGTACTGCCGCCCGCCGACCGTGGCCCAGCCCAGCAGCGGATCGCTGACCGTCTGGAGGGCCTGCTGGTACTCCACGACCCGCTGGCCCTGGTGCGCATGCCAGGCCCCCTCGCCGTGCACGTAGCGGGCGAAAACCGACCGGCGGGCCTGCTTGAGCTGAAGGAACAGCACGTCATCGGGGCTGCTGCCCTCGAGCAGCGCGACATAGGCGCGCAGCCCGACGCTGCCCACGCCCACCACCTTGTGGGCGATATCGATCAGCGTGTACCCGCCCAGGGCCCGCCGCCAGTGCGGGGCCAGGGTGCCCAGGTACTCATCGAGCGCGCGGGCGATCTGGTCCGCCTCGGCGTAGTTGATCCGGGTCACCAGCGGCGGATCCTCCACGATGCGGCGCTGCCCATCGCGCTCGCTGGTGAACCTGGGCAGCGCCCGGTCGCTGGTCCGGCGGCGAGCCCGGGCCGCGGCCCGCTCGATCTCGGCGCGCAGCGACTCTCCGATCGCCCGCTGCCGCGGCAGCCGATCCGCGTCCAGCCGCTGATAGGACCGGGCCAGTAGCGGCGTGGAGGCCAGAGCGCGGACCTCGGCCCGGTACCCGGCCACGCACTGCCGTACCGCTGCCTCGCACTCCGGCTCGCCGGCGCCGTTCTGCCGGCCCGCGACCCAGATGCTCGCCACCAGCCGACGCAGATCCCACTCCCAGCCGCCGGGGTGCGCCTCGTCGAAGTCGTTCAGGTCGATGACGAGATCCCGCTCCGGCGAGGCATAGAAGCCGAAGTTGCCCAGATGCGCGTCACCGCAGATCACCGGGGTGATGCCAGTGGACGGCAGCCGGGCCACGTCCGCGGCCATCACGACCGCCGCGCCGCGCAGGAAGCCGTACGGCGTGGCGGCCATCCGGCCCACCCGCACCGGGATCAGCCAGTCCAGCCGGCCCCGGTGGGACTCGACGATCAGCTGCACCGGATCGGGCCGGCCGGCCGGCGCGGACCAGTCCCCCAGCGAGCGGCGCGGAACCTGGCGGCGAAGCTCCCGGCCCATCCGGTACCGGTCCTGCCTGGAGGTCGACCGCTGCCGGAGCGAGGTGAACGCCTCGCTGTCCGCCGAGGCCAGGACGACATGGTCGTTCCGGCCCCGGCGCCCGGTCACAGATTGCGCCACTGGCGGCCGTCTCGCTGGATGAGCTGGGCGGCTTCCTGAGGTCCCCAGGTGGCCGCGTGGTACAGCGGGATCGGGTCCGGGGACTGCTCCCAGTAGGCCAGCAAGGGGTCGACGATGCGCCAGGACCTGGCCACCTCGTCGGCGCGGATGAACAACGTGGCGTCGCCGATCAACGCATCGAGGATGACCCGCTCGTAGGCGTCGTCCCGCGATTCGCCGTAGCCGTGGGAGTAGGAGAAATCCATCGACGCCTTGCGGAGCCGGAACTCGTGGCCCGGCACCTTGGCCCCGAACCGCAGGCTGACGCCCTCGTTCGGCTGCACCCGCGCCACCAGCGCATCCGGTTCCAGGGTCATGGCCTCGGCCGGGAACAGCGGGAGGTGGGGCGGCCGGCGGAACTCCATGACCAGTTCGGTGGTGCGGCGCGGCAGGCGCTTGCCGGTCCGGACGTACACCGGGACGTCGGTCCACCGCCAGTTGTCGATGTGCAGCCGCAGCGCCACGAACGTCTCGGTGGCGCTGAGCGGGTCGACGCCCTCCTCCTCGCGGTAGGACACGATCAGGTCGTCGCGGGTCCCGCCCCGGGTGTACTGGCCCCGGACCGCCCACCGGGCGATCTCCGCGGGCTCGTTCAGCTGCCTGATCGCCCGCAGCAGCTTGACCTTCTCGTCACGGACGGCCTCGGGGTGGAAGGACGTCGGCGGTTCCATCAAGAACAGCGAGAGCACCTGCAGGACGTGATTCTGGACGATATCGCGGACCGCGCCGGTGGTGTCGTAGAACCCGCCGCGCAAACCCACGCCGAGCGTCTCGGCCACCGTGATCTGCACGTTGTCGACCCAGGTCCGGTTCCAGATCGGCTCGAAGATCGAGTTCGCGAAGCGCAGGGCCAGCAGGTTCTGCACGGTGTCCTTGGCCAGGTAGTGGTCGATGCGGAAGATCTGCGACTCGGTGAACGACGCGCTGATGTCGGAGTACAGGCTGCGGGCGCTGGCCTCGTCCCAGCCGAAGGGCTTCTCGATCACCAGCCGCGGCCAGCCCTCCGCCGCGCTGACGTTCAGCGACGACCGGCCCAGCTGGACGGCGATGGTGCCGAACAGGCGCGGCGGCGTGGCCAGGTAGAAGACGTGCTGGCCTTTTGTGCCGAGCACGTGGTCGCAGTCGGTGAGCACCCCGGCGAGGCGGTGGTAGGTGTCCGGATCGTCATAGCCGCCGCTGATGTAACGGAAGCTCGCCTTGGGCGCCCATTCCCCGGCGGGGGCGCCGGACAGGCACTTGTCCGCCCACTCCTCATCGCTCATGGCCGTCCGGGCCACGCCGACCAGGGCGAACTCGGGCCGGAGCCGGTGATGGGCGGCGAGCTGGCGGATCGCCGGCAGGAGCTTGCGTTCGGTCAGGTCACCAGACGCGCCGAAGATGACCAGCGCGCAGGCCGGGGCGCGCCGGGCCGCGTCGTCATGCGCCGCTTCGTTCACCGCTCCATCATCCAACTCATCAATCCGAGGTAAAACCCCTTGAGGCGAAGAGTTACTGGAGTCGGTATCTAGCGGCAGACTCCGGCCGCGAAGGGTTACTGGGGTCAGTGTGCGGGAGTTACACTCACCGTTGGCGACCGCATCGCCGCGGCCGCCCGCGCGGAGGAGATGCCCGTGGACCGATGGTCGAAATCCCCGTTTACGTCCGGAGCGCTCACGTGACCTCGGGAGGGCCGCCCGGGAGCGAGGACGAGGCGCTCGGCATCGTCGAGGCCGGCGAGGCCATCGGCATTCCCACCGTGACCCTGCTGCTCCAGGGCATGGGCATGACGGTGGCCCAGCCGCGCAGCGTGGCCCGGGAGACGCGGCGGCTGGCCGGGGACACGCTCCGCATCCTGGCCGGGAAGTCCGACCGCGCGCCCGCCAAGGGCGACCGGCGATTCGCCGACCCGGCCTGGGCGCAGAACGCGGCGTTCCGGCGGCTGTGCCAGGAGTACCTGAGCCTGTGCGAATCGGTCGGGCACCTGGTCGACGATCTCGACCACGGCCAGCGCAGCTGGCAGGACGCCGAGCGGGCGCGGTTCGTGGCGAACATCGTGATGAGCGCGGCCGCGCCGACCAACTTCTTCCCGAGCAACCCGGCGGCGCTCAAGCGGGCGTTCGACACGGGCGGGCTGAGCGTGGCCCGCGGGGCCCGCCAGTGGTGGCGCGACGTGCGCTCGAACGGGGGGATGCCGTCGCAGACCGACCGGACCGCGTTCGAGGTCGGGACCGACCTGGCCGTGACGCCCGGCGCGGTGGTGGACCGCGACGAGCTGGCCGAGATCATCCAGTACACGCCGGCCACGGGTTTGGTACGGCGGCAGCCGGTGCTGATCATCCCGCCGCCCATCGGCCGCTACTACTTCCTGGACCTGCGGCCGGGCCGCAGTTTCGTGGAGTACGCGGTGAGCCGCGGCCTGCAGGTGTTCATGATCAGCTGGCGCAACCCGGACCCTTCCCTGGGCGGGCTGGGCATGGAGGCGTACGCGGCCCGGATCCGGGCCGCGATGGACGTGGTCAGCGAGATCTGCGATACGCCGGAGCTGAGCACGATCGGGTTCTGCGCGGGCGGCATCTTGATGTCCACGGTGCTCAATCACCTGGCTTCTGTTGATCCTGACCGGGTGCGGGCGGCCTCGTTCGCGGTGACGCTGCTGGACTTCGATTCCCGGGCCGCGCTGGGCGCGTTCTCGGCGCCCCGCCTGCTGGAGCTGGCGCAGAAGAGGTCGAGCCGCGCCGGGGTCATCACCGGGCGGCAGCTGGGCAACGTGTTCTCCTGGATGCGGCCCGACGACCTGGTGTTCAACTACTGGGTCAGTAACTACCTGATGGGTGATCCGCCGCCGGTGTTCGACATCCTGGCCTGGAACGCCGACAGCACGAACCTGCCCGCGCGCCTGCACGCCGAGTTCCTCGACATCTTCAAGCACAACACGCTGTGCCAGCCGGGCGCCGTCCAG
>Ga0335072_10001612_pt1 | contig 36368 bp, 32 predicted proteins | sample Lox_Sample_21_FD_206725 | JGI IMG/M metagenome (GOLD analysis project Ga0335072, IMG submission 206725) | Soil microbial communities from Loxahatchee National Wildlife Refuge, Florida, United States - Lox_Sample_2.1 | ecosystem: Environmental > Terrestrial > Soil > Wetlands | place: USA... | reverse complement strand
TGAGTCGTCACAGAGCCTGGCGACTCGGCCGCGTTTGTCTTTAAGGGACGCGGTTCTTCGAACCGCGTCGATCGACGCCACGCGTGTAGCCTTGCGCCCGATGAGCGAAGGGAGAGCACCGGCATGACGACCGTCCGCGACGCATCGTTCGAGCTGTTCCGCAAGCACGGGATGACGACGATCTTCGGCAACCCCGGCTCGACGGAGCTGCCGATGCTGGGGCCGCTGCCGGAGGACTTCCGCTACGTGCTCGGCCTGCAGGAGGCGGTCGCGGTCGGGATGGCCGACGGCTTCGCCCAGGCGAGCGGCAAAGTCGGTCACGTCAACCTGCACACGGCGCCCGGCGTCGGAAACGGCGTCGGCGCGATCTTCAACGCGCGCGCGAACCGCGCCCCGCTGCTGATCACCGCGGGCCAGCAGGTGCGCTCGCTGATAACGATGCAGGCCAACCTGACGAACCGCGACGCCGCCGAGGTGCCGAAGCCCTACGTCAAGTACAGCCACGAGCCGCCCCGCGCCGCGGACGTTCCGTTCGCGCTGGCGCAGGCGGTCCACAACGCGGCGCTGCCCCCGGCGGGCCCGGCCTTCGTCTCGATCCCGATGGACGACTGGCTGCGCGAGATCGAGCCCGTCGACTACTCCACGCAGATCGCGCGCGCGACAGACGGCCGCGCGCAGCCCTCGCCCGCGGCGATCGCCGCGCTGGCGGAGCGGCTGCGCAAGGCCAGGCGGCCGGCGTTCGTCGCCGGCCCCGACGTCGACGCCTCCGCCGGGGGCTGGGAGGCCGCGATCGAGCTGGTCGAGTCCCAGCGCCTGCCGGTGTGGGCGACGCCGCCCACGAACGGCAGCCGCATCGGCTTCCCGGAGGCGCACCCCGCCTTCCAGGGGATGCTGCCGCCCGCGGTGGGGCCGCTGGGCGAGGCGCTGTCGCCCTACGACCTCGTGCTGGTCGCGGGCTCCTCGATCTTCCCCTACTACCCGAACATTCCCGGGGCCTTCCTCGCGGAGGGGACCGAGCTCGTGGCGATCACCTGCGACCCGGACGAGGCGGCGCGCGCCCCGATGGGCGACGCGATCGTCGCCGACGTCGGCCTCACGCTGCGCGCGCTCGCCGACGAGCTGGAGGAGCCGGCCGCCGATCGCGAGCAGCCGCCCGCGCGGATGGAGATCGACCCCTTCCCGCCGGGCGAGCAGATCGCCGGCGGCGAAGTGCACGCCGTGCTGGCGGAGCTGTTCCCCGACGAGGGGATCGTCGTGCTGGAGTCGCCGTCGAGCACCGCGGCGCTGCGCAATCAGCTGCGCCTCTCGCGCCAGGGCTCCTACTACTTCAGCGCCAGCGGCGGGCTCGGCTTCGGCCTCTCGGCCGCGGTCGGCGTGCAGCTTGCCCAGCCGGAGCGCCAGGTCGTCTGCGTGCTGGGCGAGGGCTCCGCGCAGTACGCGATCACCGCCTTCTGGACCGCCGCCGCCTACGAGGTGCCGGTGAAGTTCCTGGTGCTGCGCAACGGCGAGTACTCGATCCTGAAGTGGTTCGCGGCGCTCGAGACCGTCGAGGGCGCCCCCGCGCTTGACCTGCCGGCGCTCGACGTCGCCGCGACGGCCCAGAGCTACGGCGTGCCCTCCGCCACCGTCGGCGCGAGCGGGCGCGAGGCCGTGCGCGATGAGCTGCACGCCGCGCTCGCCGACGCCCTCGCGCAGCCGGGGCCGCGGCTCGTGCAGGTCGACGTCGCGCCGGGAATGGCGCTCGTGTGAGCGCACCCGCGCCGCTGCTGAGCCCCGACACGCGGCGCATCGGCCGCCCGCCCGGTCCCGCCTTCCCCGACCGCGCGCCGGACTCGCTCGCCGCCGGCACCTCCCCGGGGTTGCGCGACGACCTGATCGCGCTGCTCGGCCGTGAGCGCGTGCTGCACCGGGCGATCGACCTGATCGCCTACGCCTCCGACGCGAGCCCCTACCGCCGCCTGCCCGCGGTCGTGGTGATGGCGCACGACGCCGCTGACGTCGGCCGGACGATCGCCTACGCGCGCGAGCACGGGCTCGCGGTGAACTTCCGCGGCGGCGGCACGAGCCTCAACGGCCAGGCGCAGACCGACGGGATCATGATCGACGTCCGCCGCTTCTTCTCGCGCGTGCGGATCGAGGACGAGGGCAGGCGCGCGCGGCTCGGCCCCGGCACCCTGGTCGGGCTCGCGAACCGGCTGCTGGTGCGCCACGGCTACAAGCTCGGCCCGGACCCCGCGAGCAAAGACATCGCCACGGTCGGCGGCGTGATCGCGAACAACTCCGGCGGCATGCGCTGCGGCGTTGAGTGGGACTCCTACTCGACCGTCGAGTCGATGACGCTGGTGCTCGCCTCCGGCGCCGTGATCGACACCGCGGCCCCCGACGCCGAGCGGCGTTTCGCCGAGGCCGCGCCCGAGCTGGCGCGCGGGCTGACCGGGCTGCGTGACCGGTTGCTCGAAGACGAGGAGCTTGCGGCGCGGGTGCGCCGCAAGTACGAGATCAAGAACGTCACCGGCTACCGGCTCTGCGCGCTGCTCGACGGCGAGACGCCGCTTGAGATCTTCCGCCGGCTCGTCGTCGGCTCGGAGGGGACGCTGGCGTTCATCGCCGAGGCCGTGATGCGCACGCGCCCCGAGCCGCCGCGCACGACGCTGGCGTGGGTCCACTTCGCGGACATCGACGCCGCTGCCGCGGCGGTCCCCGCGCTCGTCGCCGCCGGGGCGCGGGCGACCGAGCTGATGGTGGCACCGGCGCTGATCGCCGCCGCCTGGAACCTCGACGGCTGCCCGGAGCACTGGCGCGAGCTGCCGCCGGAGTCCGCGGCGCTGATCGTCGAGTTCGGCGGCGCCGATGAGGCCGAGCTCGCCACGGGCGAGGCCGCCGCGGTGCGCGTGCTCGACGGACACCAGCCGATCCGCCCGGTGCAGTTCAGCCGCGAGGAGGAGGAGATCGAGCTGGCCTGGCGCGTGCGCGAGGGCCTGTTCGGGCTCGTCGGGCGCCTGCGCCTGCCGGGCACCGCGCTGATCGTCGAGGACGTATGCGTGCGCCCGGAGCGAATAGCGGAGGGTGCACGCGATCTTCAAGAGCTGCTCGGTAAGCACGGCTTCCTCGTCGGCGTCGCCGGGCACGCCTCGGCGGGCAACCTCCACTTCCAGCTGACGCCCGACTTCTCCAAGCAGGAGGACCTCGATCGCTACGAGGCCTTCATGGGCGAGCTGGTCGAGCTGATCGTCGGCAAGTACGACGGCTCGCTGAAGGCCGAGCACGGCACCGGCGTGAACATGGCCCCCTATGTCGAGCGCGAGTGGGGCGCGAAGGCCACGGCGATGATGTGGCAGATCAAGCAGCTCGCCGACCCGCACGGGGTGCTGAACCCGGGCTCGATCCTCAACCGCGATCCCGACGTCCACCTCAAGCACCTGAAGACGCAGCCGCCGATCGAGGAGATCGCCTCGAACTGCGTGGAGTGCGGCTTCTGCGAGCCGGTCTGCCCCAGCCGCAACGCGACCACGACGCCGCGCCAGCGGATCGTGATCCGCCGCGAGATGGCGCGCCAGCAGGAGGGCTCGCCCGTGTACGAGGCGCTGCTCGCCGACTACGAGCACGACGCGCTACAGACGTGCGCCGCGGACGGCAGCTGCAAGCAGGTCTGCCCCGTCGCGATCGACACCGGGTCGCTCGTGAAGGAGTTCCGCCGCCGCGAGCGCAGCGAGCGCGAAGAGTCCGTCGCGCTCTCGCTGGCGCGCCGCTACGCCACCGTCGAGCGCGCCGCACGCGGGGGGCTGAAAGGCGCGCAAGCCACCGCCTCCGTGCTGGGGTCCGGCGCCGTCGCGAAGCTCCCGCGGCTGCTGCGCAGGCGGATCAGCAGCGAGCTGGTGCCGACGCTGCCGGCGAGCCCGCCGCCCGCCGCGCCCGCGAATCTGCCCGCGCCGCCGCGCGCAGGCGCCGCCGCGGTCTACATGCCCGCCTGCATCAACCGCATCTTCGGCAACCCGCCGGGCGAGCAGGCCCGGCTCACGCTGCCGCAGGCGCTGGTCGAGATCTCCGCGCGCGCCGGCCTGCCGCTGTGGATCCCGCCCGATGCCCCCGGCCACTGCTGCGCGACGCCCTGGGGCTCGAAGGGCTACCGCCGCGGGCAGGAGCACATGGCGGCGAAGACCGCCGCCGCGCTGCTGCGCTGGAGCGAGGACGGCGCGCTGCCGGTCGTGATCGACGCCAGCTCCTGCGCCCAGGGGCTGATCCATGACGTCGCCGCCTGCCTGCCCGACGAGCAGCGCGAGCGCTTCGAGCGGATCGAGGTGCTCGACGCGATCGCATGGGCGCACGACCGCCTGCTCCCGCGGCTGACGGTTTCCGAGCGGGTCGGCAGCGTCGCGGTGCACCCGACCTGCGCCGCCTCGCAGCTGGGGCTCGCCGGCAAGCTGGAGGCGCTCGCGGGCGCGCTGGCGGATCGCGTGCTGGTGCCGGCGGCGACGAGCTGCTGCGGGATGGCGGGCGACCGCGGCCTGCTGCACCCCGAGCTGCCCGCCTCGGCGTTGCGCGACGCCGCCGCGGAGCTGGCGGCCGAGCCGTGCGAGGAGCACGTCTGCAGCAACCGCACCTGCGAGATCGCCCTGCAGCAGACGACGGGGGAGACCTACGCCTCGTTCGTGCTGCTGCTGGAGCGGCTGACGCGGCCTGCCGCCGACCGCGCGTCTGTATAAAGTGCCGCGCCGATGCGTTTCCGACTCCTCTCGCGCGCCGCTGTACTGCTCGCTGCGCTCGCGCTGCTGCTGACGGCGCTCGCCGGTTGCGGCGGCGGCTCGTCGTCTTCCTCGTCGTCCTCTTCCGACAACGGCGTCGCCGACAAATCGCCGGCGGACATCCTGACCGCGACGAAAGCGGCGTCCGACGGCGCGAGGTCCGTGCACGTGGCCGGTTCGATCGTCAGCGACGGCTCGCCGATCACGCTCGACATGAACCTGCTCGCCGGCAAGGGCGGTCGCGGCCAGCTCTCGGAGAGCGGCCTGTCCTTCGAACTGATCCAGGTCGGCAAACTGGTCTACATCAAAGGCAGCCCCGCCTTCTACAAGCACATCGGCGGCGCCGCGGCGGCGCAGCTGTTCCAGGGCAAGTGGCTGAAGGCCTCCGCCAGCGACTCGGACTTCGCCTCGCTCAGCCAGCTCACCGACCTGCGCCAGCTGGTCGACCAGACGCTCGAAAACCCCGGCGGCACGCTGACCAAGAGCGGCACCACGACGGTCGCGGGGCAGAAGGTGGTCGGGATCACCGACAAGTCCAAGGGCGGCACGCTCTACATCGCCGCGACCGGGAAGCCTTTCCCGGTTCAGATCAGCAAGACCGGCTCCGCCGGCGGCAAAATCACTTTCGACCGCTGGAACGGCCCCGTGACGCTCGCGGCACCCGCCAACGCGATCGACATCGCGCAGTTGCAGCACGCCGGCAAATAGCCGCCGCCTGCGCCGAAGCGGATCGGCCGCCCCTCCGGGATAGACCATTTGTCCACCCCTTCAGAGGGGGTTCAAGAGCGCCGCGCGCGGGGCCGACCGCGGAGATGCACAGGACGTGACTGTTTCCGATTGGCCGAAGCAACCCCACGTGAGCGAAGTAACCCAAGTCAGCTTCCGGCGCCCGAACCGGCGCAACCCATCCGTCGCCCGCTTCGAGGGCGCTCCGGAGACGCACGCCCCAGGGGCCGAGCAGTCGACCGATAATTACAGTTTGTCCGGGGGCTCGAAGGGTAAGCTCGACGACGTGGCGCGCCACAATGCAAACCCGGCGCCCGCAGGAGAGGAGCCGGGGACGGGGCCGCAGCGCAGCATGCTCGTCTGGGGCGCGCTGGCCGTCGTTGCGATCGCCGCGGCCATCGGCGCGGCATTGACGGGTTCCGCGCTCCAGATCGCCTGCCTGGTCGTGCTGGGCATCGCGGCGATCGCGCTCGGCTGGCTCGTCGGCGAGACCCGCCGCAGCGCGCTGGAGCAGGAGATCGACGGGCGCTCCAACGAGCTGCGCCGCGCGCTATCCGAGCTCGAGATCGCGCAGACCGAGACCGTCAGGCGCCTGTCGATGGCGGTCGAGTTCCGCGACGAGGACACCGGCGCCCACATCGAGCGCATCGGCCGTCTCTCGACGCTGCTGGCCGAGCAGATCGGCATGGACCCCGAGTTCTGCGAGCGGATGAGCCACGCCGCGCCGCTGCACGACGTCGGCAAGGTCGCGATCCCTGACGCGATCCTGCTCAAGCCCGGCCCGCTTACCCCCGAGGAGCGGGCGATCGTCGAGACCCACGCCGAGGAGGGTCACCGCCTGCTGCGCGGCTCCTCCTCCTCGATCCTCGAGATGGCGACAGTCATCGCGCTGAGCCACCAGGAGAAGTGGGACGGCACCGGCTACCCGCGCGGGCTCGCTGGCGAGACGATCCCGATCGAGGGCCGGATCGTCGCGATCGCCGACGTGTTCGACGCGCTCACGAGCGACCGCGTCTACCGCAAGGCTTTCCCCGTGGAGGAGGCGGTGCAGATGATGCGCGAACAGCGCGGGCGCCACTTCGACCCGGTGCTGCTCGACGCGTTCATGGAAGTGCTCGAGGCCTCAGGCCCCGAGGCCCGCGAGAAGCCCGCGGACCCCACGGCGCTGGCGGAGAGCACGCTGGAGACCTACGGCACAGCGCTCGAACGCGGCGACGCCGAGACGGCCGAGGGCGCGATCGCGCAGGCGATCGAGGACGGCATCCCCGCCACGACGCTGCACGGCGAGGTGATCGCACCGGCGCTCTCGCGCATCCGCGAGCTGCACAACGCCGGCAGGATCGACGCCGACCGGGAGCGGCTCGCGCGCGGCATCACGCGACGCGTGCTGGCGACGCTCTACCGCTTCATGATCGGCAACGCCGAGCCCACCCGCGAGCGCGTGCTGCTCGCTGGCATGGAGGGCGACGAGCACGCCCTGGAGCTTCAGATGATGCACGACCAGATCGCGGCGGCGGGCTTCGAGACGGTATTCGACACCGACCTCTCGATCGACCGGCTGCGGGCGGAGGTCGCCAGCCAGGCGCCCGCGGTGATCGTGCTCGGCGCGACCGACGGCGAGGACCCGGGAGCGATCGCCAAGGCGGTCGAGGAGCTGCACGGGGCGCACCCCAACATCCCGATCGTGCTCGGCGGAGCGGCGGTCGGCGGCGCGCTGCCCCCCTCGCGCAACGGCATGCGCGTGCTCGAGCGGATCGACGAGGCGGTCGAAGCCGTCGAGGAACAGCTCGCGCAGCGGCCCCGCGCAGCGTCGCTGTAGATTTACCGCCGTGAAGCGCGCGATCGTCACCGGCGGGGCCGGGTTCATCGGCTCGCACGTCGTCGACGCGCTGCTCGGCGAGGGCTGTGCCGTCACCGTCGTCGACGACCTCTCCGCCGGCGATGCGCGCCGCGTCGCCAAGGAGGCGGAGCTGCGCGAGCTGGACATCGTCGACCTGAAGGGCCTGTCCGCGGTGGCGGAGGAGGTCAAGCCCGACGCGATCTTCCACCTCGCCGCGCAGGCCAGCGTCGTCGCCTCGGTCGAGAACCCCGGGCGCGACTGCGAGGTCAACGTGCAGGGCACGCTGAACGTCGTCGAGGTCGCAGGGCGCCACGAGGCGCCGGTCGTCTTCACCTCGACGGGGGGCGCGCTGTACGGCGACGAGGCGCCGATGCCGACGCCCGAGGACCGCATCCCCGCGCCGCTCTCGCCCTATGGCGCCTCGAAGTGGGCGGGCGAGGCGTACGTGAAGACGTGGTCGCTGTCCTCCGGCGTACCGCATGCGGTGTGCCGTCTGGGCAACGTCTACGGGCCACGCCAGAACCCCCACGGGGAGGCCGGCGTCGTCGCGATCTTCTCCGACCACCTGTACACCGGCAGGACCCCCAAGCTGTTCGGCCACGGCAAGCCGACGCGCGACTACGTCTACGTCGGCGACGTCGTCGAAGCGCTGCTGGCCGCCTCCGGGAAGGCGGGCACCTACAACGTCGCCACCTCCGTCGAGACCGACGTCGCGACCGTCTGGCGCGAGTTGCAGCAGGCGGCCGAGCGCACGAAGGTGCCCGGCGCCTTCCAGAGTCCCGGCGAGCTCGAACCCGAGCTGGCCGACCTTCGCCCCGGCGAGTTGCAGCACAGCTGCCTCGACATCTCGCTGGCCGAGCGCGAGCTCGGCTGGCGCCCGGAGGTCGCGATCGCCGACGGCCTGGCGCGCACGTACGAGGCGATGGTGGAGGACTTCTCGCAGGGCGATAACTAAGCCCGGCCGCAGGTCGCCTGCCCTGGGGCTCCAGGGGAAACCGCCGGCTGCAATCGTCGTTGCAGAACCGCCGTTTGCAAAGCCCCGCACGGCGGATTGGCCGAATGTGCAATTCAGCGAGGGTGCGACTTCGGCCGCCTGTCGGCGTGCCGAGTTAAACCGCATGAGCCTCGACCGAATCGCGGCAGCGCCGCTCGCCGCCGCCGCCGCGCTTCTGCTGCTCGCCGGCGCCGCTGCCGGCGCCACTTCGCCCGGAGGCACGCAGTCGCCGTCGGCGCCGCTGGCCGGCGGCAGCGAGTACGGGCTGGCGGCCACGACCGTCGTGCCGCACCCCGTCGTGACGAAGCTGTCGGTGCCCGGCACCTCGCTGCCGGGCGCCCCGCCGCGCGTGTCGCTTCGGATCGACGAGATGCACGTCGGCACCGTCAGCGCCACCGTCGCGATCAACAACCTCACGACGCGCAAGCGGGCCGTCGCGGTCCAGCTCGGCTGGGTCCACACGGGCCGCACGCTCACGGTGCGCTGGCCACGCGGTGCGGCGCTCGCCGCGGGCAGCTACCACGTCAGCGTCAGCGCCCACGACCACAACGGGCACAACCTCACGCGCAGCGCGCACACCTCCGGCGTCGCGACGCTGACGGTCGTCGTGCCGCCGCCACCGTCCTCGCCGACCTCGCCCTCCTCGCCGGCGCCGGCGCTTGAACCCGGTGTGCCGACGCCGGCCCAGACCGTCGCCGACGGCGCGGTCTTCCCCGTCGCGGGAGCGCACAGCTTCGGCAACTCCGAAAACCGCTACGGCGCCCCGCGCGGCAACCACATCCACGAAGGCCAGGACATCCTCACCGCCGAAGGCACACCCGACGTCGCCCCGCTGGCGGGAACGATCACCTGGGTCTCCTACCAGGCCTCGGGCGCCGGCTACTACGCCGTCGAGCACACCGCGATCGGCTTCGACCTGATGTTCGCCCACTGCAAGGCGGGGACCGTCGCCGTCAGCGCCGAACAGGCCGTCGCCCCCGGCGCGCAGATCTGCCTCGCGGGCCAGAGCGGCGACGCCACCGCGCCGCACCTGCACTTCGAGATGTGGGTCGGCGGCTGGCAGGTCAAAGGCGGCCACTCGATCGACCCGCTGCCCTATCTGGAAGCCTGGGAACACGGGGCCGGGTGAGGCGCGGCATCCATCGCAGGTCGTAGGCGGCCTGCGACCAAGGGCCCAGGCTGCATCCGAAAAGATCGTTCCCGCGGCCGTTGTGCAGGGCCCATGGCGTGCCTAGCCTGAATCGCGTGACCGGTCTCGGTGCAGCGACGACGACGCGCGACGCCGGCCCGGGTGGCGAGGGTCATGAGCCTGGCGGAAGCGAGACCCCCCACGGGCAGGGGCTCGTCCGGCAGGGGCTCGTAAAGGTCCCGGAGATCACCGCGGTCTTCTGGGTGCTGAAGCTGCTGACGACGGGGATGGGCGAGGCGACGATCTCGGACTTCCTCGGTCAGCAGAGCATTCCGCTCGCCGGCCTCGTCGGGATCGGCGGGCTGTGGCTGGCGCTGCGGATGCAGCTGCGCAGCCGCGAATACCGAGCCCCGGTCTACTGGTTCGCGGTGATGATGGTCGCGATCTTCGGGACGATGATGGCCGACGGCGTCCGCGACGGAGCCGGCCTCACCTACGCGGTCACGACCCCCGCCTTCGCCGTCGCGGTCGGGGTCATCTTCTACTTGTGGCACCGCAACGAGGGCACGCTCTCGATCCACAGCATCACGACGCGCAGCCGCGAGCTCTACTACTGGTCGGCGGTGCTGGCCACCTTCGCGCTCGGGACCGCGGCCGGCGACCTCACGGCGCTGACCCTGCACCTTGGCTTCTTCCCGTCGGTGCTGCTGTTCGCGGCGGTGATCGCGATCCCCGCGGTCGGCTGGTGGCGCTTCGGGTTGAATCCGATCCTCGCTTTCTGGTTCGCCTACGTCGTCACACGGCCGCTCGGAGCATCCTTCGCCGACTGGTTCAGCAAGCACGGCAACGGCGGCCTGGGGATGGGGGACGGCACGATCAGCATCCTCGCGCTCGCGGTGTTCGTCCCGCTCGTCGCCTACGTGGCGATCACCAAGCTGGACGTGCAGGGCGCCGCCGACGTTCAAGGCGGCTTCGCCTCAGGGCGCCGGGCGCGCGTGCAGCTGGAGCCACAGCCAGAGCTCGACTGAGCGGGCCGGGCTCCTTTAGCCGCGGCTTACCGAGCGGGACGATCTTGGGCGTCTGCGGCAGCCAGCCCTCACGATGAACCTGACCGGGAGCCGGTCCCGGGCGCTCGACTCCGAGCGCCGCGGGAGTCTCGATCTCTGGTTGCGGCGGATCGCCCGGCACTCCTTCGCGGTCGACCTCTCGCTCGCCCTGGCGATCGCGGCGCTGAGCGTCGTCGGCCTGGCCGCACAGCATCGCCTTCGCGCGGACACGCTGCTCTTCTGCGCGCTGCTCTGCGCGCCGCTGCTGCTGCTCCGGCGCGAGCCGCTGTGGCGCTTCACGCTGGTCGCGGCCGTGGCGTTCGCCCAGTGGCTGCTGTCGGCGCCGCAGCTCGCCGACGCGGCTGTCCTGATCGCGCTGTACCGGGTAGCGCTCGAATGCCGCTCGTTCGAGGTGGCGCTCGCCGCGGCGACCGTCGAGCTGGGGGCGATCGTCGCCGCGGCCCGCTGGTCGCCGTCGGAGCCGGTGAAGATCTGGGTCGGGCTCACGGGGCTCGGCACGGCGGCGGGGGTGCTGGGCGTGACGATCCGCCAGCGGCGCGCCCTGCTGCTCTCGCTCCGCGAGCGGGCGGCCAGGCTCGAAGTGGAGCGCGACCAGGAGGGGCGTCTCGGGGCGGCCGCCGAGCGCGCCCGCATCGCGCGCGAGATGCACGACATCGTCGCCCACAACCTGAGCGTGATCGTCGCGCTCGCCGACGGCGCCGCCTACACGATTGAGTCCTCGCCCGACCGGGCCCGCGACGCCGCCGAACGGGTCTCCGCCACCGGCCGGCAGGCGCTGTTGGAAATGCGGCGCCTGCTCGGCGTGCTCCGTGACGACTCCGCCCAGCAACCGTTGGCTCCCCAGCCGGGGCTCGACCGTCTCGACGATCTGCTCGCGCAGGTCCGGGCGGCGGGCATCCCGGTGACGATCGACCTCGACGGCGACCCCACGTCGCTGTCGCAGGGGGCCCAGCTCACGGTCTTCCGGATCGCCCAGGAGGCGCTGACGAACACGCTCAAGCACGCCCCACGCCCGGCGAGCGCGCACCTCGACCTGCGCTGCGACCCGCGGGCCGTGATGCTCGTCGTGACCGACACCGGGAGCCATGGGCGTGTCGAGCGCCCGGCGCCGCCGGCGGACGGACGCGGGCTGCTGGGCATGCGCGAACGCGCCGCCGCCAGCGGGGGCCGGCTGGAGGCGGGACCTGTGGCGGGCGGCGGCTGGCGCGTGAGCCTGCGCCTGCGCCCCGACGCGGAGCCCTTGGGCCGATGAGCACCAGCGTGCTGCTGGCCGACGACCAGGAGCTGATGCGCATGGGGTTCAGGATGGTGCTCGACAGCCAGCCCGACCTGTCCGTCGCGGGGGAGGCCTCGACGGGCGCCGAGGCCGTCGAGGCGGTCGCGAGGCTGAAGCCCGAGGTCACGCTGATGGACGTGCGCATGCCCGAGATGGACGGCGTCGAGGCCACGCGCAGGATCGTGCGGTCCGGCAGCGCGACGCGGATCATCATCCTCACGACCTTCGACCTCGACGAGTACGTCTACGCCGCGCTGCGCGCCGGGGCCAGTGGCTTCTTGTTGAAGGACACGCCGCCGGGCGAGCTGCTCTCGGCGGTTCGCGCCGTCGCCCGCGGGGACGCCGTGGTCGCCCCGAGCGTGACGCGCCGGCTGCTCTCGCAATACGCCCATCGCCTCCCTGCCGCCGAGGCGCCGGAGCACGGGTACCGCGAGCGCCTGGCGCAGCTGACGGCGCGCGAGCGCGAGGTGCTGCTGCTGCTCGCGCGCAGCCTCTCGAACGCCGAGATCGCCGACGAGCTGGTCCTCTCCGAGGCGACCGTGAAGTCGCACGTCGGCCGCATCCTCACGAAGCTCGAACTGCGCGACCGGGTGCAGATCGTCGTGTTCGCCTATGAGAGCGGGCTCGTCTCGCCTGCGCGGCGGCCGGCCGCGTAGGCGGCGCGGTGGCGGTCCGTGGCGCGGCGCCGGTTGCGGCGCGGCGCCGGTTCGCGCAATGCGCCCGGGCTCGCGCGTGCGCCCGGGACGCGCGCGTGCGCGTCGTGCCCGGTCCCCTACGGCGCTTGCGGGCCGGTAGGATCGGGGGACCCGGGTCGGCGCACGGTGCAGCTGTGAGCGGAGCGGGGCAGAGCGGCGAGATAGCTCAGTTGGTAGAGCACACGACTGAAAATCGTGGTGTCCCCGGTTCGAATCCGGGTCTCGCCATCTACGAACGTGCCTGCTAATCCGCAGGTTTTGGCCGCGTCTCGTGCGACGCGGAGGACGGGGTGTGAGGGGTGTTTTCGCGCCGTCGGCACAATCGTCGGCACAAACCCCATCGGAGGGCGTGTCCTCCTCGCCGAATACCTGGGTGCGGGCCTCGCGGATGAGCCGGTCAAACGATGCCCCGTGCTCGCGCTTGACGCGCTGCTGTAGCTGGTAGTAGACGTCGAGCGTCATCTTCGAGTCTGCGTGCCCGACTTGGTCCATGACCCACTTCAGGTCGAATTCGCTGGCAAGCAGAAGGATCGATATGTAGGTGCGGCGGAGGCTGTGCGCGGTGATGTGCGGCAGAGGAGGCATTCCCCGCTCGCGCATCTTCTCGCTGGCGAGGGCGGCGGCCTCGCGGACGATCGTGCCGACGCGCTGCCGCGTCATCTGCCCACCGCGTTCATTTGGAAAGAGCGGCGCGCTGCTGCCCGCCGAGCGCGCGGTGGAGCTGTTCTCCGCTGCAGCGCGGCGTCTTGAAGCGCAAGGGTAGAGTCCGCCACATGGCCGCGCGTCCTGTCGTTGTCCATCCTCGGTGGCACGCAATCTCACACTTCTCGTCGCATCGCTCCGCAGAGCCCGGCACCAGAGAGGGAGCCTAGACCCTTGTCGCCGAAGGCACGAGGCACTCGGGCTCTGGAGTCCCTCGCTGACCAAATCGCTGTCCTTGCCGTTCTCGCTGCTGTCCTCGCACTAATCGTCCCGTGGCACTCGCTGGCGCGTCGATCCGATCTGCTCTTGGCGGCGCTGGTCCTGCTCACAGCCTTGAGCATTGTGCCGACTCGCCTAGCCCAACTCCGGGATCGTGCCGGCGCGCTGATTGCTCTCTCAATCGGCCCGTTCATCGTGCTTACCGCCTTGGCCTGGGTAGTCGGACGCCTCTTTGCGGGTGCCACGCGCGAGGGCATTTTGTCCCTCGGCCTGAGTTCTACTGAGGTCGCGAGCGTCGGCTTGGTTGCACTCGCCGGCGGCGATGCAGTGCTGGCGTTGGGAGTCTTGACGGGATCGCTAGTCGTCTCGGCTGTTTTTGGCCCCCTTCTCGCCGGTGCGCTCGGACAGACCGCGGCTCACGTCAACAGCTTCGCGTTGCTTGGGCGTTTCGCCTTGGTCGTGTTGGTGCCACTCGCTGCCGGGCTAGCCGCTCGGGGCGCAGTTCCGAGCATCAGTCGCGCCGACGGCGCGCTCGGCGGACTCTCGACGCTTGCGGTCTGCGCGCTCGTGTTCGCGGCTCTCAGTGGCTTGGGTGGCGGCGATCAGCTTCCGGCCGCTGCACTCGGCGCGGTCATCTTCCTAGCTGCTGCTGGCGTGGTCGCCCTAATAGCCGCGCGCCTGCTTCCTCGCCTCGGCGCCGCTGCGGTCGGGTTGCCCACCGGCCTGCGCGACTTCGCCGTCGCGGCTGCACTCGCCACCCAGGCATTTGGCGTCCGAGCAGCAACCGTCGCGGGCATTTACGGCGTGCTCATGCTCATTGCGGGGGCACTCGCGGCGACGGCGCTGCGGCGCCGAAGACTCGGCGCTCACGCCGAGGTACACGTCTAAGCGCCGACTTGCGTGATCGCAACGCGTAGGCCTGTTGCCAGCAGCCGAAAGCGGCCCGGCCACCGTGTCGTCGTCAAACAGCGCGTAGGTATCGAGCGTCTGACCACCGGCAGCCGGTCGCTGTGCTCAGCCAAGCACGCATCGCCTGCGCCGCGCTCGATGCACGCGTCCACCTGAGGCAACTTGCGCTGCGCTAGGTCGCGCAGACTGCGCGCCGGGCACCGCGCCGCGGTCAAGCGCTCCATCGAGCGTCCGTCGAGGAGATCGTCGCGTACGGCTAGCCAGCGTCCCCTGGGCCCTTGAGCGGGGAGCTCGCGGTCAGTCGACCGATGCCGGCGTTGCCGTTGGGGAAGCCGCGCCAACCTCGGGCTGCGCAGCGACGGGGGTCGGCACCGTTCCCTGGTCCAGGCCGTGCGTCGGCTGACCCATGCCGGTGATCGAGTCCTTGAACTCGCGCATACCTGAGCCCAGCGAGCGACCCATCTCGGGTAGCCGCTTAGCGCCGAATAGCAACAGCAAGATCACCACCAAAAATGCGATATGCAGCGGATTGTCGAGTCCCATGTCGCTCCTCCTCGTCCCTCGTTGGTCCCAACTGGGCGCATGGTCCTCTTGCTCGCACCCAGAGAGAGTTGACAGGCCATTTGCCTCTCGTTACGCTTAGGATAATGCAAATTTCCTAAAAGGGGAAATCAAGGGGAGGGGACCCAGGATGTCTGACCTAACGCGCCGTGACCTGCTCAAGCGCTCAGCACAGGCCACCGCTGGCATGGCCTTTGCGGGCGCGCTCACGCCGAGTGGACTAATCGCCGCGGCCTCGGCCGCACCGCCGACGCTGAGCGTCAAATCCGGAAGCTTGGCGAGCGCGAGGGTCATGAAACAGTGGAACCACTATCTCGGGAAATTGGGACCGCGTCACACCGGGAACCCTGCCCACAAGCAGTACATCAACGATCTAGACGCCGCACTGCAGCAGCTCGGGTGGGAAACCGACCGCAAAACGCAGACGTTCAGCCACTGGGAGGCGCAGGGGTTTGGCCTTAAGGTCTTCAGCGCAGGAAAACACGTGCATCCTGCGATCAAACCTGCCTACTACTACCCCTACTCTGGCGAAACCCCCCCCGGTGGCGTCACCGGCGAACTCAAGTACGCCAACAAAGGCGCCACCGCGGACTTCTCGGGGGGCGGCTTCGCCGGCACGATCGCGGTTGTCGAGGCCACCATCTCCCAAGCGACCAACGAACAGCTTTACAAACCGTGGTTCGGTTTCCCGGCTGGCACAGTGCCAAACGAACCGTATGCGCGCTCATGGATCGCGACGGTGCCGTCGCTGGCCGCTGCCAAGACGGCAGGCTGCGTCGGCGTGATCGTGATCCTTCCGATGGCTCCAACTGACGCCAAGGATCAGTACATACCGTTCAAGAAGGCCCTGCAGAATATGCCCTCGCTGCACGTCGACGCGATCGCGGGCAAACAAGTTCGCGCGCTTTCGCAAGCTTCTGGCAACAGCGCGACGCTTTCGCTGCCGGCCGAAGTCAATCCGTCTGAGACAACCGACGGCCTGCTGGCGGTGCTGCCCGGGGCCAACACCGAACAGGTCGTCGTCGTCAACACGCACACGGATGGGCCGGATCTGATCGAGGAGAACGGGGGACTGGGGATGCTCTCGGTCGCCCAGCGCCTGGCGGGGCTGTCGGTCGAAGAACGTCCCTGCACAATCGCGATGTACTTCGCGACCGGTCACTTTGCGGTCGGCGTCAACTCCGCCGCTCAGTACATCACCGATTACAACGAACTGTTCAAAAAGACCAAGGCCGGCGTGACCTTCGAGCACCTTGGTTGTCTGCGCTGGAAGGACAACGGCGAAAACGAATATGGTCCCACCGGCGCGCCCGAAAGCTCGGCGACCTACTGCTCCAAAGAACAGGTGGCGAAAATCGCTGAAGCGGCTCTGCAGGGCGCGGGCGTCACGTTGAGTGCGGCATACAAGGCGCCGTTCAGCGGTGAGGGCGCCGCGCTCAACTCTGCCGGGATTCCGATGATGTCCTACATCGCCGGCCCCGACTACCTGCTGCAGGAGGTCCGGCCCGGCATCCAGTTCAAACGGTGGGACGTGAACCGCATGCAGGCTGAGATCAGCGCTCTCTCGACGATGATCGACAACGCAGCCGCGGCGACGCCGGAATTGCTCAAAAGCTGAGCGCCCAACCAGTTCCAACATCAACGGCGTGGCGGCTCTCTGAGCTGTCACGCCGTTGTCTGTGCGCAGGCCGCTCGCTTGCCTGCGCGCTGCCGGGTTAGAGGCGTGCCACTGGCGCTGCCGCTCCTCTGACCGCACTGGGCTCACCTTCTGGATAGGAGGTCGCAACAATCCAGTCGAGAACCTCGGCGGCCAAGGCTCGCAGGTCGGGCTTGTCCTGCGCGTCCAGGGCATCGCACGCGAGTTGCCGGACGGCATAAACGATCCCCAGGTGGACATTCAGAGACTGCGGGACCATCAGCGGGTCGCTCTTACTCAGCTCGGCCTCGGCGTCGAGGAACAGCTGTGCGAGCCCCGTCAGCGCGAGCCTGCGGCGCTCACGGGCGCCGGTCCCGAGTGCGTCCATCTCAACTTGGAACGCGCGCGCGACGACCAGATCGTCTTCTAGCGCACCGAGGTAGGCATCAAGGGCCATCTGCGTGTACTCGCGCCAGCTCTCGCTTGGCCCGAGGCCGTCGCGCATCCGCCGGACGAGCACTTCGATGAAGCGACCGTAGGCGGCGTAGGCACAGTCTTCCTTGTCTTTGAAGACCTCGTAGAAGGCGCCATTGGATACGCCTGCGCGAACTGCGATGTCGGTCACCCGAACGCCCGCATAGCCCGAGCTCGCGAGCAACTCGGTGAACGCTGCCATCAGCCGCTCACGTTGCGCTGTGCGGACTTCGTCGCGCGAGAGCTTATGACGACCGCGGTGCAGCTCGGCCGGAACATCGAAGAACAGCCCAGGACGAACGCGTCGAACCGTCATCGTCGGAAGGCTACCCGAGCAACTTCGTTTCGGTTGTGAGAGCGATTCGTCGCCGGAAAGCAGCACTGGCGGCACCTACTGGCGACGGGAACCATGGCCAACGACGCCGGCTCGCGCGCGGGCTGCGGCAACCGAGCTTTTCTCACCGCGGCGCGAGCCCTCAGCTAATCATCGCTACGCGCACGCGGGCGGTGCGAGCGGAGATGCCCGTGCTGGTAAAGCCCCGTCGAGGGTCAGAAGACTTCCGAATCGCCTTTTTTGAGTTCTTCGGCAGACATCTCGTCGTAGCGTGTCAGCAGATCGGCAAACCAGGCCACCTGCCGGGCATAGTAATCAGCGTTGAGCTTGTCGATGCATCCATTCGGGGCGATCTGTACAAGGTAGTTCGGCCCGGTCAGGTAGCCGATGGCCGGAATCCCTGCGGTGAAGAAGGCTCCGCCGATGCCGAGTGCGACGGGACCACGCAACACCGCCGTCTTGTCGGCTTCGTGTTCGGGCAGGCAGGCAATCAGCGGAACGACCATCTCGGTCGTCGAGCACCAGCAGCCAGCAGCCTCATATAGAGAGTCTTCGGCGTAACCAGACACGGGGTCGAGCCACTCGGTGGTACCGAAGTGCTCGAGCGTGATCGCGGCGACCGTCTTTTCGATGATGTCGGGGTGGTCGTCGATGAACCCCTGCGTCTGGGGCAAGTTGTTTGCCATGTGGCCGGTGACCGCGCTGAACACGATGGTCCGTTTGAGACGCTTGCCCTTGGGAAGCTTGTGGAAGTAACGCGCCAGGAACGTCTGCGCCACGCCGCCGTTCTCCTCAACGAAGTTCTGGCCGTCGGTGTGCGTATTGACGACCATCACCTCGTCGGTGCTGCCATCGCCGGGCAGGACCGCGACGATGCTCGGCGTCGTGACGTTATCGCTGACCGCATGAAGCGTGAGCGTCGCCGTCGGGTTTTCGCCGGCGAGCGTGCGGATTTTGCTGGCCGTTACGCGATCGACGTTGACCGCCGGGAGTTCTGGTCCACTCCCCGAGAAGGGAAGGTATTGGCCATCCATCGCCTCAGGCGAAGCGTCGAAGCCGAAAACCACGCCGATCGCACCGGCTTCCTTGAGCTGTTCCAGCCCAGAGCCACCCGCTAGCCACAGGCGCTTGTAGCTTTCAGTAGGGACGTTGGGAAGATCCTCAGGCGGGTAGTAGTAGGTCACGAGCGGAAGAAACGCGCCGGCGGTGAGCGGCAGCGGCAGCGGCAGATCCAGCATCACTATGCTTCCCTTGAGACTGCCTTTCGCGCCCGCTACGGCGCCGCTGATCCAGTTGGTCATCGTGCCCTCGTAGAGCTCAACTGCTTCTGTCAGGGTGAGTGGGCTACCCGGTTCGATGCTCGGGACCGGCCCGGCCCCGAGATAGACCAGCGGGCCGGTCACGCCCTTCGGCCCGGTCTGGCCGGAGCGTGGGTAATAGGAGGTGATCGGGATCGTCTGCGGCGCGGCGCCGCTCAAGACCTTCAGCGAGCAAGGCGTCTTGCCCTTGACGTGCCAGTAGTCGACGGGATAGTCGTCACGCGGCAACATTGTGCAACCGTTTTTCTTGAACTGGTGTTCTAGCCAGGCGATGTAATGGTTGTGCGAGGGACTGCCGGTGAGGCGTGGACCGAAGTGGACCATGCGCTGGACGCCTTCGCGGCATTCCTCGGCGGTCGGGAGCAGCGACGCGATCGTTTCATTGGTGCCTGGCGCCGCCGGAAGCGTGGACGCGAGAGCTCCGCCGGGGCCGGCGATCAGCTTGGCGCCGATCAAGCCGCCTGTCGCGAGCGCTGCTCGTCCCAGCAGGTCTCGACGGGTTATTACGTTGTCGTCGAACATCAAACTCCTCCTCCCTCTCCTGCCCGCTTCGCCTCGTTGCTGAGGATCAGGGGATAGGTTCCTTCTTGGCGGTTCTGATGATCGTCTTTGCGTCTTCTGGCAGCAGCACGCCTTGCCCCACATCGGCTTCCGCCGACTCCTTTACCTTCGCGACGTATGCGCGATGCGTGGGGTAGAGCTGCTGAAGCTGTTCTGGGGTAAATGCGATGTGGCTGCCCGCAAGGGAGCAATTTGCTTCGCCGGCATTTTCGCGGCTGTTTGTCGCGGTCGGGACTTCCTGCTCGGGAAGTCGCACGCCCCCTAGGGCATTGCCATAGGCATCGCGGACGATGTTTCCCGATTCGTCGGTGACGATCCCCGGTTGCGACGGGGGTGGAGTCCCAAACCTGATCCACCGGACGAGCGCGTCCATAGCGTCGTTTTGGACGTATTTGTAAGGAATGGCGCCTATTGGCGGTCGTTCGCATTCGAAGCCTGGCTCCGGCTGGCCGAAGTCGCGCAGATAGGTGCCCTTGAGGTAATCCTCGCTGTCCTGGTCGATGTGGGTAGCACCGGCTACTTCCCAGAGGCGGAAGTCATCGTTATCGGGCCATAGCTTGTGGAAGGAGTAGTCGGTCTCGGTGTTCAGCAGCATGATCGGAACGCCGGTCCCGGACTGGATAAACGGGTACTCGACGCTCGCCTCGCCTGTGCCGCCGGTCGTCGAGGTGCTCAGTCCTCCGATCAGAAACCCGTCGGCGAGCCCGTGCAAAGTCGCCATGCCCGAGTTCGACCAGATCGAGACGGTCCCGGCCGATTGTGAATATCCGTGAGCGATCAGAGTCTGGACGCCAAGTTCGCCGAGCGGCTTTACGCCGTTGGGGTGGCGGATGGCCTGCAGTGCCTGGGCGTAGATTTCATAGGCCCCGGCTTCAGCGACAAAGTAGCCGCTCGGTGGGATGCTCAGCGACCTATACCGTTGCGGACTCCATGCCTTCAGCCCGGCCGGCCCTTCCACGCCTGTCGCCTGGCTGTCGACGGCCACGTACGCGTCACCGCGCTTCATGATGTGTTCGGCGGCTCGGCTCCAGAGCAGGTCCAGGTCATAGCCCCGCGTGACGTTCAGCCACTCCACCCACACCACCCCGCTGAAGTGCTTAGGGTTGGCTGGCCGGCGCACAACCATGCGCGACTTGTACACACCGGCTGGGCCAGCGAAGAAGAACTCCTGTTCCTCGTAGTGGTGGGCTTTCAAGTTCTGGCTGGCTGCCGCGAGCGGGTAGTTACGATCGGCGCTGCCGACCGGGTCGGCCGGGATCGGGCCCGTCACAGTCGGGTTTAGCGTCACGCCGACCTGTTCGGCCGCCGCGTCAGCTGGTTCGTGAAGCCCAGCCGCGCACGCGAGCACCACGGCGAGCGCGGCCACCAACACATAGAACCTGCCGATGCCCAGCGCGAGCAACCGACATCCACCAAACGACGCACTCAAAGAACGAATCCCCTCTCCAACCCTCCCGCTCGATCAACGTACTCCTGCGTACGCCGATCATTACCCGCCCGGCCGGGCTCTAAACCTGAGCCTTATCTGGTCACGTAGCGTGCGCCGAAGTCACGCGCTGAGATCCACTGCATGACCTCGGACGTGAGGGCCAGCAGATCCGGGCCCTCGTTGTCCTCCAGCGTGTCGGAGGCGAGCTGGCGAACTGCGTAGACCGCAGCGAGATGCGCGCTGCGCGGAAGCTCCCCAAGCGTCGGGTCGACGCTCCGAAAGGCCTCGTAGCGCGCGTGGATGACGTCGGCGAAGCGGCCGAGGGCGTCTCGGCGTCGCCGTCGCGCCCAGGCGCCGGCCGCGTCCATCTCGATTTGAAAGGCGCGGGCGACGACGGGGTCGGCCTGTAGCGTGCCGAGGTAGGCCTCGATCGTGGACGCGACCCATTCTGTGCGGTCGTCACTCACCGCAAGACCTTCGCCGACCCTGGCGAGCAGAACCTCGATGAAGCGCTCATAGCAGGCGATCGCGCACCCGTCCTTGTCCTCAAAGCAGTCGTAGAAGGCTTCGCGCGAGACACCGGCGCGAGCGACCACATCGGCGATCCTGACGGGCGCATAGCCGTGGGCCGCAATCAGCTCGGTGAAGGCAACCATGATCCGCTCGCGCTGGACGCTCTGCACCTCCTCGCGCGAGAGTTCGTGGCGGCCGCGAGGAAGCGCCCCGATCACTGACCAGAACACTCCATCGCGTACCGACGGAACGTCGCGACTCTCGATCTGTACCTCGGACGCCATCGATCGACATCGTAGGGGAGGCCGACGAACCTCAATTCACGCTCGATACCCGAGGCATTCCGCGCGGCAGTAGAGAGCCATCGCGGTACGAGCCGACCTTCGCGAGGTCTCCCTCCGACCGGGGAATCGGCCACGTCGCGTTGAGCGACTCCTACTATCGCCCCGGTCCCACCGATCGCCCGTGGGACTACTTCCACGTCAACTCGATCTCCCCCGACCCGTGGCCTGACGGCGACTTCGTCATCTCTGCCCGCAACACCTGGGCGGGATATGAGATCGATCATCACACGGGCGCGATCCGCTGGCGGATCGGGGGCAAGCACCCGACCTTCCATATGGGCCCCGGCACCGGCACCGCGTGGCAACACGACGTGCGTTGGCAGCCCGACCATACGCTGACATTCTTCGACAACGGCGCGTGCCAAAGCGCCATGCGCAGTCGAGAGTGATCCACGAGCGGATCGACTGAGCGCACCGAACGGTGCGGCTCATCGCAAGCGAGATCCACAGCCCGCCGATCCTCAGCGGGAGTCAAGGCGACGCCGAGATGCTCTCCAACGGAGGTGAGTTCGTGGGCTGGGGAGCGATGCCTTACGTGAGCGAATTCGGGCCCGACGGGCACGTCCGCTTCGAGGCGCAGCTCGCAGCGCAGTCCTACCGCGCGTTTCGCTTCTCCTGGAGCGGGACCCCTGCGACCCCGCCGTCGCTCACCGTGCGCGCCACAGCCACCGGGGCGCCCACTGCATACGCGAGCTGGAACGGCGCAACCGACGTGGCCGCCTGGGCGCTCAGCGTGGGGCAGGTCGCGAGCGAGCTGCGGCGGGTCGCGGTCACGCCGTCCACGGGATTTGAGACCTCGATACCCCTCCAGACCAACAGCCCCTGGATCGCAGTGACTGCGCTCGACGCGAGTGGAAGGACGCTTGCCTCCTCACCGCCGGTGGCCCGGTAGGCGTCCTTCCGTGAGAACGTCTGCCCAGCGGGGCATCCGCAAGCCATCGGTTGTCCCGGCAAGCGTGTCTGTGCTCTCGTTCTCGACGCCGGTCGCGTCGAGCGTTGTCGGTCAACCGCCCCGGCGCGCCGTCCTCGCGCCGCGGAGCTGACCACAGCGTCGGTCAGGTGGTCTGAGAGGCTGCGGAGCTAGCGCCGTCTGGGCTCAGCTCGGCGACAGTCGGCAGCTCGCTCGGCGGCGAGCCGGAGAGCATCCAGCCCTCGCTTGTCTGCTCGACCAGGCCGCTTCGCTCGAGAGCGCTCAGCGCGCCGCTGACCGTCGGGCGGCGGGCCGCGACCCAGGTTCGCGCGCTCGCGGCGTTCATCGAGCAGATCGGGCCGGAAGCCTGACTGATGCCGCGCTGACCGTCGGTCGCTGGGCCGCGAGCAGATCGGCGAGTACGGCGTGCGCCTGCCGCAAGGACATCACGCACGCCGTCGGAGCGCACCACTCCGCAGCGATCGGCTAGATGCCAGAGCAGCGCCATCAGCTGCGTGGCAGATGGTGGACCGCGACGTAGCTGGCAGGGTCCGTGCCTGGGTAGTATTGGTGTCGTCGTTCCGGGCGAGCGGGCGCGCGATTCGACGCTTGGTCCTTTCGCAGTGTCCTATGGTGATGTCGTCGTTTACGCCGGGGTAGCCTCCGCTGTGCGAGCAGAGTCATTCGCATATCACCTGGCTCGTGGCAGCTGGGAACTCTCCCCCGTGAAGGCCGTTCGTCTCGATGTCGGTTTCGAGGTCGATGCCGGCCAAAGAGTGCGCGCGGGCATCGATCGCGAGCTGTTCTCTCTCCTGAGCGAGGAGGAGCGCGATCTGACGAGGCTGCTTGCAACCGAGCTTGTAACCAACGCAGTGATCCATGGGGGCGCAAGTGGAAGCCACCATGTGATCGTCCATATGGCCGTCGCCATGGAGCGCTTGCGAGTCGAGGTTTGTGACCGCGGGGCCCGGCTTCGATCCCCAAGCGCCCCGATCGGGTCGTGCCACCTCGGCAGGTCAGGGACTTCGAATTCTGGACAAGCTCGCCAGTCGCTGGGGGCTGGCAGGCGACGATGGTCACTGCGTCTGGTTCGAGTTGGACCGAACCTGAGATCGAGAATGGGACGGTCACGATCACGTTGCCCGACGACGAGAACATCGGCAGATACAAGGCACGACAAGTGCTTTGGGCGGCCCGCCCACTTGCGCCGTCGGCTAACGAGTTCAAGGCATACAAAGGCGACCATCTGATCGCTTCGTTCGCGAGCGAGGCGATCGATCGCTGGCAGGCAGCTTCAGACGCCGAGCAACCGCTCTTGATGATCGAGGCGCTGTACGAATCCGAGGTTCGGCGCGGCGCCGACGAGCAGGACACTCTGCGTAACGCGATCGCAACCTGCTCTCGGTTCACGATCAACGAGCCGCTTTCGACGCCCCCGAAACGGGCGGGGTCAGAATGCTCGAAAACCGACTCCACGCGATCTGTCGGATGGCCTCGCGACACAACGCCAGGGCAAACCGGGAGCTGTCTGAGCCGCTGGGCCAGATCAGAAGCGCGCGCGAGTCGCTCAAGCTCTCCTCTAGGAGTCAGGACTACGGTCGTCGGTTTGGTGTGTCGACCAGCGCACTTGCGCGGTGGGCTGATCAGCATCCGGGGACGCTGATCGATGGCTTGGACTAGAGCTTTGAGCTAGCAGTGAATTAGTGCCTCGGTTCACCGAAAGATCGAAGTGTGCTCGGTGATCGTTTCGCTGCGAAGCTTCCTCCCAGCTCTTGAACGCGTCGGGGACATCTTCGTCCCACAGGTTTGTGCCGACGAACCCCGTCCGCCGGCACAAACCCATCGGAATCCGCGGGTATCTGCCGGCATCTTGGGCTGGACGGCCTCTGGCGGGCACGTTAGAGGCCGCACAAAAATCCCAGCAGTTACGGGCAGTTCGCTAAGTCTCACACGGCGGGTCGGTGGGCGGTTTCCGCCCCTGAAAATCGTGGTGTCCCCGGTTCGAATCCGGGTCTCGCCATCAGAAACTCGCTGCAAATGAGCATCTTTTAGGATCGCGAGCGGCGCCTCATTGGGTTGACGACAGACATCGTCGGCACAAACGTCGGCACAAAACCCTTGCCAAGGGCGTCCGGCTCAGGGCCGTGTCGGCGCATTTTGAGAAGTCTTCTCGCAAGGAAATGGCTTACCTATGCGGGAACGGCGTGGATAGCCGGCCTCATGGCGACCCCTCGAATCTAAGACCACATGAGTCGTAGTCGTGGTCTCGTAATACCGAGGAACCGGTGCTCGTCTGGTAGCAGGGCCACGAGTGCTAGCCGGGCAGCGCTGGCGCGAAGTGACCCCGGGACGCGAGCAGACCCTGGAACAGCGCATCCCATCGCTCGGCCACGCGCGGCCAGCAGTAGGCATCCGTCGAAGCTCGACACAAATAGAGAGCTGCTGGGAAAGCAGGTCAATTTCTAATCGCTTCGCCGGCGTCCTACAGCGTGGCGAGCGGACCGGCGAGGAAGCGTTGCTCCGGGTCAGCCTCACCGGTGGTGGGCTCTGCGAGGGGCGTGCGCGAGTAGTGTTCCATCGGCCTTGCTCCATGTTCTCCTGTGCCTGCTGCCGATCGCCGCGATAGCTACCCCGCTGCTCGCTCGCCGATACCCGGGCGAGCGCTTGCTCCTCGGACTTCGGCGCCCGGACCGTTCTCGGTTTCCACTGCCGACCGCTTTGGCGGCGACATCAGCGTGCCGGGCGACGATGGTCATGGCGCGAGGAGGAGAGTTGCTCGCGTGCTCGCTCGCGGTGCGCCCCCCGCCCGTGTCGCTTTCGGCGAGTTAGCCTCTCAAGCGCCTTCTCGTAAGCGCACAGGGCTGCTCGCCTGCCGAGCCTTGTCGCACGGTCGTCCCTTGGTCGTCGGTGCGGACTCTCGGCCGTATCCGTCTCGATACATACGCGAGGAGCCCTCATGTTCCGTCGTTTCGCCTTGACTGCGCTGTGCGGCCTGTTGCTCGGGCTGCCGGTGACGGCCCAGGCCGGAAGCAGCACACCCGCTCAGGCGAAGGAGAGCGGGAGCCCGATCAGTGATCAGGGCAGCAATTACAACTACCGCTCGAACATCACCCACGTCACGCCCCACGTCCCAGGGCTTGGCTTCGAAGTGCTGGAGTTCGCCGACCGGCTCGTGCTCAAGAACCACACCGGCAAGACGGTCACCGTCTACGGCTATCAGGGCGAACCGTATGCGCGAGTGTTGGCGAACGGCACCGTAGAGGTCAACACCAGCTCCCCCGCCTACTACCTCAATCAGAACTTCTACGGCGAGGTGAACGTACCCGCTTCCGCCGCGCCCACCGCTACGCCGCACTGGATGCTGCTCGACCGCACCGCGCAGATCGAATGGCACGACCACCGCATCCATTACATGTCCCCGGCGCTGCCGCCGCAGGTCAAGGACAAGGGCAAGCGCACGAAGATCTTCGACTGGCAGGTACCGATCAGCGTCGGCGCAAGGCGCGGAGCGGTTGACGGCGTGCTGCTCTGGGTACCCGAGGAAGGCACGAAGACGCCGACGGCCGCGATCCTCGCCCTCGTCGTGGTCGTCCTCGCTGCGGTTGCCTTCGTGCTCGTGGTCAGGCGACGACGTGGAAGCACCGGCGGCCCGCCCGGCCCGCACGAGCCGGGCGGACAACGCTCGCCCAGTCGCGCCGATCCGTCCGCGACGGAAGCGTGGTGAGACGTGCTCGAGCCCTCCGAGGCGAGGTCGCACGACCGACTGTTGCGCAAGGCCCTTTGCGCCGCCGTCAGATAGCCTGGCGTATGGTGACCTCCAGGCTGACCGGAACTCGACCACGCGTCCTCGCGGCCGCGCTCTCGGTCGCTCTGATCGCGAGCCTGGTTCTCGGCGTCGCCCTAAGTGACTCGACCGGCGCGCTCTGCCTGGCTCCGTTCTTGCTGCTGGTCGGCGTGCTTGCCCTAGGTCGCTATCCGGGGGAGCGTACGATCAGGCGTCTCGGCGGCATGGGTCGGCGAGTCCCGCGCAAGCGTCCTGCGAACCTCCGTGGCCGCAGTCTCCCGCTGGCAGTTCGCCGCGTGGGCCGCGAGATCGCGTTTGCCCTGGCGAGCCGCCCGCCGCCCGTGCTCGCCCACTCGCGCTAGCCGTCTTCGCTGCTCGCCGAGCACCCGGCGTCGCGCGTTCGCGCGCGCATACGGGTTCGTGGGTGCGCTGACCGCAGGGCGAGCCCGCCGATCCCGCCCTCGGGCTTTCGCCTGACACGCGGGACGTCCTGCCAAGACCACCAGAAAGGAGGCGCGCATGCGCGTGCCCCTGCACAGACGCCGCTGCTCGCGGCGAGATCCCACTGCCGTCGCACGAGCTGGGCTGGCGGCGGCGTTCGCGATGGCCGTTCTCGGCCTGGCGATCGCCGCGGCGGCCGAGGCCGATGGCCCCGCGCCCTCGCCCCCGTGCAACGGCGTTCCACAGATCACCGACGTAGCCGGCGACGGCCATCACTCCTCGTCGGACGTGCTCTCCGCATGGCTGACCGAAGGTGCCGGCAATCTGCAGGCGGTCATCCAGGTCCGCGCCGGCACGTTCGTGCCCGAGCACAGCGACGCCGAAATCAACGGATCAGGCTTCGCTTTCCTGTTCACGCTGAACGGAACGACCGACTACGTGCGCACGCGCGCGGCGCCGGACGGGACGCTCATCTACGACTACGGCACCTATTCGCCGACCGGCGGCTATTTCGTCAGCCAGGGCACCACGACCGGCTCGGTCGTGCACAGCGCGGGCGCGGGGACTACCACGATCGATATGCCCGCCGCGTTCGGGATCGGACCGGGGACGCTGCTCGCCGCGCCGTTCGTGCTCACCTACGACGGGATCACCGGTGGTGTGCCCGGCTGGGTCGATCACGCGCCGGGCGGCCAAGAGCCCGAAGATCCCGCGCGCGGGGCCGACTACGTCGTCGGCTCGTGCACCGGCGTCGGCGGCAATCCCACCAGTCCCGGGGGGCTGGCCACTGGCCCAACGGGATCGCTCTCGACGAGCGCCGTGCTGCTCTCGACGCCGTCCAGCGTGCTCGGCGGCGCGAACGTGCTGATCTCCGGCTCGGTCGTGCCCGCCCGTGGCGGGGTCGCGGTCTCGATCGCACGCGCCGGGCACGTGAAGGCGAGCTCGACCGCGACGACCGAATCCGACGGCAGCTTCGCGGTCGTGGTCCCCGTGCGCGAAACGACGCAAGTCCAGGCGGCGGCGGGAGCAATCCATTCCGACACGCAGACGATCGTGGTCCGCTCGCGCACACGGGTGAAGGCGCGCCGCATGAAGGGCGGGACGATCGCGCTGCGCGGGACCGTGGCGCCGGGCCTTCCCGGTCAGGCGCTGCTGCTGCGCGTGGATTCACCCGCCGTGGTGGCCCGCAGCAAGGTGACGGGCGGCAGCTTCGCCTTCCGCCTCGCGAAGGCTCGGCGCTCGCGGGGCGCGTTCCAAGTCGTCTACGTCCCCGCCGGCGAACGGGCGCTGCGCTCGACCTCTAACACCGTGCGCGTCCCGGAGAAGGGATGGGCGAAGTGACCGCAATGCAGATCCCGACCGATCCGACCAAAACAACAAGGAGGCACTCCACTATGTCCAAACTAAGACGAGGAATCATGGCCATGGCCGTAGCGCTGATGCTGGCGCCGGCCGCGGCCTTGGCTCATCCAGGCGTTTACACCGTCGCGGCGAAGATCGCCAAAACCGCCGCCAAGCAGACCGTCGGCGACGACGCGACAGGAGGGACCTGGAAGCCCTCGGCGGGCGCCTCTGCGGTGCCGTTTGACGCGACTGCGGCAGAAGTGCAGAGCGCGCTCGACGCCGATCCCGCGATCGGCTTCGACAACGTTCACGCGAGCGGACCGGAAGTCGCCGGCACGCAGCGGACCTACGCGCTTGAATTCGTCGGCACGCTGGCGGGAGCGGCAGTCGCGACGGTCGCGCCTGACGGCACCGGCCTGACCGGCGGAGGATCGCCGAAAGTCAGCGCTGCCTCCACGCAGACCGGCGGCGCGGAAGTCACCTACCCCGCGAACCCCGCGACGATGGCCAACCAGGACCAGACGATCGTCTCCAGCGACGGCTATGCGATCGGCTTCCGCGAGACCAACGGCGTTGGTCCCGGCGGCGGCATCCTCAACCTCAAGGAGCTGCCCTCGGGTTATCGCAAACCGATGAGCTCGCTGCAGAAGCTCGAATTCGCGGGCGCGCAGACCTCGATCCAGTTGCACGCAACCTGCTCGGGTGTAGCGGCGCTAAGCAACCCCGAAAACATCCTCAAAGCGTGGCACGTCGAAGAACGCAGCGACAAGGACCCCTTCTATGACTACATACCGTGGCAGGCGAGCTCGGCCGGCCTCGGCGACGAGCCCTCGCTGTGGATCCCGGTCGTCAAAGAACTGACAGGGGTCGACCTCTCGGCGCTGAGCAGCGAAGAAGAATTCAAAGCGGCGTGCACCGGCAAGGGGGGCACCTACCACAAGGCAGACACCGCCTCCAACGTGACGACCGCGGTGGTTGCGGACGCGGTCGAAGCGGCGACGACGCCGCTCAACGCACAGATCACGGACCTGACGAGCCAGATCGCCGGGTTCACCGGTCAGGTTGCGGCGCTCGGGTCGCAGGTCGATGCCATCACGGGCGAGAAGAACGCGCTCGCCGCGACGAACGCCTCGCTCAGCGCGAGCAATGCGGCGCTGCAAGCGCAGGCTGCGCAGCATCCCGCGGCGATCGACCGCCCGCTGCGCGTGACGCTCGCGGGCCGCAAGCTCAGCGTCAAGGAGACCTTCGTGATGGTGACGGGTACCGCCGGCGAGACCGCGAAGCTCGAAGTGCAGGTGAGCGCCGCCGCCGCGAAGGCGCTGCACCTGAAGTCGCGCACGATCGCGTCGACCACCAAGAAGCTCGATGACCAGGGCGCCGGCTTGGCGCTGCTAGGCGTTGCGAAGGCCACGCGCAAGGCGCTCGCCAAAGTACGCGGCTCGCAGCCGGTGACAGTGACGGCGAGCTCCGCCCCGGGGCGACAGGCTTCGGCCACGGCGACCCTGAGCAACTGACAACCACAGGACGAAAGGCAGGAAGATGTCTCGGATCATCACTCGCGCGCTGCCGCTAGCGGTAGTCGCGGTCATCGCAATGGGGGTCAGCGATGCGTTCGCGCATGTGACCCTCCTGTCCTCGAGCCCAGCGTCGAACGCCACGGTTGGCCGCGCTCCGAGCTCGGTCTCGTTGACGTTCAGCGGACCGATCCGCAGCGGCACGCTGAGCGTGACGGGTCCGGGCGGCACGAAGGTGTCGGTCGGTGCGGGTGGGCGCGACCCACGCAACATCGATCGCCTGCTCGTGGCGCTGAAAAGCGGCTTGAAGCCTGGCCGCTACACGGCGCACGGCAGCACGATCGCGGCGGACACCCACCACCAGACGTGGACGCTGTCGTTCACGCTCAAGAAATGAGCAGGTCGCCGGCGAGGAGATCGCTGGCGGCGGCGGCGGGCGCAGTTGCGCTCGCCGCCGCTCTGGCGGGGCCTGCGATGGCTCATGTCCAGATCGCGCCCACGGTCGTCGCGCCGAACGACCCCGTGAAGTTCACGGTGCTCGTCCCTGGCGAGCGTGACACGGAAACGACCAAGGTCGACATGAAGATGCCGTCCGGGCTGCTGCCTTTCTCATACGAGCAGACGCCAGGCTGGAAGCGCCAGCTGGTCAAGGCCTCGAACGGCGAAGTCGAGCAGATCGTCTGGACCGGTAGGCTCGCCCGCGACGGCTTCGTAGAGTTCTCGTTCCTGGCCGGCACGCCGCCACACCCCGGCGAGCTCGCCTTCAAGGCGCTTCAGACCTACTCCGACGGCACCGTCGTGCGCTGGATCGGCGCGCCGGAATCCGAACACCCGGCGCCGGTCACGAGGATCGTCGCCGGCGCTACGCGTGAGAACGCCGGGGGCGAGGGGCAGAAGGCCAGCGGCGCCTCTTCCACCGTCACACCTGTCGCGGCGAAGTCCTCGAGCGCATCGGTAGGTGCGGATTGGACCGCTCGTGCGCTCGGCATCGCGTCGCTGGCGGCGATTTGCGGTTTGGGCTTCGTGTCGGTGCGGCAACGCCGCCGCGATCGTGGAGGCCGGCCGTGACACGCGTGGCGCGGCGAGCGAACATGGGATACACCGCCGTGGTGGCGATGGCCGTGCTGCTCGCCGCCCTGCTGGCGGCGCCTGCGGCCTTCGCGCACGCGCAGTTGCTCGGCACCTCACCGGCGTCCGGGGCGACGGTCAAGACGCAGCCGGGCGAGGTGATCTTCAAGTTCAACCAGGACGTCGGCGGCACAGCGGGCGCGGTCCGCGTGTATGACGCAGGCGGCGCGGAGGTCGACAACCTGGCGGTCTCGCATCCCGACGGAAACCAGCACTGGATGGGTGTCGGCTTGAAGTCCGGCCTGTCGCAGGGGACCTACACCGCGACCTATCGCGTGATCTCCGCCGACACGCACATCGTCTACGGCGGCCTGGTCTTCAACCTCGGGCACCCAAGCGCGTCCTCGAAGGTCACGGTTGCGGGGCTCATCAGCGAGGGGGAGAGCGGCCGCGTCACGAAAATCGCCTTCGGGGTCGTGCGCGCGCTGGACTACCTGACGCTCGCGCTGATGGCCGGGGCGCTGGTCTTCATGCTGCTCGTCTGGCCGCGCGCGCTGGCGGCGTCCGCGGCGGACGCCGGACGCTGGAGGCAGGCGACGAGTGCTCTAGCGAAGCGGTTGGACCGCCTGCTCGCGGGCACGGTGATCGCCGGCGCGCTCGCCAGCGCGCTCGGCGTGCTGCTTCAGGGGGCGAGCGCCGCGGGCGTCTCGCTCTGGAGCGCGCTGAAAGCGCCGATCCTCGAAAGCACCCTGGAAAGCCGCTTTGGCTGGGTGTGGGCAGTGCGTGCGGTCGTGTGGCTGGCGCTGGGATTGATCCTGCTTGCGTCAAGGAGCGCTCGCCGTCGTGCCTGGCTGTCGCCGGTCTCCGCGGCGGACCCCGGCGGCGCGGAGGGGACTGAGCGGCCGGCCGGTCCCTCCACAGCGGGATCGAGGATCCTCGCGGCGGCGCTCGCGCTCGGCACGGCCTACCTGCTGCTCACCCCGGCGCTCGCGGGCCACGCGAGCATCGAGAGCCCAAGGGGCGTGTTCTTCCCCTCGGACGTGATCCACGTAGCGGCGGGCAGCGTCTGGGTAGGCGGGATCGCCTGCCTGCTGCTCGTGCTGCCGGCGGCGACCCGCAGGTTGGAGGGCGCGGAGCGCAGCCGCTTGCTGCTGGAGGTGCTCGCGCGCTTCTCGCCGCTGGCGCTCGGCTCGGTGATCGCGGTTGCGGTCACGGGCGTGCTCCAGGCTTACATCGACGTGCGCAGTCTGCACGCGCTGCTGCACACGACCTATGGCGCCCTGATCATCGCCAAGACGCTGCTGCTGGCGGCACTGATCGGCCTCGGCTGGGTCAACCGCGAACGCGTGATCCCCGCCCTGCGGCGCGTCGCCGAGGCGCTAGCGGCGCCGGGGGAGGTCGGTCGCCTGGCTCGCCGCAGCATGCGCGGCGAGCTGGTGCTGATGCTGTGCGTGTTCGGCGTGACGGCAGCGCTGATCAGCTACGCCCCTCCGATCGACGCCGAGAACGGTCCCTTCTCCATCAACACGACGATTGGGCCGGCAGAGCTCGAGATGACGGTCGACCCGGCGAAAGTCGGGCCGAACACGATCCACATCTACCTGATCGACGCCAAGACCGGAGCCCAGTACAGGGCGACGAAGGAACTGACGGCGACCGCAAAGCTCCCGTCCAAGGGCATCGGCCCCCTGCCGCTGCACCCGACGGTCGCGGGCCCCGGCCACTACATCCTCAACTCCGCCGTCTTGAGCCCGGCGGGAACGTGGCAGATCGAAGTCCTCGACCGGGTCTCCGAATTCGAACAGAGCACCCGTGTCGTGAAGGTGCCGATCGGATGAGCGCACCTATACGCCGTGTCGTCCCAAGCATTGATCCCAACAGCGGTCTCGTGGCCGCTTTTCCCGTCCCATCGACCATTCCAGGAGGTAAGGAAAGACAATGAAGACCAAGCACATCGCTCTCCCGCTCAGCGCGCTCGCACTGCTGATACCCGCGAGCGCGCAGGCGCACGTCAGCATCCATCCGAACACGGTGCCGGCGGGCGCATTCGCGACGCTGGACGTGCGCGTTCCGGGCGAGGAGGAAGGCGCCTACATCAAGAAGGTCGACATGCAGCTCCCCCAGGGCTTCATCGGGGTCGACTTCGAAAACGTCGCCGGCTGGTCGGCAAAGGTGGTCGAAAGCAAACTGGCGAAACCGATCCAGACCGACGACGGCCCAGTCGACACCGAGGTCTCGCAGATCGTCTGGACATGGACGGGTCCGCTCGGGAAGGTGGACAACGGGCAGTTCATCAACTTTCCCCTGTCGGTCGCGATCCCCGATGACGCCGCGGGCAAAGCGCTCGAATTCAGGACGGTGCAGACCTACAGCGACGGTGCCGTCGTGCACTGGATCGACCCTTCCCTCGAAGCCGATCATCCCTCGCCGAGGATAAATGTGACGGCGAAGGGCGGCGCGATCGAGGACATCGCGGGTGAGGAGGCCGGTCCGGCGGCGGGCGAGACGGCGAGCGAGCAGGGGGCCTCACAGCCCGCGCCCTCAGTCGTGAAGTCGAGCGGCGACAGCGCCAGCAAGGGTCTCGGGATCGTCGCGCTCGTGCTCGGCGCCCTCGGCCTGATCGCGGGGCTTGCGGCCCTGGTGTCGTCGCGCCGCAAGGCCGCCTGACCGAGCAACGGCGGAGAAGTCGGCCGATGCAACAGAGTGCCTGCATGAGGCCAGCGGGCGCGGCCAAGCGCGCCCGCTGGATCGGCCAGCCGACTCTCTCTCGCTGTGGGCTGGCCGTGGGGCTGAGCATTGCTCTGCTCAGCTGCGTGTTCGCATTCCCGCCCTCGGCGCTCGCACACGGCATCGTGGGCAAGGCGGATCTGCCGATCCCCGTGTGGCTGTTCAGCTGGGCCGCGGCGATCGTGCTCGTTGTCTCCTTCGTGGCGCTCTCCACGCTGTGGATGACGCCCCAGCTGCAGAGCGAGCATGCGCGACGCCTGCTCGGCCTGCCGAGTGCGGTCTCCTGGATCCCGAACCTGCTAGGCCTGCTGCTGTTCGCGCTGGTGATCTACAGCGGATTCGCCGGCGCCCAGGAGGCGAACGCCAACTTCTCGGTGACGTTCATCTACGTGGCCTTCTGGGTCGGCTTGCCGCTGCTGAGTGTCGTCTTCGGTGACGTGTTCAGCGCCCTGAGCCCGTGGCGGACATGCGCACGGATCGTCAATCGGCTGATGTCCGGGTTTCGCGGCTCGTGCAGAGCGCCATTTGCCTACCCCACGAGGCTTGGCGTGTGGCCCGCGGTCGCCGGGCTGATCGGTTTCGGCTGGCTCGAGCTGGTGTACCTGAGTCGCGACACGCCTTCGACGCTGGCTGCGCTGTCGCTTGGTTACTTCACGGTGATGCTGGTCGGGATGCTGGCGTTCGGCGTGGAGGATTGGAATACCAGCGCCGATGGCTTCGCTGCCTACTTCGGCTTGATCGCGCGTCTGTCCCCCTTCGAGCAGCGCAATGGGGCGCTCTATCTGCGCCGGCCCCTGAGCGGCGCCCCGTCGATGCCGATCCGCCCGGGCTCGCTGGCGCTCGTCTGCGTCGTGATCGGCATAACGACCTTCGACGGGCTCAGCAATGGCGGCTACTGGAAGGAACTCGCCTCCACGATCGTGAAGGCGCTCGGCCATCTCGGGATCGGGCAGAACGTCGCGATCGAGCTCGTCTTCAGCTGCGGTCTGCTGGGCTGCATCGCCGGCGTGGCCGTCGTCTACAGGCTCGGCGTGGCAGGCCTTCGCACCGTCACCAGCAACTACAGCACCTCGGAGCTCTCCTCGAGCTTCGCGCACACGCTGATCCCGATCGGCTTCGCCTACGTGCTCGCCCACTACTTCTCCTTCGTGATCTGGCAGGGCCAGGCGATGCGCTCGCTCATCTCCGATCCCCTCGGCAACGGCGCGAACCTGTTCGGCACCGCCGGGTCGCAGATCGACTACAAGGTCATCTCCTACGCGGCGATCTGGTACGTACAGGTCGCGGCGCTTCTGCTCGGCCACGTCGGCGGGCTCGCCCTCGCTCACGACCGCGCGCTTGCGATCTACGGGCGTGCCGAGGACGCGGTGCGCTCGCAGTACTGGATGCTCGCGGTGATGGTCGCTTTCACGAGCTTTGGCCTATGGCTGCTCTCGGCGGTGGGCACGTGAAGCCCCATCGCCCCAACCTGCTCGCCCTCGGCGCGATCGCGCTCCTGGCCCTCGCGATCCTGTTGACGCTGGCACTCCTGAAAGGCTCGAAGCCTCCGCTCAAGCGCGTCAGCGGATTGCGAGATGCGACGGTGCTACCCGCCGGGCTCACGAACTCGCCGGCTCCCGCCATCAAGCTTCGCGATGCCCGCGGCGGCGTGCTCGATACTCGATTGCTGCGAGGGACGCCCTACGCGATCACCTTCCTCTACACCTCTTGCCCCGATGTCTGCCCGCTGATCGGCGAGGAGCTGCAGGCGGCCCTCGGCCGGCTTGGCGCTGCGAGCCGGCGGGTCGCCGTGGTGGGCGTGTCGGTCGATCCGCGAGGAGACACGCTCGCCGCCGTGCGCGCCTGGCTTCGGATGCACCGCGAGCCCAACAACTTCCACTACCTGATCGGCAGCGAACGCTCGCTGAAGCCGACCTGGAACGCCTACTTCGTCGCGCCGCAGATCCCCGGCGACCCGAACAGCTCGCACACCGCGGCGATCTGGCTCGTCGACCGGGAGGGGCGGCGCGTAGCTGAGATCAACGCCGGTGCGCCGATCTCTCCTTCGGACCTCGCCTACGACTTTCGAGCGCTGCTGCACGAACGATGAGCGCGGCCCGCCTGAGAGTCGGGGAGCGGCGCACGTTACGCCAGGTGCTCCTACGAGCGATATACGCCACGCCGCGGCTTGCGGTCGTCGCCGGTGTAACTGCGGTTCTCTGTGTGATCTCCGGTTGCGGTGGCTCCGGCCATTCCGGAGGCTCATCGGCCGGTTCGACTCCCGTCGAGCGCGGGCGCACCCTGTATCAGAGCGATGGGTGTGCCGGCTGCCACTCGCTGGACGGCTCCCGCGGCGTTGGGCCCACGTGGAAGGGTCTGGCGGGCAGCCAGGTCGAACTGGCTGACGGGCGTTCAGTGAAGGCTGACAACGCGTTCCTGCGCGAGCACATCCTCGAACCGGACAAGCGGAACGTTCGCGGCTATCCGGCCGGAGTGATGGCGCAGGCGATCGAAGCCTTGGACCTTGCCCACAAGCCGCGCGACGTCAGCGCGCTCGTCGCGTTCATCGAATCGCTGCGGTAGGCCGATGTCTCCGCGGCGGCTCTCCAGTGCCATCGTCCCGACGCCGGGCTTGCGTCGTACCGCCACGGGCTCGGTACTGATCCTCATAGCAGTTGCCGCCGGCTGCGGAGGAAGCAGCCACTCCGGCTCTACCACCGAATCGGTTCCCGCCTACGTCACCGCTCCTTTCACCCATGAGCAGCGGCTCGTAGAGCAGGGGGCGACCTTGGTCGTCGCCGACGGCTGCTCGGTCTGCCATCTGGCTCCGAAGCGCTCGGCCCTCGGGCCGAGCTTCTCGAGTCTCGCCGGGCACCGCGTGACGCTCCGAGACGGCCAGCGGGTGCTGGTGGACGAGCGCTTCCTCGAGCGTGCGCTCTCCCATCCCGGCGAGCTGTCGATTCGCGGCTATCCCCAGGAGCCGATGATCGAAGCCATCGAGCGTGCCCACCTGCCGCAGCATCCCGACCAGGTTCGCGCGCTCGCGGCGTTCATCGAGCAGATCGGGCCGGAAGCCTGACTGATGCCGCGCTGACCGTCGGTCGCTGGGCCGCGAGCAGATCGGCGAGTAC
>Ga0335072_10001611_pt1 | contig 36382 bp, 43 predicted proteins | sample Lox_Sample_21_FD_206725 | JGI IMG/M metagenome (GOLD analysis project Ga0335072, IMG submission 206725) | Soil microbial communities from Loxahatchee National Wildlife Refuge, Florida, United States - Lox_Sample_2.1 | ecosystem: Environmental > Terrestrial > Soil > Wetlands | place: USA... | reverse complement strand
GATTCGGGCATATATGTACACGAAAGATGGTGCCTGGGCAACCAGCGCCACCCCCTTACCTATGTGGGGCGTAGATGGCTCTGGTATGGTCCCCCGACCAAATATGGTATCTGTTTCACGTGACAAGCTGACATTGACGAGACATTGATATTCCCGGGGACTGCCTCTAAAGGCAGGGTTAAGCTTACCGTGAGCACAGTGCGACCTGTCGACGCCGGAAAATCAAATGTGTGCTGCTTCTCTGGGATCAAATCTTCTGAGGGCGCGACGTTCATTCCTATTCCAGGCCAGCTAATAGCAACTTCTAGGTGACAGTCCACGCCCCACATGTCAACAGTGTGCGAAAGCGCGGAGTGAATGCGACAGACGGCCGTCGAGCCTGAAGTTCGTTGTCCATACAGCGAGTCGTGGTTTTGTGTCCGAATATTGTCAGACATCGTCGACTGACGGATTCCGGAAACGGCGGAGACATCATGAGTCGCCAATCTCATCTGAAAATGGGACTGGAACTGGGGCTGGGACGAATAGGAGTCTCAAACATTCCAGATCCGCCATCATGACCAGAGCTGTTCAGGATGCACTTCCGCCTTCACCAAGCAATGACCGAGCTCTAGAGACTCTTGGGCAGGCAAGCAGTCTAGCGGCTTGTAAGCCCCAAGTCGCTCTCAGCAATCCTATAGTTGCCAAACTCTTCGCCCACTACATCGACGTCCTCGCACCTTGGTACGACTTGAATGAGTCGCTACTGTTCTTTGGTACAACCGTTCCTACACACGCTCTGGAATGCCCCATCCTATTCAAGGCGCTGATCGCATTTTCTGCCACCCACAAGTATAAGACTTTAGGACAGTTCGCAGAATTAGCAACTGCTTTCCACGCAGCTTGTGTCAGAGTGTTGCTGGACTCGATCGAGCATGAGAAGCCGGAAAGTTAGGGCGAATATCTTGCTACCACCTGCCTTCTCTGTGAATAGAGTCGAGCATTTTCGCCGTGCATTGACCATGCAAATAATATCCGCCTACAAGATGATGCGATTCGCCGTTAGCGACTCGAAGAACCATTGGCGAATGACAATTCTTGATGACCTAGACTTGGTCGCCAACAGCGATATTGGAAGTAACCAGCCCGAGATATCCACGGCGAGTCCTAAAGAAGCGGCAGCCATGGGTAGATTTCACCCCCTCCGCCTTCAAAGATCGCAAAGCTGTTAAAATGGCGCAACGTCTCCCGTTCATCTTCATCGTCCTCCATAGTGTCTCAATCTTCCGGGTTCCATTAGGGTGATCATTGATAGTGGCGCAGAACTCCAAAACGGATAAGTAGATTCAAAGCTTCGTTTTGCGGCTCATCCTCTGGTGTAAGAGCGCATAATCCATCTACTCGATCAAAATATGCGCCAATGAGACTCAAGATATCACGCTGGAAATGAGTATTCCAGTCACTGGTCACGGAGGCACCGTCTGTGCCCGGCATCGATCCACTGCCGCTCTCCTCCGCATATCTACAACTGCCTGCTCTGTCTGGCATAGCTCCTTATCGTTATCTTCGCGCAGCTCCAGGTTGGTAAGAACATCTCGCATGTAGTTGATACCTATAAATCTTTCCTTCGTTTTGGCGTGCTGTTGTTCTTGTCAGGGGTGTCTAGAGAGGGCTAGTTAGCGATTTGTATGCTTGCGAGATGCTGTGGCGGCTAGCATGGAGGGTGACTCCTCGGATCCCGTATTATTGAGGGAATGCGTTGTTGAGTAGCAACGACGCTCTGCGCCAATTAGGACAAGCATAGGCTGTGAGCTGCATCTAGACGCAATCCAGAGTCAATTGGCCAACGTAAAAATGCGCAGCAGACTACCACTCAAACAGAGATACGACGAGCATGCCCACGATTGAGGGAGGAGACCAGAGTATCACTAGATCTTCAAGTTCATACAGCATCTAAAATCTATGACCAACGATCTATAACCTTGCTTGCCCAGCTTCAAGCGCCTTCCAGTCACTCTCCGTAAAGTCCACGTACGCATCCCCGCGTGGCGGTATCCACAAAAACTTGTCATTCTTTCCGTCCTTTTGCTCCGTTCCGATCTTACTCGGACAGACTCCCTCTTTCCTCAAGGGTACCTTGTTCTGCTTGTGGTTGTGGATGTGCGTACTCGCATCTACTTTTCGGATGAAGACCGGTACTGCGTAGCGTGGGAGTCGCGCTTTCGCGTACTTCAGCAGCGCATTATAATCGAATGAACCGCTATGGCCATCCAATAGTTGTATCGCTGCGCAGCCAGCCCGCCCGTCATGGTTTGGAATAGTCACGCCATAGACATTTGCCTCAGCCACGCCCGGATACTGACCAAGTACAATCGCGACCTCCGCTGTGGACACGTTCTCTGACTTCCATCGGAACGTATCACCCAGTCGGTCCATGAAGAACCAGCGTCCATCGGAATCTCGTCTCAGCGCATCACCGCTGCGATAGTAGATGTCGCCTTTCTTGAACAAGTCTCGGGCGAATCTCTTCTTCGTTGCCGCTTCCGCCCGCCAGTAACCTTGGAAGGCTTTCTCATTTGGTACGCTAACGACCATCTCCCCACCTTCCGCGTAGGGCATTCGCTTCCCAAAGCCGGTCTTCGGGTCGCGCCATATATCTCCGGTTTCGTGGTCAATCTTGACCGGGACGTACCTGTTGTACAATATCGTCCGCAATATGAGCCCGTGATGCCCAACGCATGCTGACAGAAATTCCCCTTTGTCCCAGTTGAGTAGGGCGAACATGCCCTCCGTCGAGTTAAAGAACTCTGCAATCTCTGGAATGTTGAATCGAGTCCTGAACTTCTCCCACACATCCGGTCGCATCCCATTTCCATAGCAGCACCTTACTTTGTGGTCTCTTTCAAGTGGATTCGGTGGCGCATTAAGAAGGTAGCGCGCCGTTTCGCCAACGTACACGAAGAATGTCGCTTCGGAGTCGTGGATGTCTTTCCAGAAATTTGTAACAGAGAATTTCTTGCCAACCGCAACACCCATGCCGCCCATGAGCGCGGAGATACAAGTTATGGCGCCAGTCCCGTGATAAAGGGGCATGCAGTTATACCAGCGGTCTCCATCAGGACCTGGCTTCTGATCGAGCATTGCAGGCTTGAGGTGGGGTGCGACGAGATGTATGCGCTCAGTGGTAAAGGCACAGCCCTTCGGAAGGCCCGTAGTGCCACTGAAAGATGTCAGTTAGCTGGATAATGGAGTGGAAACTGCCATTTACGTACCTTGTGTAAATCAGACAGCATGGAAACTCGCCCGTGACACCTGCTCGGTACTCGTCACCAGGCACGATGGCTTTTGTGGCAGTGATCTCTCTTCGAAGTTCATCATCGAGAAAAACCATTTTCATCCCTTTGTTCTTCTCAATTACTTCTCGACTTCCTTCAATTCTCGCTCGACACCCAGCATCATCGTCAGCAATTATAAGCTTGGCTTCGCAAACGTCCAGGCAGTGTAACAGTGCCGTGCCCTCGAGGTTGTAATTCAGGAAGGCTGGAGAACAGCCGATAGACAGGAGTGCGAGCCAGATGATCAGGAACTCAGCGCTGTTCATCAAATATATCGCGACAAGCTCTCCAGGCCGAATGCCCTGCGCAAGCATCCATTGTGCATATCTAGCCGCTTGATCATGCGCTTCGATAAATGTGTAGGTACGCTCGCGCGACCAAATGGCTGTTGTAGAAGGGTACAAGACGGCTGAATAGGCAAAAGGATACCATAGGGAGAGTCTATTGTCCTTGACTGCGAGTCGAGCGCAGGCGTTAGTGAGGTGTCAAACTCTGATGGACATATCTTCCAGAAATATTGCTAGTGCTGTCTGCACACGTACCAGCTCGCTTGTACTCCCGTTCGCCTCTCTTTAACCTGGATATCGTAGAGAGGTCCTTGTGTATGTGAAACTTGCCATCAAGGTATGCTGCGAGGGCAGTACCTCCCGCCACAGCGGCTGTCGCTGCTGTTCCGCCGGTCAGCATATGATAGCCTTCTAGTCCTGATCGCAGGCAAGAGTTCGAAAGTAAACAATGGAGGGTATAATATCGAGATTTGGGAAAGGTTCATTTCGTACCTAGAGCCATCTCCCAGAGGAATCGCAGTTTAGTCTGTCAAACAATAATCCAACACTGTTCGCCACGGGACTTTCAAAGGAAGCCTCCCATGCTTCAGGACACAAGAAGAGACAATCTCACTTTTAGAAGTCGAATATCTTCTACCCGCTCACATCGCACTAAACTATCACCCTCGGCATCTCCCCACGCCAAGTGCCCCTGCGGTATTTGTGTCTGCACTTGGAGCCCCACTGTCAGCTCCAGATTGGCCTTCCATGGGGCGGCTGAGAAAGCTTTCTGAGTAAGGGTGGCGTAGGTCAACATTGGTGGGGGGTTGGTCATGGCTCGGTCGGCCCGGCGAAATGGCCGACCAGCGCCCCCAGGTTAGTGCCCTTCCACCACCTTTGCCGATTCTTACGACCGTAATATGTGGAATGGAGAGAAGCGTGCTCCTTGGAACGAATTTGATGGTACTCTCAGATCGAGAAGGAGGGGACGACGGGAAAATATGGGTTTTGTATTGCGTTGGTTGCGGCTTGCCTTGGGCTTTTCGAAGTCGAGTGTAGTCCAACCCATTCGACCAGCGGGCTGGTACTAACCTAGGCCAGACGCGATGGCATTCCTTACATATCAACTCGGTAGGGTCAATCGAGCGGGCTGTCATCATCCGCATGGGGTGCGAGGTTTGAGACCCGACCTCAATTATGGCCAGCCCGTTCCTCTATCCTATACTGTGAAACGGGTTCCCAGGCCGGGGCAGCTTTGGAACAAGTGTGCACCTCGCCACGATTTATGCGCAACGAGTGACCTAGCCCGCCAAGTTGGCCATTTGCCAAAAGTCGATAGTCCACGTCATTACGGCCTTGCTGCAGTCACCTCATCCTCTCTTAGCCATTGCCTTCAAGGTCTCCAAAATCCCTGGCGCTTTGGATTTCCACCCCAAGGACTTGGGTATTGTCATCCTCGACCAGTATATTTCCTCCCAGGTACCTGCGCATTTCATCAGTGAAAACACTCGACAACAGAGTATTGCTGGAAGCTCACCGAGCTACAGTACCGGCGTCCTCAAAGGTGACTTGCTTGGTCTGCACCGGACCCAGCTTTCCGGTCGCCGAAACAAACTCCGCAAACGCTGTCGCTAAAGTTCTGCCCTCATGGCGTTCGTCAACGCCAAGGTAGAAGTTTTCTTGTATGCCTCTTCCGGCTTGTATGTATCCCACATATTCAAGGCTTTCTCAAAGATGAGGAAAAGGAGCTGGACCACGTCGTCAACATGAATTGTTCGAAAGACGGCCGTGCCTTCGCCAATATAGGGCGAGAAGCCGAGGCTGTTGATATTCTGAACCATCCAGGTTGCCCAGATGCCGAGAGAGGGTGCAGTGGTGCCATCGGTAACAGCATCCTCCGCACCAAGCCCGTATATACCACCTGGACAGATAATGAAGCCGTTGACAATACCTGCGGAGGACGCCTTGAGCACCAACTCATCGCACGCACCATTCAGCATCGTGGGATTGATTTTGCGGACATCGTCTGGATTGGCATCGTTGAAAGGTCTCGCCTGAGGGACGAAGTTTCCGGATTTTCCGTAATCGACAAAGTTCCCGGCGCCGCTCATGTGGATGAGAATCTTCTTCCTCTCACAAGACTTGACCGAGGTTCCTCGCAGAATTGCTTCTGTTAAATTAGTGTCCCAGGAGCTTCCGACATTGACGATGATGCTATGCTTAGTAACGAGTTGCTGGACTTCAGCTCTGTCGGCGTATGTGCCGTGGACAATAGCGACGCCTAAGGCATGGAGAGCTGAATCGTAAGCTGTTGAGCGCAAGAAGACTGTGACCGGTATCTCTGGGTACTTTCGGCGAAAGAGAGTGAGGAAGGGGCCTGCATGACCGTTAGCTAAGATTCGGATACGGGAATGATGTGAGTGATCACCCACCTCCAACCTGTCCAGAGACGCCGAGTAAAAGAAGCGAAGACATTTCGATTCTAGTATTGAGGATTCAGTCACGTCTCTCTGGTGACGGCAGGCCGAAATATGTCTTGTGTTAGCTTTCTCTTCAGGAGACGAGATGGTGTTGTGAAATTCTCATGGCAAGTCTACATTGATGGGCATAGAACAATATATAGGATATCTACAGCTTGTCCCGAGCTTCATTTCCATGGGATTCTATTGTAGCATTTCTGTTATAGCATCTCCGGCCAAAACTTCGTGATGCCACTCAACTTGGATACGGCGGGGATTTGTAAGTGCGGAGAAGAATTTCTATTATAGGTGTTCCCCAAAAGTAGACATCGATTGTCGTTTGGGGACCAGGTAAATGAGGTGCTTAGAGGTGCTTCCACTTTCGGAAACTTTGAGTGTTGGAGAAATTCGGAGGACAGTCGGACCTTTTCACACCTCAGCCTCTCTTAATAATCACAGCTTGCCTGAGATGGTAACACGTTTTCAGCAGGACTTGTTATTCGGCATCATGCTGCAACGGTGACACGGAATGGAGTAGCCTGAGGTTCAGCGCCAAATTTGACGGTTTATCATCGTTGGGAGAACCTAAGCTGGTCCGACTACGAGCAATTCGTTCAGAGGAAACGTGCCTAAGGGAACACCCATACAAAATAGTCACAGGACTTCTTTCTCTCGACTGCCAATACTGGCCTCAGCTCAGTGCCTTTTTCTCCTGAAGATCCCCCACCACGCTGATTTGCTTGTCACCTCATCCGCCATTCCACTTTTTGCGGTTCGCTTGCAAAGCTTCTGGCCGATCTAGAGCTTGAAGATCCTGGTCGGAACTTGGTCGTTGCATGTGGAGTAGTGATGCCCGGAAGGCGAGGCTAGGAATGTCGCTTCGCAGGAGCGACAATCGCCGGTTGGAGAATGCTTACCCGGAACCATGCCAGCAATTTCTTGTGCGTCAAAACATACGACTTATGGCCCAATATGCTCCAATAACATCCACCAGTTGCTGTGATCCTTCAAGCTTGCAAGAAGCCAACATCCAGGCCTAACTCTGCGATCTAATCTGATACCGTGTTAGCGAAATGTGCTCTGATAGGCGTCAACGCTGCCGCCCAAGTGCCATGAAGGCCGGTATAAGGCGGAAATTCAAGGCATGAAAGGCAGTCCAGGGTCACCTACTACTTCTTAGCTACATTCCTAACAGAGATTTCCAATTCGAGAGAGCAATGGCTATCTCGTTGCTAAAGAAGACAGAGCTCAAAACCCTCACTCCAGTTGGCATGCTGGGATATGGGTTCAGCGAGCAAATCTTTGGGAGGCTATTGAAGAGGGAGTAGACGCTATTATCCTGGATAGCGGCTCAACGGACAGCGGTCCCTCGAGAAGGGTATGAACGCGACTTGGCCATTCTTGTTCAAGTATGTCACTCTCACCGAGTTCCCATTCTCATCGGCTCGGCGGCGACGATGGAGAGAACGCACATGTCGGTATGTTCGTTGAAATGATCAGCAAGCTTATCTCCTACCATGGATATCGCTCGTTGACTGTTTTGAGCATTTACGCCGAGGTTCCAAAAGACTTTATCCGCGAGAAGCCAGACAGCGGATTCATCAAATCTTGTGGCAGAGCTGTCCCTCAACTCTTCGGCAAGGACATTGAAGATTCAACACGTATCGTGGCGCAGATTGGACATGAACCGTATCTCCAGGCGATACTCAATCATTCAGACTTCGATATCATAATCGGAGGGAGAGCGTATGACCCTGCGCTATATGCCACATTTTGCATCTATCATGGCTTCAAGGACCTCGGAATTGCCTACCATATGGGTAAGCTAATGGAACGCGGTGCATTGTGCTCTACACCAAAATCGAAAGAAGCCCTTGCCGTTGTCCGACACGATAGTTTTCACATCGTGCTGCTCGACCCAAAAGTCACGTTGCACTGTCATCTCTGTCGCTGCTCATTCATTGTATGAGAGAACCAGACCCGACATACTTCATGGCCCAGGTGGCGCACTTCTTCTGTCTGATCCCCGATATGAGCAGCTACCAGGCAATCGCATTGTGCGCGTACGAGGCTCACGTTTCCAATCGGCGGAGCAAGGACAATACACAGTAAAGCTAGATGGCGCCCGAACAGTGGGCTATTTCAGTATATTCATTGGGGCAATCAGAGATCCCATCCTGCTCTCCCAGCTCGACTCTCATTTCCTGGATCACGGCTGCTATGAAACAGAAAATCCATTTGACTATGACTTGAAAATCCATGTATACGGCCAGAGCGGTGTGATGGGGCAGTTGGGACCTGACAAGACAACTATCCCGAAGGAGGTCGGCATTTGTGTTCAGGTGCGGGTAGCTACCCAGGCTTAGGCAAACGAAGTCGTCAACATTACCGGACACATTTTGTTCATGCACCATACGCACACCAATTGGCTACTGCGGGCAACCTCGCCTGGCCCTTCACACCATGCGATATCCCCCTGGGCTCATTGTCAGAGTTCTGCATCTACCATATCATGCCGGTACAAAACCCTTTGGAACTCTTCCCCATCAAGGCACAGACACTCTTGGGAGACGCGTCGTACGAGCCGCCAAAGGGCTGGTTCTATTCCTTCTTCGCCATCTTTTGGAGACTGACAACTTCAGCAGCTTTGCCCAAGCGTAACGCCAACACATTTATGGCAAAGATAGACGGCTTGAAAGAGGTACGCTCTAAGACCTCCTTTCTCACACCGGAGCCAGTAGCTGGGACATGCTATCTAGGAGACGTTGCATCGATTATTCGGAGCAAGAACGCTGGTCCCTACGAGCTTACATTCGATGGAATGTTTGACGACGATGGAACCTACGCAAAGGTCAAGAATTGCGGCATTCTGACCCAGGCCACTGTGGCCCAGCTGTACCATATCGACGAAGAAGACGTTTTTGCGTCCATGTTCTAGGACTCCGCACGTGCTTTCAAGGCCACCATTAAACGAGCTTCAGCTTCCGGATCATTTGGTGAGACCGATACTCATAGTTCTCAGCAGCACGCGCCATTTCTGTATCTCTTACTGCCTTTTGGGAGAGTGTCACTTGCAAATGGCGCTCAAACGGAACTCGCACTTGAACATTCTGCGAATTTCGCAAACGGGCCCTTCAGGAAACCAGCATATGGAAGTTTCAAAAAACTTGCGAATTGGATCTTGAAGAAGCTCGGGAGCGGCTTTGATGCAAAGGAGCATCGCTAGCAGGCGGTTGATGAACTCGCTCTCTATGCTTTCATAGCGCAATATCAATATTCATTCCCACAATCTTTCATCCTGACATGTAACGACATAACCTGTTGTAGTGGAATCCGTGCCAGCTGCATTTCTAACAATGTGACTAGGGCGAATGACAACTTTCAGCACCTGTGCAATTTACTTGGAACGAGTGGTTTGACAACAGGCTGATCTGATGGATTAAACGTTCGTAGGCCAAAGGCCGCTTAGAAAGGTGGCTAGGTGGGAAAACCGTGCTCCGAATTTAGGTTCAGTACTTTCCGCCAATCGGGTCTGCACACCCATTCCAAAGTCTTCCTCCGCCACTCACCACGAATGACCTCAACCAGTGAAAAAGGGCCAGCATGGCGCTGGATTGACTTGATCACCTGGTCGCCCGTGCCTGCCCTCATCGTTGTTTATGTACATGGAGATCTTGCTGATGTGTATTCCTCTAATAGACTACCGAAAAAACCACCACACTACAGCGAAATGCCAGAACCAATGGACTGATCTACGACACGAGAAAAGCCAATCTTGCCCTCAGTCACTGTAGTCCCATTTCTCAACGAGCATCCCTTGACTGCATTTACATATGTTCAGATCAAACTTGGAGCTATGCAATCACAAGAAGCTCGGTCAAGACAACGTCGGATGGGGGCGCCCTGCGTCCACTGCCGGCAAATGAAGGTCAGGCGCCTCTACACGTACAAAATGGCACGACTCTTATGTCTGCTTATCTGACATGAAAAAGGTGAGATGCAATGTCCATGACAGGTTTCCTGCGCCATGTTCGCGGTGTGAGAAGGCGGGACGGCGTTGTTTCGTCGACCCTTCGTTCAAAAGAACGGCGAAGAAATCGTAAGCTATCATCCGAGATCCACATCCATTCGTCCTCACAAACAGCAGCCGCCTAGATACAATGGAACAGGAATTGCGAGAACTGCAAGAATGCCTCAAGAATTCCGAAGGCCAAGAAGTTGAAAAGTCTCCAGCTGCCTTACACTCCGTGTCACTGGACGACTCCAGCCTTGACATGCCGGAAACAAATTACTCCCTCGAGCATCTGACTGCCAGTCTTCGAAACCACAACAGCGGCGCCGCACCAAGATCAATTGGAGGCGTTGACATTGATGACAGCATGGTGGCTGACCTACTCCAAGAGTATGTCATGCCTATTTTGGGTCTGCAGTAGCTAACAAGCCAAGGTACTATTCACACTACCACGTCCAGTTCCCGCTCTTACAAAGCCCGGTGGAAATCCTAGAGAGTTACAGACCCTGTCCTCTATTGTTCTGGATGGTTATGGCTCTTGCAGCAAAAGGCTACGAGAAGTATGCACACTTATACCCTCAGCTGCGCGACCCTATCAAGCATTTAGCAGCAGATTTTACAAACCCGGCCAGTCGATCAACCTCCTTCATACATGCTCTCTTACTTCTCTGCATCTGGCCATTCCCTTTCAGTGCCATCAACGAAGACCCCTCATGGTTGTACTGCGGACTTGCAATCCGTATGGCTATGCTACTCGGCTTGCATCATCCGCAGCACCCGTTCAGGCTCCTGAACGCCGCTGGTGCTGAAATTGGAGACTTAGCAGTGCGCACGAGAACCTGGCTTGCATGCTTCATTGTGAATCAAATGTGAGTAGTTCCATCGCTTCATGCGAGTGAACTGACCATCCACACAGGACGGCTGCCAGATTTGGAGTGCCCGCCACTCTGAACGCCGACAACGCTGTCCTTGATGCCCTAGGTGGTCGTTTTCGCAAACTACCCAAGGTCATGGAAAGCCAACTTCATATTGCTTACATCTCTTCCAAATACTCCACTCTCCTAGGCCAATATGAGGGCTCCTCCACTGGACTCCTTCCTGCTCCCCACACCCTCGTCCGCACACTCGACGCCGAGCTCAGCATCCTACAGAATCGATATTCCGAGACCTGGTCCCCTGCCACGGAAATTGCCTTCCTCGGCGCCCGGCTGAGCCTCTACGCCTACGTCCTCGCGGACATCCTTCCCAATTCTGCCCCCAGTCTCGAACCCAACGAAGACAACATCGAATTCATAGTCCTCGGCAGCCGAGCGGCCGTCCGGCTTCTTCACATCGTATACACATCCCCTCACGAACTAGCCAAAGGAACTCAGCATACGGACTACTGTGTGGTCTACGCCGTTCTCTTCCTATTGCGAATCTTCGGAACGGCGCAGAAAGCCTTGATAGACGAGACGGCCGTGTGGAACGCGATCAGCCAGACCTGGACCCTCCTGAAGCGATTATCCAAAGCAGAGCGTGACCACATGGCCAGGATTTGCACAATAATTGAGTACGTGACTAATTGTGTGGATTGGAAGGGCGAGGTACCTGCTCCGGGGAAGGCGAGGTCACTAATGGCGAACAATTTTGTCGCGGATGTTGTCATCCGAGCGAGGCAGCGGTATCATGCTTATGCCGAGAGTGTTGCAGATAGAATAGTGCAGGCCAGCGAGACTGAGGAGGCGCATTTTCCAACTTGGTCTGAGTTCAGATTTGAGGACCAGGACACGCTTCTGGCCGAGTTTGGGGACATATTTGGGTCGTATGGATTGTCTTAGGACTTGAGTGATTAGCGATGGCGTGCACAGCGATCATGGAGTAGCATTTCAACGAAGAACATGACCGATTTGTTTCCTCTAATTCGTACACCCCACTTCCGTTTATACGATACCTTTCCTAAACTCCACCGCTCTTTCTCTCATCCTAAAGCACACACAGTCTACACCGTTCAACCCCAAGGCCTTCCTGTAACGATGCCTGTTTGGGATGCCACGAAAGCCACATGACTAAGTAATTGGGAGCACCTAAGGACTCGCAGATAATTGGAAGATAGGAGAAAGGGAACAGAGCTCGGAGAGAAGGAGAAACAGAGACTAGATTACTGTGAGGGGGTGCTGGGGGAAGTTTGAAAGAACCTGGGATGTGTTTTTTTGTAAATGTGGCCTAACCTGAAGAGGTTGGGGCGTCGTGCTGGTGACCAAGCCATCATGAAACAACCGGTATGAAGCCCAATAAGTGACACTAAAGCGCGGACATACGCTAGCGATATTCCTACAGCTTCAAGGGACAGGTTGCAGCCGAGGAGCGCTGCATATTCTAAACGTACAGAACCTATTCCATGTAACATGATCGACGTCACAGCCGTCGTGGCCGGCATGGAGGGACTTTGGCCATTTTGCGAGCGAGATCGCTGGCCTGAGCGATCTCGCCACTTCGACGCTGGAGCGACTATCGCTTTTCGAATAGCGCGCCTTTACCTGAAAGGAGGTTGAGATAGAAGCTCACACCCGAAGATGTTATCGCAAAAGGACATCATACCACAAGAAAACGAGGTAAGACCTATGACCAATGGCCTCGCGCAACACGAAGAGACTGTCTAAACTCCGGAAGAGATCAAAGGTGAAAAGGGCTTTGTTCTAAAAGTCGACCTCATGATTCTTCCTATACATACCATCACTTTATCACGGTCAATCTTCCGACAACAGCTCCTGTAATTGATGCCAAAAGATACATCCAAAGTACTCCCAATTATTTTCTCTAGTGACACACAGAGGGCATTATGTAAAAGGGAGAGAGAGAAAATGGATGGAGCTCTAGCATCTTGCTAGTACAGGCGTGTAATGCAGTTCTGGTTAACTATAGAAACCGAAGTCAAGGTCGACATTACTCATCCAAGCGCACAAAAGTACAGGCTCAGATGGCTCGCACGGGTTTCCATGATTCCTCCCGTACATTCATTCTGTCCTCAAAATAGGGCATGAAGACCTCGTCCACAATCCGTTCTGGATCGTACTCGGTCTCATAACCCCCGCCCTCCTTGGGGATAATAGCTTGCTTTATCACCGGCTGCCCAACCTGCACATTGAACTCTTTCGGTAGGACATTCGAAAAATTGGTGGCAATGTTTTGAGAAGCAGATTTGACGGCCGAAAGTGAACCGAGAGATGGGTCAGGATTCTGTAAGAGTAAGTTGTCTTACCCCGTTCTCGGAGGTAGATCTCTAACTTACCCGGTCTAGCTCTCCTCCAGTCACGAGCAGCAATGGATACTCGCCTTGCTTCACTCTTGATGTATTTGCATTTTTCGCAAACCACTGGCCGGCGACCAAAGTTCCAATGGCGGAGGTCTTGAAATCTGCTTCCATGGTCTCGGGTTTTACCGTCATAAGATCATCCGGTGCTAAAGTTCCAATGCGCTCAATCTCCGAACAACGTCAAACTGTTTGATTCACTTACCAACTCTTGCAGCATTGTAGCACAGCACGTCAACAGAGCAAAGCTCCGCCTTTGCCTCGGATAAAGCGTGTAGGAGTGCGTTGGCATCTCCTGCGTCGACCGCGTGCGTCAAAATAGTCACATCTGGGTGCTTGTCCTTCAAGGCTTTGGCCAATGCATCCAGCTTGTCTTGAGATCGTGAAAGCAAAGCAATCTTCCACCCTTGGGCAGCGAGCCTATGAGCCAGCGAAGATGACATGAGCGGACCTGCTCCGACGATAATGATGGACCGTGAATCGACCATGTTTCCAAAGAAAGGAGACGATCAGAAAACGTGCTTAGAGAAAAGAACCCTTTTTCCAGCGCTACCTGTAGGTAATAGAGAACTAGCCAAGTGGGACGCCTGCTCTTAAGCTGCTTATTTATACCTTCCGCTACCAGACCGAAGGATGGTAGGCACGGCTTTGTCGGATGAAGAAAGGTCTGAAGTCTGGACGACCCATAAATCCTGGACAAGCATCTCCACGGCTTATTGCGCCCTGTAACCGAGAAGCAGCACATTCGTCATTCTGGCATGCCCAAGAAGACCAAAACCGGTACGCTTTGGTCATTGGGTAATGTAAAGGGTAGGACAGCCAGGGCAACAGCCCCTTTTGCGCATTTTCGCCGTGGAAAAATCAGCGCGTCATAGGAAACGTGGGATCGTGTCAGCACTTCTAACGTAAGATTACATAATCTGACCCTCCTCTGACGGCAGAAGCATCGCAATTTGCCTGTCATCTTGATCAAGGCTTTAGAATTTACATCCCCGCAACATGTGTAAGCGAGCTGCGTTTAAGTTTCAGGGTTGCAACGGAACTTTATTAGGATCCAAGGGTTGGAGACCTCACAACATACCTCGGCGTGTCCCACGTCTCGTGTCTAATTATCTCAGGGAGACACCATGTCCTTGTCACCTGGTTGACTCTACCCTTAAGCCATTCCTTTCTACAAATTTCATGTCCATTAAGATTGCGCATATCCATTCTCTCTACGAACCATTTCTGACCTGCTTTCCACAAAAATTGACACCCTTCCAGGTATGATCGACTTCACTCTCACGCCGGCACAGGACGAAGTCGTCCGTGCAGTCCGTCTCTTCGGCCAACAGCACCTCGTCTCCGCAAGAAACCAATATGCCTTCCTCCCATCTGATGGCATAAGCAGATTCCAATCCACCCAGCCCACACTTGCTACAGCAACCTCGCTGGGCTTGGTCAAGGCTCTTGTACCTGCAACCTTAGGCGGCGCAGGAGGGACACTGGTAGACAGCATTCTCATCACCGAGGAGCTTTACGCCGTCGAGCCGAGCGTGTCTCTTACGCTCCTCGGCATCGGCCTGGGCCTGTCACCTGTACTTCTAGCAGATTTCGGTGGGCGAGAAGAACTACGTTCCCAAGTACTAGCCCCGTTTCTCGAGCCCGGCGACGGCACGCGAGCTCCCTTGGCCTCATTTTGCTTCTCCGAGCCCTCCGGCTCAGCTAATTACTTTACCGCTGATGGAAAAGGCATCCAGACAACGGCGATCTATGACAGTGGTGCAGATGCCTGGATAGTGAACGGCGAGAAGATATGGGCGACTTCATGTTGTGGCTGGGATACTCGCGGCGCTGACCTACAAGTCCTCGTGGTGCGCAATCCTGCTATTGAATTGAGCAAGATAGATTCTACCATGCTTATTATGCTGACCCGCGCGGTCATCGATGAGAACCGTGGCAGCGGCAACCCTGACTGCTACTCAATAGTCCGCCATGTACCCACGCCCGGGCACACCGCATGCGCTGGGCCGCACATCCGCTTCACTAACATGCGTATTCCCGCTCACTATGTTCTCGCAACCGGTGCTGAAGCTGTCCGCATCATAATCGGAACATTCACGGCCTCTGCTGCCATTGTCGGCGCCATGTCCGTTGGAATCATGCGCGCCACGTTCGACGCTGCTCTACAGTTTGCTCGCACATCCACCACTGGAGGCAATTTCAGCGTGCTTGAGCATCAGTCTCCAGCAGATGTGCTGGTCGATATCAAATGCCGCATCGAAGCTTGCAGGGCATTGACCTGGAAATCAGCAGCCTCCCTCGACAACGGCGTTGTCGGCGCCGACGAGTTGGCGTATGAAGCCAAGATATATGCTTCGGAAGCTGCTGTAAAGACTGTTGCGGAAGCCATGCGCGTCGTCGGAGTAAGAGCTTACGATGCGGAAGAAACACCATTTGCGAGGCTGATGGCTGATGCCATGGTATTGCCAATCTTCGACGGTGGGAACCAAGGCATTAGGAGAAGGCAGATTCAAAGTATCTTTCAAGCTGATGGCTATGAGCCATGGGCAGCCACCTTTGGCGCATAACTGAGCCGATCGAGAACTGAGGCTCATAAAATGCGAAGAGCGACTTCACAAAGATGTAGATATGCGCTTTTACGGGCCAGCGCCGATGATCCTTGCATCGAGTAAGGTGAGGTAGGTTCAGTAGGGTCGGTAACGGGTAGCGTTTACATTTTTGGAGCCTTTCTTGCCCTGTTTCGGCACGGCGGAGAGCACTTGAGGTTCCTGCTCGGCTCTGAACGCTGTCACATGTCCGTCTTCGCCCGCTGTGTATATGACGCCAGACTGGGAGTGTTGTTAGACAGTAGTTCTGGCGAGCCTTTATCAGTGACTGACCGATGCATCAACATAGACCGACCGCACGATTTCTTCGCCATGAGCGCCGACGAGCCTGATTGCTTCATCGTAGAGAAAGCGAGAACTCGGTGTAGTGTGTAGTTGCACGAGATCCACATGAGGCTCCCTATGGCAGTACGTTAGCCATCAAGATATCAGGTCGTGGTTCTCCTCGCGCCTTCATGGTCCTTGAGGCCTACTAGTTTCCTGAGGAATGACATGGATTTGACTGACGTACCTGGTATGAGTTCCAGTTGCGACAAAGGTACTATCGTCGACCTGCAGCACATCTATTGCGTAATCACAATGGAGAACAGGTCTCAAGTCGCCGAAGTGCACAGGCGGGATATCACTTGTTGTGGGGTTGGTATTATCGGACAATGATCCTGCAAAAGGCATTGCGGTTTCTGCATCGCTTGTTACTGCGTGAATCGAGAATTGTTCATCGTGGGATAGTGCAAAGACAACCTCGTCTGAAAGGAAGCCTGCCTTATGAATAGGGCCGTGGTTGACTACTTGAAGTAGCGAGTCGTCTTCGTCCTTAACATCGGTATCGAAAATGCTCACGAGACCATCAATACCGCCGGTCAAGAGATGATTGCGACGAGATGGATGAAAATGGATATCTGTAATATCGTCGTTGTTCTCGGTACTTTGCCATCTCATGGCATTTTGACGGTGATCCCTGACCTCTAGTTAGCAGAAGCTTATCTCTTGACCCTGAACGATTTCCTCTAGGCGCTGGACTTACCAAACGCTGACTATTGCTTGTTGCTGGGCCAGCTCGGTACCAATAGCGATCTCGCTGTTACTGCAAGCCAACGCTGTGATGGCTCTATCTGGAGAAATCGTAAGCCAGAGTCCAGACAGCTGCGTAATCAACAGAAAGTGTTGGTGGATCGAGAATCCCCGTCGGCATCTGGCTAAGACCTCCCACTTGGGCCCGCCGTGTTGCCCTTGACGGATCTCATTAACGAAGTACATACCTAGCTTTACATAGGACACGTTACTCTGAGATCTGACATCAAAAGCCACAACGGAGCCATCGCGGCCAGCACAAAGTAGGACGTTCCCATCTTGATCGCCTGACTGAAGACAGGTGACGCCCGTGGGGACTTTAGGGCTACTAAAACTGAGAATCTGTTTCAACCCTGCACGATCGAGAAAAGCAAGCTCATCTGATGATGAAATAATAGCGAGAGCATTGTTCGATGTTGGTACGATAGAATAGATATAACTATCATTTGCTGAAGAAGGTGAGCAAGTAGCGATAGGTCTAAAAGGCCTGACGCCCATTCTCGCCTTTTCGAATGGGAACTGTGAAATATTGAATGGGCTTCTGAAGGGCAGAGGTTTCTAAAGGGAAGCGATCTCTATGGCTGCATCAGATTTCGGACTCCAGCGCACACGGTGCAGTAGCGTTGGGTGAGCGCAGCGTTAACGGACCACCTATCCTCTCACGATCTGGGTGGATGCAGGATCCTGCATGAACAGCCGCTGCAGATTGGAAGAACTTCAAATCCAGGGCCCCAAGATTTTGTCGAAGGTCGACCTAGTTCAGCCTCACATCTGATAACGAACAAGGCAATGGCAGCAAATGGACTAAAAAACTGGGGATAACTGTGACCTATATCGGCCAACAAACTCGTCTCGTAGAGGCATTGGGAGTGCTTCGAGGTAACGCTTTGGCCAGTCACTGCCACAGCCTTACTGGCGAGCGTCCCACCCTGCAGCTACTACAACCCCCCCAAAATTCCCCAATTCCGCACTATCCAAGCAGATTTGCCTTGCCCTGCTGACCGCGAAACAACCCTTCCGTTTTCTTCGTTCTTTCGTTTCTTTGTCGCTCCACTGTTCCTAACCCGGGCTAATTTCCCTCAAGTTCTGTTGCGGCGCGCCATCAACCTTTCCGTATAACCGCCCGGCATCCCTCTTCCTTCTCTCAGCCGCGCGCACCCTCTCCTAGAAGCAAGCGAGCAATTTCGGCGCCTGCCCAAACGAAACATTCCCTCCCTGCCATTTGAGGCACGGGAGTGCCCGCTGAGTTACAATGACCAGCTCCATCCCGGCTGCCTCAATTGCCAGTCCTATCGCCGTCGTCCGTTTCCTCTGGCTCTTCTGATTTGAAGCATCGCCGCACCAGCCCCCGAGTCAGCCATCTGGAAATGTCATGCCTCGTTCGCGTTACGTCCAATCCCCAATAAACGTTCAATACAGCTTATTGGCGGTCGTGCTGGCTCAGCCCGTCGGTGTCCATGTCCATACCCTCTTCAATAGCGGACACTGCTCTTGGTCTTACCACCTCCGAGCTACAGATCCTCCGCCAGGAACAACAATTGGCCGCGCAAAGATCACACCAACCCGAAACAGCATTGCGAGGTCGAGGAAACAGCAGATCTTCCCAGCCGAGTTCCCGCGCCGCCAGCGCTGCGAGCAGTGCGGGTGGGCAAGGCAGAGTGTTCCTCGACCCAAGCAGCTTACAGCAGCTCAATGCACACTTTGAACACTTGATGAGAAGGATCCAGAATCGCATAGACGTTGTAAGTCCATCCACCCAGTCCCCCGAACGGCCGTTTCCTTATGCTGACGGGCCGGCGCTCAGCTGCAAGAAGCCACAGAACACTCCGTCCAGGCGAGTTACGATCGTGCCGGTAACATGTTGGCAAATGCCGACGCGGAGATCGCTAGGATGAGGCGTATAATCTCCGAGATTGATGCTTTGGAGGCCGAGTTCGAGAAAGTCAAACACATTAGGGACGTCATTAAGCGTCTCAGAGTCAGGGTCGATGAGGCAGACTCAAGACTTGACAGAAGTCATGCGCATGGCCACAGTCACAGTCACAGCCACAACCATGGAGCACGAGATCCACGACGACGATAGCACGTTATTCACGACGTGTTACGAAAACCGAGTAATATATGTTTCTCTGCAGCTCACTTCCCCCAACTTTACGAACGGATATGACGAGTATGAGATGAGCTATTGCAATGACGCACAAGGGGAGCGCGCCGAAATTTTCAGAATAATTGGTTCTGCCAAAGTCCTTACAGATGGGTGTGGGCCGCGAAATAAGCCCCGAAGGAGCTTCGTATGCATCTTCGATGGCGATTGAAGAAGGATGCCTCACGGCTGGCAATGTATTTGCTTTGATATCGGTCGGAATGGTTATCATCGGACATCCTCATTTTTCCTTTTTTGCTGTGTGCGTTGAAGCGAATCGGATGTCCGCTGGGCGTTCTTGGAAGTTGCGGCATTTTGTCGTGGGCATGGTATGGATCTTGTTGGTTGTCGATACCTCAAAAAGTTGGATTGTGGAATCGACTTCACAAGGAGTAGCCTCAGTCAAGTCTGCGTATTTTGCCTTTCGCATCTATTGACATTCTGTCTACGAAAATGATCGATCTTCGCGAATCATTCAAGCAGAACTCCTCCTCCTCAACCCTCCCATATCGTTTGTCCGCGAATGTACGATGGCGAACCAACAATGGAGGCTAGTCATGCCCTTTGCGGATTTAATGCCTAGAAGTGACTAAAACCTGTTGTGCCTCGATAGATGTGGCCGCCTCCTCCCGACCGAGTTTCTGCCCAATAGGAAATCTTCTGACTGCACCACAGAAGCCACACCTGACAAGAAGAATATCAGCCCATGCCTTGTTTCCATGCCGGCTGCTGTTGGCGATGGTCATATCACTAGTCTTCCCCGGGACAAGAAGACTGTTGCAGCGTCTGCAAAATGACTGCTTTAGCTCTGGGGTGAGCCGAATTTGCGACTTCAGAGATACGGCTCTTAGGTGGGTGAGCAAATTTCGAGACTGGTTATACGCCGAACTAGTGCTCTTCACGAGCGAATTACTGTGAACTGGGCGTGGTGCACCTTCGGCCGAGATCAGAGGTCTTGACGTCCCTTGAGCAAATGCGAGATAAGTCGCTGCTTGGTGGAGATAAGAGATGCGGGAGTGCAGGTGCTTCTGCGGGACTCCAGATCCTAGTTTTTGGGCCTTCGCTTTTGCCATAATACTGCACGCCGTTTATTGTCTTGACTTGCTGTCCCACCACGGAGAGAGTTGCAAATGCCTCTAAGGTGACTAAGCTGTGAATAACGCTAACTGCCTCGGGCTAGATCCTATTTCAAATTCCGCCCGCAGGTGCCTGAACAACAAGAAAGCTTTCGGCTGAGAAACTCTCGTCGTTCCTACAACTCACTATTCCCTTCATCAGACTCGGCCGCAGCAGCTTCATCTCATCAGACTACGCAACCCTTGTTGCTTTCTATCATCCTAATTTACCTCCAGACCAGCTTAGTCTGAGTTCTATATTCTTTTTCTTCCCACTTGACGCCACCCTCAACCATCTCACGACAGCCGCATAACCGCGGAAATACACCACCAGTACAATGTCTCACGAAGAAGACCTTATTGATTACTCGGACGAGGAACTCAACACCACCGAGGCGACTGCTACGACGACTGCAGCCGCAGCGACAAATGGACACGCCGCTAAGAAGAGCGATATCCCAGCGGCCAGCAAAGGTGGCTCAAGCGGCCACGCCGGTATTCACTCGACTGGATTCCGCGACTTCCTCTTGAAGGGTGAACTCCTACGTGCTATCGCCGATTGCGGATTTGAACATCCTTCGCCAAGTCAGTTTTAACATTCCTCCAATCAAGCTCCCTCCATCCTACGTTTGCTTCGAGTGTCCGTCCATCTCCGCCAAAAAAGCAGAAAAGAGTAGGAAACCGCATTTGAGACTGAGAAGGAAAAAGACGGACATACAGCCCCTCGTGGCTCGAAGAGAGAAGGGAAACCCTGAACTGAAAACTGAAATGTGCGGCTGAAATGCGCATCATTTCGACATCCTGCGACTATGTTTTGCAAAGGTGTCTGAGCTCCTCCGCAAGCTGGTTGTTAGTGAGGGAAGTCGCCTCTGCTTCCCGTTCATTGCCTGATTTTGGCGCACGATTACTTGTGGAGTCGCCAGTGATAAAGGCTGATCGCTGCACCCCAGCGTTCGCAATTTCCTGGTCTATAGCCCATGTGAGAGTTGTCGGCACCAGCAGGACACTTCAGCAGAGTGGTTGAGAAATGCTTTATGGAGATGGACGGACAGTTGCGACCTGCTGCACACTTCCCCGCAAAACTTTACCGATCAAGTCTAACATCGAACGTCTTACTTCATAGTCCAGCAAGATGTCATCCCAACAGCCATGCTTAATATCGACATTTTATGCCAAGCCAAGTCTGGACTCGGCAAGACGGCAATCTTCGTCCTTACAACACTTCATCAACTTGAGCCCGTTCCGGGAGAATGCCAGGTTCTAGTGATGTGCCATACCCGCGAGCTGGCTTATCAGATCAAAAATGAATATGCTCGGTTCAGCAAATACCTTCCAGATGCAAAAACGGCGGTGTTCTATGGTGGCACACCAATGGCAAAGGACGTCGAACTCTTGAAAAACAAGGAACAGTACCCCAACATCATCGTGGCAACGCCAGGCCGCTTGAATGCACTGGTCCGAGACAAAGCCCTGTCCTTGCGAAACATCAAGTGCTTTGTGCTTGACGAGTGTGATAAGATGCTTGATCAAATAGGTTTGTACGATTCCGCAATATGGCGAAACAGTGGGGCTGATTCCGATCTCCAGACATGCGTCGCGACGTGCAAGAAATCTTCAGAGCGACCCCAGCCGACAAACAAGTTATGATGTTCAGTGCCACATTGTCACCTGAAGTCTTGCCCATATGCAAGAAATTCATGCGCAATCCCACCGAGTTCCTGTTTCAAAGCGACACCAAGCTTACCCTCCACGGTCTCCAGCAATATTCCGTCAGGCTTAGCGAGGGTGAGAAGAATCGCAAACTCAACGACTTGTTGGATACCCTCGAATTCAATCAGGTAATTATATTCGTGAAGAGCACACTACGGGCTACCGAACTCGACAAATTACTCCGAGAGTGCAATTTCCCCAGCATCGCGGTCCACTCCGGTGTCAGTCAGGAAGAGCGGTATGTATCTATGCCATCACTTTCCCGTGTCCACAACTAACATTTGAATCAGCATCAAACGTTACAAAGAATTCAAGGAGTTCAACAAGCGTATCTGCGTCGCGACTGATGTCTTTGGTCGCGGAATCGATATCGAGCGAATCAACCTGGCTATCAATTATGACCTTCCAGCTGATGCCGCTTCATACCTTCATCGTGTTGGGCGTGCAGGCCGTTTCGGAACAAAGGGCCTCAGTATCTCCTTCGTCAGCAGCGAACAAGATGAGGAGGTGTTGAAGGAAATTGAAAAACGATTCGATGCCAAGGTCCCTGAGTACCCGGCTGAGGGCGTGGATTCCAGCACATACATGCAGACCTAGGGCGGTCGTGAAATACGCTCCTCCCTAGTGAAAGACTACGTCTCTAGCTACGTCATAGAGGATACTCGAGCGCAGCTCGAAGTTTGGATTTCTTTTGGTTTCAAGACCTTATGTTATGGTATGGGCGCGGACTGCAGGAGCAAGTATGGTGTATTCAGCAACTCTCATGTGACAAATTTCTACGTGCAATGTGCTCCACAGATGACAGCACACTATGGGCTACGAGACTTTAGCTAGATCAATCGAGCAACTCACGTCAGTTCACATCGTCTATTTTCCGCGTCGTGATGGTTCGTCTCGCTGTTCCAAGCTTACGCTTTGGGAGGTATTCCGGGTGGATCGCTTTAATATCCTTTGTCTACCCTAGCAAGTTAACTGTTTATTCGATCAAGGTAATCTCCACAGGCGATTCATCAAACACCAAGTCTTAAGAATCATGTATATTGGTCACTGGGCCAGTCCTATCAGTAACGGTTCAATTCTTTGCTCAAAGTGCGTTAAGCGGGTTCCCCAGATCACTACCACGAGCTCGATTTGCCTTCTGTCTAAGGATAGAAATGTTAATGTCTTCCGCACGATCATTCAATCCCAATTCTTCCGTCTTTCGTTCTACTTCTTGAGAGCGCCAGAGATATACTCCGCTAGAGTCAATATCTTTTCTTCCTGGAACCTTCGACCGACCAGCTGAACAGAGACGTGAGCACCGTCATAGATCTCAGCATCATAATCATCGTAAGCCAGCTGATCGGCGTCGCTGAGCGGCTTGAAGGACTTGTCAGCCACGTCAATCGATTTGTCTGCCAGCGTCACCGGTATGACGACGGCTGTGTAATCGAGACCGTTGATGACGCCCGAGTAGCCGTAGTAGAGATACCTTCCAGGTCGAGCGGCCGCATATGGTGCCAAAGGCATGACGAAGGCATCAACTGGGCGCCCAGACTCTGTCAATTCAGCCGTGTTGTTCCAGTAGTCCATGTACTCTTTCTGGTATTCACGTTTTGCGACGTTGTTCGCGGCGATGTCGCTTGCAGAGAATTGCTTGGATGGCTTGTCTCCATAGGTCATCAATATCTGCTTCGATATTGGCTCGCCTGAGAGTGCGAAAGCGTCATGGATATCTGCACCTCCATCGTAGAGCCACGTTTTGAAGGTCATGTCCACGCCGCGCTTATGGGAGGGTGGCTTCCACTCAACTACCTTCTGGCCGAGCTTGCCAATAGTGTCGGCAACGATCTGGATGGCCCTCGCCACAGGCGGCTGAGGCGTGATAACACCGTCCGTCTTAAGAACGCCAAACGTGAGCTTGCCAGACGAAATCAAGCCTTGGGTCTCCTTCTCTTGTGCCTCACGCCAAGGGAGCTCGACAACAAGAGGATCGTGTAGCCACGGGCTTTGCGATAGTATGGACTTGAAAACATAGGTCAGAGAGCCGATGGTGGTGGCCAGTGGCCCAACTACCGATAGGATGCTATTTTGACCGTCCATTGAGTTGGCCATGCCGTGATACGGCATTCTTCCACCCGATGGCCTTATTCCAAAAAGCCCATTGAAGCCCGCCGGTATCCGAATGCTGCCTCCGATGTCTGTGCCGAAACCCGCAGGAGAACCCTTCAAGCCGATGAGAGCACCTTCTCCGCCAGAGCTTCCTCCAGAACAAAGGTTTCGGTTCTTAGGATTCCATGTGTATCCAATGATGTTGTTGATAGTCTCCCCGCTCATCAAAGTATGTGGCACACTAGTCTTGCAGTAGAGTATAGCACCAAGGGCTCTGAGCTCACGGACCATCTCGCTTTCATATGTACCTATCCTAGGATCGTCCTTCTTGCCCTCAAAGGTGCCAATCCAACCAACATATCCCATGGTTGTTTCGACATTTTTGACGTGAAATTGATCTTTCAAGCTGATTGGAACACCGTGTAAGGGACCAATAGGTTTCTTGTTTTTGGCAAGATAGTCGTCAAGCGCTTTGGCGTCAGAAATAGCCGCGTCAAAAAATGTTTCGTGGAGGCAATTCGTCTTCGACTCACATAGTCAGTATGTGATCTGAAGACTCAAAGCTCTAGCCGACGACGAATGTGTGCCAGTCGGCCGAAAGGCCTCGCACTGGCAGACCATTTTGCAGGGACATGAGATGGGAGACATGAAGGATGTAGAACGCAGCCAGTTTACACTCACAAGCTGATGTGCCAGAGAGGCCCTGTGACAGAAAGCCTCCGTGACCTCTGCCGCTGTCCAGTTGCCAGTACTCGTCTCTTTGGCGATGCCAACAACGTCCGTCTCTGTGATTTCAACTTCTCGTTTGCTCAAAAATTGCTGGATGTAGCCTGTGACGTCTCTTTGTTCTTCGTTCGATGGAAGTTTCGACTGCTCAACTCGCCATTTTGCCGGGATCGAGTCGAGAATGGCGTTGCGCTTTTTCTGGGCCAGATCTTTCCAAGATGATTTCTGTGCCATCTTCGATCGAATAGGATTGTTTATCAACGAAACCTTTGCACAATGGTTCCAGCAGCCCTAGAGGACGCACTGGCTTTTGTCCTACACGATCGGCGAAAATGTGCCCCTCAGTCGGAGGGGAGATGCATGCTGGCTCGTGTGGGGTCGATTTCGATAAGCCTTAAATGGAGGCGCCTGCCTATCTTGCACAAGTGCATTTTGGAGGTCCATGCTACCTATACGAGGAAGCTGTCATCTGTCTAACATTTAGGTTGATGCGCTTGTTCGCCATCCAACCCCGCCAGGCTTCGAAGATGGATCTTTCTGAGCCGCTAGCTGGCCAGTCTTGCAACCATGTTGGGCACGTGTTTGGTAACACTGTCGGTATGGCGTGCCAGGCAAATCTGGAATCTCCAGTCATACAAATTGCATCGCCAGATCTTAGTCTGAGAGCAGCGACACTTGACCCATCCTCGTTGCCGACGATGAAGATAGCGTCGCATCCGATGCTTATGCTGACCAGAGCTTGATCGCATTCTTCGCTCACGTCTCGATGAACACTCAAGGTGTCACCGGGCGTATATAGATTTAGAATGGCTGCCTGTGGGTCAATATCAGAGAAGAGCTGACGTACTAAGCGTCCTATGTCTGCTGGAAAAGGTGGTGGTGTCTCTGTAGGGTACATTTTGGCTGTCCAGTTGTACTGTCCTCCCAGGGTGATCCAGCGGAGTTTCTTCTCAAGGAATTCTTTCACTGTGATGTCCCTGTGTACTGTTGGGTCCTTAGCTGCAAATTTGACGGATGGGTCCATGGCGAAGAAAGACGCATGATTCATCTCGGAGCAAGAAGGGGTACTTTGATTATTACCCTTGATATCAACATTAGACTGATCCAACCCATAAGTGACAATGTGATGCAAATGCACATTTGTATTGTGTGATGGATTCGGAAGATCTCGATGCAACAGTCTGTTTAGCATCTCAATCTGTATAGCAGAAGGGAGCAGAGCAGGAACAATGAAAAGACCTATGAAACATCAGAGACGAATGAGAGGCCGCCATGAGATCTCCAGCTGACCAGGCAAAGCTTCTATTTCGTATAGTTCTGCATTCGCAACAAGGCTCAATGATGGAACGTCTGCCTCCTTCGAGTGTCGGAGGAAATCGCGAAAGCAGTGTTGCAGATCGTGCGCCTCCAGACGTTTTACCAGGCGTAGGCCTTCGCATTTTGTTCCCACCTCATCTGGCACACTCAATACGTTCGGGTCTAGTTCAATGTCATTGATGCCGCTTTTCCGGAGTCTCTTGAAAAGTATTCGCAGGGGCTCTGGAGGCCTTGTATGGGCATGGAGCCCGTGCACTGAAGCCATCACATCGACGAGTAGCCCTTGGTCTGGGTGCAAGTAGGCTGTGTAGCTTTGCAGTCCTGCTTTTTGTTTGCGACAGTTTGAGGACGCGGTAACCAGAGTTCAAGCAAAATTGCGGACATCCCGCACGTGGAGCTGCACCGGCAAAACGAACTAATCTAAGCGAACTCCGGGGAAAGAATGATGATCTTCGCGCCCCCAAGCTGTCCCTGCAGATTCACACGTCAGTGCACTCCATAATGTATTCCGCCGTCGCGGGAACAACTTGAAGTCCCAGCTTGCTTCTTGGCTGCTTTGACATTGACAACATGGTCAACCAGCGTGCCATCAATGCGCTTCAATGGCAGGCTCTTCATCAGGTCCGCGTGCTGACGGTAGGCCTTTAATGAGGCCGAACGTATGTCAGCATGGGCTTCTCTAAACCGTGACCCGAGCTAACTAGAGACACAGCTTCGTCAGGCAACGTTTATCATCCCTCATACCGGCGAACGTGTTAAGAAACGAGCGACCTTGCAGGGACTCGACGGCGAATCTGAGAACCCGCGCGACGCCGCCGAATCCTCGGGCGAGACATCTCCCCTACTACGACGACGCAGTCTTCCCTCCGTGTACAAGCGACGAAGCAACCGTTCGAAGATATGGCAACGATGCAAGACCATAGCTGGCCATGTCAGCGCTTTCATCGTTTCGGAAACGGGAGTGGGTGTGTTGAAATGCTCGTTCGCCTATGTGCTCGGCAGTTTGGCGACATTTGTTCTGCCCATCAGCGGCTTGCTCGGCCAACAAGATGGGAAGCACATAGTGGCTACAATTACAGTATACTTCCACCCTGCACGATCCATTGGCAGCATGATAGAAGCGCTGATATTTGCCTTCACGGCTTTCCTCTACGCGGCTTTCATTTCCATTGCGAGCATGGCAGTCAGTGTATTCTTCACAGACACGCTTGGCCTAATGGCAATTGGTCATGCAATCGTCTTGGTCGTCTTTCTTGGAGGAGGTCTGGGATTAGTCGGATGGATCAAACAGAGGCGCAGTGACCCGCTGGTCAATGTAGCTTGCTCATTATCATGTCTTGCGATCATCACGGTTTTGACTAAAGAGGGAGCGGTGCAAGCAGGAAACTTCTCATTCGTTAAGATCTGGCAAGTTTTGAAAATGGTTATAATGGGTGTCGTGGCAACTATGGCCGTTTCGTTTCTGATACTCCCAATCTCAGCTCGGTCGAAACTAAAGAAGGACATGATTGACGTCACAGACTCACTCGCCGGTATGTTAGCAGCCATTACAAACAGCTTCTTGTCTGGAATTGAGGAAGAGCTCAACCAAGTGGAATTCTTGGGCGCGGCGGAACGCCACAAGAAGAGCTACTCCACCTTGGGAAAGAACCTCAAAGAGGCAAAATATGAATATTATGTACTTGGGAAGGAGAGACGCTACAGGATTGAGGCCAAGCTCGTTCATTGTGTTCAGCGCATAACTCAAAGCATCGGCGGCCTCCGAAGTGCAGCGGCCATGCAGTTTACAGTTGTCAGGCAACCAGCTCCGCCATCGAGAGGAGAACGGAATGCACGCGATCTGGATTCTTTCGGCAGCACCTTGAGCTCGCCCCTGAACTTCAGATCCCCATTCAGATCATTTTCAGAAGAGATCAGCGCATCAAACTTGCCGCCTATCGATGAGATGCCTGATGAGGAAGACAACGAAAACATGGCCAATAGTGAGTCGTGGGACCGCAGACGGTCAACGATCAAGGATCCTGCCGAAATCTTCTCTTTATTTATCGCCCACCTCGGACCTAGTATGCGTTCTCTAGCATTCACGCTGAAAGATATACTTGACGAACTCCCCTATGGACCGGCGCCACAGTACGAAATCAAAAATAACCCAAGGTTCCGTACAAGTCTTCAGCGAGCTCTAGAGCTCTATACATCCGCACGTGAAGAGGCTCTCAAAGTCGTCTACAGCCAAAAGGACCTGGATCACACCCGTTCTACTGCAGTAGAAGCCGACTGGGAAGAAGCCGCCGCGTCATGTGGTCATTTCTCCTTCTGTCTTGTCGAGGTCGCCGAACAAGTAAGAGAGTACCTTGTAACCCTTGACGAACTGCAACTTGAGGTCGAGGAGCAGCCAGTAGGAGCACGATCGTGGACTTGGCTCAAGTTCTGGATGTCATCACGACGTCGATCCCTGGATCTGGATGCGGACCTGGCCGCTCTTGTCGATCACGCAGACAATTTGGATCTCGAGATCAACCTGCCGAAGGCTAAAGAAGGAAGAACAAACGACTCAATATCTTCTGCGTACGAGAAATCACCAAATAAGACAAGATTCTTCAACCGAGTCTGGACCAACCTGTCTGTGTTTAGGAGAGACGATACAAAGTTCGCTATTAAAGTGGGAATTGGGGCAACTCTATTTGCTCTGCCATCCTATATTGACCGCACCCGTCCGATCTACGCCCACTGGCGCGGCGAATGGGGTCTGGTGTCATACATGCTGGTATGTAGCATGACAATTGGCGCGTCTAATACCACAGGCTACTCTCGCTTCCTTGGCACCTTTCTCGGGGCGGTGTGTGCTATCGCTGCTTGGGAAGTGGCTGATGATAATCCTTACATCCTTGTCTTGCTAGGATGGGTGATGGCTTTATGGACTGCTTATATCATCGTAGCCCAAGGCAAGGGGCCAATGGGTCGGTACATAATGCTGACTTACAACCTGAGTGCCCTATACGCGTACAGCCTGAGCGTGAAGGACGAGCAAGATGACGAGGATGAAGGCGGCACTCGGCCTCTGATCATGGAGATCACGCTTCACCGCGTCGTGGCCGTCCTTTGTGGCTGCATCTGGGGACTGATCATCACAAGAGTCGTATGGCCCATCAGCGCACGACAGAAACTCAAGGACGGCCTCTCGCTGATCTGGCTACGAATGGGCCTGATCTGGAAACGCGATCCGCTTACGATGTTCATTGACGGCGAGCATCCCCATTATTACATGAACCTGCGAGAGGAGTTCGAGTTGCGGAGGTTCCTGAGCATGCTAGAGAAATTGCGGGACAACGCAAAAAGCGAATTCGAGCTCAAAGGCCCATTTCCAGACAAAGTGTATGGGCGGATCTTGAACAGCACAGGACGAATGCTAGATGCGTTTCATGCGATGAACGTGGTCATTCTCAAGGACTTGGTGGTGAAGAAAGGCGAACTGGAGCTCCTCAAAGCCACTGCTCGAGAACGGGCCCAGCTCTGCAGTCGCATCACCCATCTGTACTCTGTGCTCGCTTCATCCATGAAGCTCGAATATCCGCTCAATGACGCCCTGCCCAACACAGACCACACGCGCGACCGTCTCCTTGCCCGCATCTTCGCGTACCGCAAGGGCGAGGCAGCTACGAACGGGACGATGGATGAAGACTTTGGCCTGCTGTATGCGTACGCGCTTGTGACAGGGCAGCTAAGCCAGGAGATTAAGGAAGTGCTTCGAGAGGTAGAGAATCTGTTTGGGGTCTTGGACGAGGAGTTGTTAAAGCTGCAGTAGCGAGAAAGACCACCTTTTGTGGTCGCATCCTCCGCTACTCAGCGGCATGACTTATGAAACAGATACCCTCATTGATTTTGCATGGCATTAGAAAGCATTTACTCGGAAACCTCACAATGTATGTCACGAAAAGGCTACTGATCAATAATCAATTCGTTTCCCTTTGATAAGTTTGTTACAAAATTACCTGTCACAATGCCGCCACCCGTACCATTCTGTAAGCATTCCATCCCATTCATTTCATCTCGTTCGGGCAATTATATGGCTCATTACTTGGGGCCCGCCCTAGTCATCGCTATCTGCCATTTAGTATACATTCATAGCTATCCCCGTCTATAGGACAAGGGGTGTTATGGCTCTCTCTCTCTCTCTCCCTCTCTCTCTGTCTCTGCGCCATAAGCGTATACGTCTCGTACATTGACCGGCTCTTGGGCCGGGAAATATTTCAGCAATGTATGTCCCGTAGGGTGTTACACAAAATTGTTTCAGCTATCTGGAAAACAGCCGTATGCGGGGTCCGTCGTTCGTCGAAGTCATTCGTAGAAAGCAACCAAATTGCCGGCGAATGCGCCGATGATGTGAACTTGTTCAAGACTGTTGGAAAGTAATTGTCAAGTTTCATCTGCGATTGACAAAAGGTATGTTGCCGGCTTGCGGCATGTTGAGGAGGGAATCTGCTCGTTGGAAAACGTTGCCAGCAAAGAACTGATCCGTGTACGCGCTGGCTGGGGTCGTTGGGACTGTCGCTTGAGCGGCCGGCCCTAGGGCAGCAGACAGCGGCGTTGCTGGCAGAGGTACGGACACGGGTGAAGCACCGGTGCTTGCTAGGGCAGGCGCGGCAGCCGTTCCTGTAACATTGGCAGATACAGCTGGAGGATATGTCTGCGAATGTTGTGGGGGATATTGTCCATTGATGCCATGCATGACTTGGGTATAAACATCTGGCGTACTTGTATATTGGCCATTGAAAGGAGTAGGCAGAGCTCCTGCGTCAGTCAAGTACCCCCACGGGCTAGCGTCAACAAGCCTTCCGGCTTCGCGACTGGCTTTCTGGACGGGCTTTAGAACGATGATGATGTCCTGTGCAAGGAGACGAAGGTCCTTCGCTTCCTTCATCTCAGTGACCAGCTCCACAAAGCTTTGCATGAAGTTCTTGCAGAGTTGCCAAAAAGCACGGTCATTCCTGCCATTCAACACACCCGCAGTAGACACTACGGGGTCTTTTAGTCGCATGTTCACGAGCCTGGCTTGCAGTGCTTCGCTGATTTCAAGACAATTCTTGCATCTCCAGATGAGGTTGGACCACAACGTTTTCACTTCCTTGGGAGCCTGGTTCTCTTCAGCGGCTTCCAAGCATCGCGTGAATTGCCGGCGAGCTATTGGTATTGCTTGGAGCGCTGAGTCGTAAGCTCTAGTCAAGGCTAGGAAGATATTCTCAAAGATGGCTTCTTCTTGCACCTCCGTGAGGCCGGTGACAGGGTTGACACGCGACGAGACTGACGTTGTTGGCGGCAGGGAGAATGCTTCACCGGATCTTGGAGTGTTAGCGTAAGACGCGAGTGATGAGTTGGTAAATGTGAGGTTGTTGGTGCTCCGTGAATTAGATCGCGAACCAAGTCCAACTGACGAACTCAGTGTTGACTGCAGAGTGTTGCCACTGCTCAGCGACGAGATCGAGCTGTTGTATAAACTACCAACAAGTGTGTTTCCCGTATAATGAATCGCGGTCTGTTGCTGTTCACTGGGCCGTGGTTGTGGAGGCTGTGGATGGGCGGGTGTGGCATCTAACGTAGCATGTTGAATCGTCGTGTCACTTCGCAATCGTCCAACCTGTCGCTGGGGCAAGGGCACTGGTTCTCGAGTAGGCGTGGTAGTTTGCAGGACTCGGCGAGGCGGTGTCTGCTCTTCCCGAGCGGCACGGAACGTCCTCGGACGTCGTTTGATGGCCTGAGCAGGACTAGTCTCAATGTCGAACCCAAAGCTCACCACCGCATTTTTCATCTCAATCATGCTGCCATAGAGTAGCAACATCAACGTTCGTACATATCGCGCATCGACAACGGAGACTATGGTATGAATATTTTCCTGCACCTGTGTAGTGACATAAGTGTAAGCCATGATGCAGCTAGCACAGTCACGCTGCACTGTGCTCTCGATATGTTCGATTGCTTCTTCATCTTCCTCCTCAACTGAAGTAGCTTTCTCCAATGCATCGTTGAGTCTGTCCACGTGTGAAGAGGCATTATAGAAAGTGATTTCTAAACTGCTTCTCTTGGAGTCCTTGCCCTTGATCGCATTAATGAGCCCTGAGACTTGAGGGTGAATCTGGTACAGTGCATAAAGTACGCTTTTAGCTCCTTCAATCACTGTACTTCGACACTCAATCTCTCTCTTATGCTCGGGCAAGCTTGACAATCTTCTGACAAATGCTAGGCGCTGTTTTCGACTTTCTCGCGGGCTACTTGGGCTTGATGAGCTAGCACTTCCCGCTGTAGAGCCATTGGAACTCCTCGACCTCAAGACAGAGCCATGGCTGAATCCCCGGAGATGGCTCAATCGATTGATCCGCGTTTCTTCGGCAATTTCCAAGTCAGCCTTTTCTTTCTTGAGAAGACCCATTCTCTTGTTCCGTGCTGCAGCTGACGCTTGCAGAAAGCTTTCGCTGTTACTTCTGTTTCGCTCATTACTATTGATGAGTGGAGCCAGCCCCGGCCGCCTTAAGATATTGGCATTGTGTCCAGATACATTTCGATAATGTGACCGGGTTGGTATTGGCGGTGGTTTTGGCTGGCCTGGAGACTTTGTCAAAAGGTCGCCCAGGCCCTCGGAGCTGCTGATACTTGGTATGACTGGGAAGCGGCTGCTGATGACTCGTTTCAAGGGTTTTGGCGTGTCTACCGCGCCTTCGCTCGTTTCGCCTCCCGACTCGGCGTCCAAAGAAGTGACAGTTAGTTGCAATTCTCTCAAATGTCGTTTGATCTCTGCTGTGACGGCGATCTCCCTTTCGTTCTCTGTCATGTCTAGAGGCGCAACTTCGGCTTCTTTTCCTTCGATGACTTTTTTCAACTTGAACCTCAAAGGGTTTTCTTGAATCTTGAGGATCTGCAACTTGGTCATCTCACATAGCTCAGGTGGTAAATCATCGACGCGATTGTGCATAACTGAGAAGACTCGTAGTGATGTCAGGTTCTTGATCTCTTTGGATATTCGCCGGACCTTGTTTCGGCTGATATCAAGGATCTCGAGTAGAGGAAGCTTGTATATGCCTCGAGGAATTTCGCGAAACACGTTTGTGCGTATGTTCAGGTAGCGCAACTGCGAACATTCTGCAAATCGAAGAGGAATGTGCCATATCTGATTGTGCGACAGGGATAATCTTTCCACTTCAGCTTTAATGATGTCGACCACATTTTCCGGCAATCTTGCAATCTTCGAATGGCCAAGATCAAGTGTCAATTTTGGCCTCACCGCTTCACTGACGTCCTCATTCCCTCCTAAAGCGTGTTCTGTATCTTGCCGTGCATCCTCGACTTTGCTCCTGAACAGCTCTGTCGTTTCTTCAAGGGACAAAAGCGTCGGTTCCGACTTTGTAACGTGCAGCGTAGTTGTGCCATTGTCCTGCGAAGGCAAGCCGTCCCCGAATGCTCCTGCCATCCTCGTGTGAGATTGATCGCCCTTGATCCGAGCGTCTTCGCTGGCAGCGCGTGGCCTGTCGTGGTTGTCCATGCGGAAGGGTCGAGGGAGTCGAACGGCGTCATCAGGACGTAGAATAGTCCGGGGCATGGGGTTGGTAGAGGACCCAAATTCCATCATTGTATTTCATGCAAGAAGATCCCTTTGTCCTCTCTTTCGCGAGTATTTATAACGCCCCTCCACATAAGCTCGATAGCAGGATTGGCCGATTGGTCAAGCTCATTTTCGAAGAGCTAAGACTGATTGAATGTGCGAATATCGTTTGGGAAGGGCTTTCGGGTACGGACTATTGTCTTATCCTCTCCGTCCTGCGAGTCTGGCCTGGCACGGTGCCCCTTGGAGATGAAGGATTGCCAGCGCGTGCAGCGGCGGGACAACTCACCAGTTTTTAGCCTGGGTGGGCGTCTTGCGCTGAGCGAGGTTGACGCTGCAAGGCTACAGAGAGGGGAGTTAGGAAGCAGAGACAGATTCTGAACGGATCGCAAGACAGGGAGGATCATCGCCAGCGTGCCTCACTAAAATCAGGCTAAGCCCAGGTTGACTTAGCCCGGCCGTTTCTTACTGCAGGAACCAGGAACCCTGAGTTGGCAAAAGCTTGGCATGCCGAAGAGGCCGAGCTCGACACTAAAAGCTGGCACCCTTCTCCCAACACACTATCTTGATCAAGGTCAAACCCGCAAAATGACATGTGCTCTACACTTCCACGCTAACCCTTCCGCGGACAACGCAACTTATTCCTGAGGTGGAAGCAGTGCCATCGCGTCCAGTGGGAGCCACAAACCGCTTGCCAAACTAGGCTTTCTTTCACGCGAGCTACATTTCCATTCAGTAGATCAAGCCGGAACCTTTTGGGTCAACGTTTTCACTCCTACTACTGATTTCCGCGTGGCATTATCGCCTGTCGCTTTATCATCCTAACCTGGCGCCCGTCATTTCTTGAAGCTGCATCTGCCAAATGACAATTTTATGACGTTGCCGTTCCTTCGGAGCAATTTGTATCCAAGTGCTTCACTACCATGAAAAAGCCTACGTCTAAGGAAACACTTGTTCTCTCAGCAACCAGAGAAACAGCTAAATGCTCACAAGCGTCTAGGTCTCTATGTGGCAAAGGGCAGACATCGGCCAGAGTGCTCCCTCCTCAACGCGGTCAAGGAGGACCACAAGCCACAACAACTAGAACCGATGTTTTCACATGCAAGAGAACAAGTTTGGTCATTATTTCTGCAAGAGAACGACGAGCAAGGGATCGATGGCGAAGACTACACCCAGTACCTGGCCCTGGATGAGGACTCCAACTGCGAGGCTCTTTTCGCGTACGTGGACAAAGGCCCTGAGGAGAATGTGGAAGCTGCGAATCCGCATGCCATAGATAACGATTCCGACGATGATATGGGCGACACCGAAGCAGATGCCGTAGGCACCCATGATGTACATCATCAAATGACGTTGAGTGATTGGCTGGATAGAATACAGTCAACTGCTTTGAAAAGTAGTTACAAGGCTAGCAAATGCTCCCGAGTTCCTCATCCACATTTAGATAGAGTGCCATTGGATAGTCCGCTCGCTTGCCTCAAACTCAAATGACAACATCCGGATCAAGCCATGCCACCATTGACCCTAACCACCTGTCCCGATACCCACCGACTCCCGCTCAAGTAAGCAATCGTCTCTGCAATCTCGTCTGGCTCTCCAATGCGGTTCATAGGACTAAATCCTGCGATCATCTTGAGCACCTGCTCGTTCTTGCCCTTGAAGAAGAGCTCCGTTCCTGTTGGGCCCGGCGCTACAGCATTCACATAAATCTGCTTTGGACCCAGGTCCTTCGCCATGACGCGGGTCATCTGCTCAATGGCACCTTTTGTGCTGTTGTATAGCAGATAGTTGGGCTGGACCGTGGAAGCAGCGCACAGTGTTGTCGAGAGAAAGATGATGTGCGATCCCGGCGCCATATGTGGTACAGCTTTCTGCGCAAGGAAGTAAGGACCCTTGACGTTCAAAGCAAACGTCTTGTCAAAGTCCTCTTCTGTTGTATTCTCGAGATTCTTCATTGGGAGGATACCGGCATTGAGAACAAGAATATCGATCTTGCCACATTGTTGGACAACTTCCTTGACAAGAGCATCGATCTCGGTAACACTGCCAGCGTTTGACTGGATGGCCAGAGCGCCCTCGATGTCTTTGACTAGTTCTTTAGCTGCTGCAGCATCGGAGCTATACGTAGCTACGATACGAGCACCCTGTTGAGCCAGGCGGACAGCTGTAGCCTTCCCGATTCCTTTAGACGCTCCGGTGATCAGAGCAACCTTGCCAGCGAGTGGTTTGACAGACATCGTGTCGACTTGAAGATTATATTTGTTTGGATGAGAACCTCAGATATGTCAGGTGGGTGGGTATCTGTCTGGCTGGCGTGTGACAAGATATATCGTTCAAGCTTGGGTAGTTGACTTGTATATGGTTGTAATTGTTCAAATTGCTGATGTGCAACACAACCAAGGGTTCTTATCAACATACTCACCCGTCGCCATCATCCGTGAATTCGAGCCAACAATGCCAAATGGGGAAACTTTCTACGACCAACATGTAACCCCTTCCAACCAGCTTCAAGCCATTCACCAAGCTTGAGCAATGGCCGGAAAATGTCGCTAGCTACGAAGGACTCGAAGCCCGTCTTTGCGGCTTGAGGGCAACCGCTTGTCTCCGTCCCGGACAAAGTCCTTCCAAGGCGGAAATGAACATCAGGCGTCGGCTCTCCCACTTGGGCT